>Ga0247780_1000107_pt1 | contig 76542 bp, 39 predicted proteins | sample UWRJL079202R5_FD_179927 | JGI IMG/M metagenome (GOLD analysis project Ga0247780, IMG submission 179927) | Plant litter microbial communities from Arlington Agricultural Research Station in Wisconsin, United States - UWRJ-L079-202R-5 | ecosystem: Environmental > Terrestrial > Plant litter >...
TTTAAATAATAACCGGTTAATAAGTAATATAATAAGTCGTATTACTTACGTTTATTATATGACTTATTACGTAGAATCCAGAACTGGAATCTGTTTTACCATACTGCTTAAAGTGAGAAAGATATTAGTGTTTAAAGTTAGATCATAATAGTTATTATTATAATAATCTGTTAATAAGTAGAATAATAAGAGGTAATAATTACGTTTCCTATACAGTTTATTACATAGAATATAAAGCTGGAACTCTTTTTACTATACGGCTTATAATAACGAAGATATTACTGTTTAAACCTAAATAATAATAATAACATTAACGTAAACTTAAATATCTCTCTGGTTTTAATAGCTATTCCAAATCAGGCTTTAGATTAACAATTACAGTTAAAATCTACATATGATACTACCTTATTCTATATTATAAACTAAAATAATACTTGTGAAAGTCATGGGTTTTTCACTTTAAACCTGAATATCTCCTTTTACTGAACCCTAACCCTGAAAATAGAGTGAAAATCGGATTCTACATCACGTGATGCATATTAAAACGTATCATTTGATTATGTAAGCGTATAATGAAAAATTATTAAATTATTACTCTAATTCACCTAGTTAGGTTGAAAAAAACCTTTTGTTTTTCACAGATAGAAATAGAAATAGTATAGTGGTAAATAGCGTAATATTAATTAAAGAGGTTCCCAGTTCGAATTGCATTTATGAAAGTGAAAAAAAAACTATAAATTGTAAATTGTAAAATAAAGCCTGTAAATCCTGTAGAGTAAAGCCTGTAAACCCTGTAGAATAAAGCCTGTAAACTCCGTAAAAGAAAGTCTGTAAACTGTATAAAATAAAGTCTTTAAATCGTAAAAAATCAGGCTTTAAAAAGTAGGATTTATTTTTAATTATTCTTTTATCTCTTTAAATAAATGTATTAGCCTCTGGACAGGTTTCTGTTGCTTTGTTCGCTGCACTTATTTAAATAAGCTTAATACCCCACGCTAAAATTGCTAAGAGCGAAAGTGAGGAATGGAGCGCTCCGTAGCGTAGCGAAGGGCCGTCGCGGAATGACGAACGAAGCGACGCCAGCAATTTTATATTATTAATTAAGTTAATACATATACTACTATTCTTTATAAATTACAGAAAGAAGCCTAAACTTTATTAAAGCTTGCTAACTAATACCTCCTAAGTTATAGTTTACATAAACTAAATATAAGAATTATATAATTACTTATAAGCTGAACTTAAGTTTATATGTAAATAGATAAATAAGTTTACTAATAAATTTTAAATTAAGCAGTTAATACTTAAGGAAAGACTTTACTATAACGGTAAATAAGTTAAAGGACTGAATTTTTAAAAAGAAGATTACATCTACCTTTTTTCACGAAACTTACATTTGAAATAACCTAATAAGAAACTTGACTTTAAAAGGTACAGACCGTTTTAAATTAAGAAAAAGATTGCTACTTTTAACTATAAACTTAACTTACTTACTAGCATAAAAGTATAGATTAAAGTTTTTCATATCTCACTTTTAGAACTTACTTTAAAAGGAATTCCTTTAGAAAAGAACATTAAGATTAATACTAATAAGGATAAGTATAACGTTAAGGAAGTTATAGATTTATAAAAGAGAAAGAATACGTTTAAGTATCTTATTAAATAGCTAAATTACGGCCTTGAAAGTAACTTATAAAAGCCTGTTAAAAACCTTAAGTACTTAAACTTGGTTATAAAGTTTTACTAAAAGAATCTAAACTAACTAAAATTAACAATAAGAATTAGAAATAAGATAAAATCTAATATCTAAAGTGTTATATTAAAGAGTAAGATTATTATAAGACTTAAAGCTTAAGAAATAATAGGAAACTCTATAGTAAGTACAGAAGGACATTTATTAAAATCTTTAATTAGGGTTCTAAGGACTTTAAACTTAATAAAGAGGCTGGGCCTTTAAATTTAGTAAGCTTTACGTAAATTGTACATATAGTAATATAGAGAATTAAGAAGTTATAAACTAGTAACTTACAGGACGATTTACCCCCTGTAGTTAAAGAGCTTACGTTTCGTCGCAGGCTTAAGGAAGGAGTTAAAGAGTAAAAAGCGAATTGGTATGCTTTAAGGTCTCCCGAACTAGTTATATAGCGGTGTATGGCAGAAAAGTATGTCTATAAGAACAAGCACTGTTGAGAAAGGAAGTTAGTATAAAAAGCAAAAAAAAAAAAAGAGTTACTACAGGCTTAAGACTAGGCTGATTAAGGTAATTAAGCGAGTTCTGGACCTGTAGTGAAAGACCCTTATAGGAGTTAAACTTATAACCTGTTATAAAAAGATATATCTTAGTATAATACACCTTAGTATGTTATGCTGAGAAGCGAAACACGAACGCGCTATTACTATGCTAAAGAGCCGTTTTATTTATTAAAAGAAAGAAGTTATAAACTAAGTTAAAAAGTTGTTACAAGCTGTAACGACCTCCTGGAAGAAAGATTAGTGAGGAAGGAGTCCCAGTCTTAGGAAACGGAACTAGTATAGACTGGGTCTACCGCTTCCGTTTACTTCTAAAAGGATAAAACTTCGGCTTTATAAGAAAATACCTTTATTGCCTTCGCTTTAATAACGTGCTGTTAGGTTTTAACACACTGCAACTTCGCAAGGGAATTGCGGTGCTTAGTGACCACCTAGTCGTACAGAGTGTCTAACTCCTTCTTCTTATCCACTAACCTTTTAATAAATTCGTTAGAGTGGCTAAACACGTTATATAAAGAAGGTATACCTGCACACTAGCACTTACCGTAATTATCGGATTATATTACGACTTAGTATAGTAAGGATTTGGTTTAATAACAAGTGTAGGGAGATATCTGTAAGCTAAAGGCGTTAAGAGATTCTGTAAGGCAAGTATAACAGTTATAAGGAGTTTTTCCTATTTCCTTTATTTTTTACAGTTCTTAATACGGTTAAAAAACATGATAAAGGTTAGGAAAGGGAAGAATAACTTAGCAATTCTTTATAGAAAAAGAATACTGAAGAGGGGGAATTGTGTAATAACCCTATAGGCCGTCACTTAAGCTAGGGTAGCTTAACAGATCCCCTACAGAAAGAATAATGTAGGAAGATAATACGTACTGTCCTATACATTAAGTTAAAGGTATAAAGACCTGAAGCCCTTATAATTAGTAAGAAAGAGCTTAGTAGTCTATAAGGACTGTTAACAATAAACATTATTCTGTTAACTGCTTAGCTGTAACTATGTAATGTATTACTAAACATAACAGATTAAGTAAAGTATAAGGTACCTCCTAAGTAGTTAGTATAAATAGTTATTATCGTAACTATAATAGCTGTAAGGGACTTCTGATTCCTCACGCTAGTATTTAATTATTTATTTATATCTTACTTTTTAAACTTACTTCTATGCATTATTGTTACAGCACTAAACTCCCTGCAGGTCCTGTGAGGCTTAGGAACCGCGCCCGGACTGGGGCGCAGCTGAGGTGCAACTGGGTATTACCTGACCTATAGACCTACCTAAATAGCGTGTAGCTTCACTGCTCCAGATAGTTCCCTTATATAATAACAAGTCCATTAACTACGTTCTTAGTCGGCACCGTAATAATTATAGTGATAACGACTTACAGTAATATTAAACCCCCTATTTAAGAGTGTTAGCTTAATAAGCTGTTTTCAGAACGCCCCTTAACTGTTAATATCCTGCTATACGTTTTATCTTAACTTATGCTAGTCTTCTCGAGGCTTGTGTATTACAACTTGCACTTAATATAGGCTTCGAGAGGACTAGTGCGGGTTAAGACAGAACGTATAGCAGGACGCTAATAAGTAAGGGGTGTTCCGAAGACAGCTTATTAAGCTAGCACTTCTAGATAGGAGTTTAATTTCACTGTAAGTTACTGTCACTATAATACATAAAGGTAAGTCTAAACAGTAAGACATAAATTAATAATTAAATACTAACGTAAGGAATTAAAGTCCCTTACGGAGGTTATAAGTATAACTATAACTATTTATACTAACTAACTAAGTAGTACCTTATACTTTACTTAGTCTGTTATGCTTAGTAATGCACCACACAGTTACAGCTAAGCAGTTAACTAAATAGTGCTTAATATTCTCAGTCTTTATAGACTACTAAGCACTTTCTTACTAGTTATAAGGACTTTAAGTCTTTATACTCCTAGCCCAGTGCGTTTAGACAGTGTATACTGTCCTTCTACACTGTTCTTCCTACAGGAGATTCGTTAGGCTGTCCCAGCTTAAGTGACGGCTTGCAGAGTTGTTATATAATTCCCCCTCTTTAATATTCTTTTTCTTATAAAGAATCGCTAGGTTAGTTCTTTTCTTTCCTTACCTTTATCATATCTTCTAACCGTGTTAAAAAGTGTAAGAGATAAAGAAAGTAGGAAAAAGCTCTTTATAACTATTATATTCGTCTTACAAAATCCCTTAATACCTTTAATTTACAGATATCTCCTTACACTTATTGTTAAACTAAGTCTTTACTATGCTAAGTCGTAGTGTAATCTAATAGCTACAGTAAGTGTTAATCTACTAATATACCTTTTTTATATAATGCGTTTAGTTACTCTAACGAATTTATTAAAGGTTTAGTAGATAAGAAAAAGGAGCTAGATACTTTATACGACTAAGCGGTTACTAAGCATTGTAACTCTCTCGCGAAGTTATAACGTGTCGAAACCTAACAACACGTTATTAAAGCGAAGGTAATAAAAGTGTTTTCCTGTAAACCTAAGGTTTTATCTTTCTAAAAGCAAGTAAAGGTAGCGGACCTAATCTGTGCCAAGCTAGCCTCTTAGGACTAAGACTTTTTTCTTATTAGTGTTCCCTCTAAGAGGTTGTTACAGCTTATAATGTCTTCTTAACCTGGTTTATAACTTCTTTCTTTTAATAAAATGAAATGGCTTTTTAGCGTAATAGCAGTGCACTTACTTTCTTTAACGAGAGGTTATAAGTTCGAGTCTTATAAAGGTCTTTATAGCACAGGTTATAATTTAAAGACTGTAATATATATTATAACTTTTTTATTATTTTTATACTAATTTCCTTTCTTAATAGCGTTTGTTCTCGTAGACACACTTTTCTATTACGTACCGCTATATAATTAGTTTAAGAGACCTTAAGGTATGTTAAATCGCTTTTTACTTTCCTAACTCCTTCCTTAAACCAGCAGCGAAACGTAAGTCTTTTAACTATAAGGTTAAATTGTCCTGTAAGCTACCAGTTTACAATACCTTAGTTCTCTATATTACTACGCGTGTGATTTATGTAGAGCTTATCAGCTTTAGAAGCCTAACTTCTTTATTAGGTTTAAGGTCTTTATAACCTTAGCTAAAGGTTTTAATAAATATCCTCCTATACTTACTAAAGAGTTTCTTACCGTTTCTTAAGTTCTATATCTTACAGTAATCTTACTCTTCAGTATAGTAATTTAAATATCAGATCTTATCTTATTTCTAGTTCTTATTATTAGTTTTAGTCGGTTTAGATTCTTTTAGTAGAACTCTGCAATTAGGTTTAGACACTTAAGATTTTTAATAGGCTTTTACAAGTTGCTTTTAAGGCCGTAATCTAACTATTTAATAAGATATTTAAACGTGTTCTTTCCTTTCTGTAAATCTATAACTTCCTTAACGTTATACTTATCTTCGTTAATGTTAACTTTAATCTTCTTTTTTAAAGGAACTCCCTTTAAGGTAGGTTTTAGAAGTAAGATATAAAAAACCTTAATCTACACCCTTATGTTAATAATTAAGTCTAATTCGTAATTAGAGGTAGCGACCTTTTTCTTAACTTAAAACAGCTTATACCTTTTAAAGTCGAGCTTCTTATTAAGTTATTTCGAATGTAAGTTTCGTGAAAAAAGGTAAACGTAATCCTCCTTTTAAAGAGTTAGTCCCTTAATTTATTTACTATTGTAATAAAACCCTTTCTTAAGTATTAGTTACTTAGTTTAGTATTTATCGGTAAATCTCTTTATTTGTTTACGTGTAAACTTAAGTTTAGCTTACAGGTGGTTATATAACTTCTATATCTAATCTGCGTAAACTGCAGCTTAGGGGGTGTTAGTTAACAAGCCTTAATAAAACTTAAGCTCCTTACTGTAGTTTATAAAAAACAGTAATATAGTTATCAATTTAATTAACGTTATATTATAAGTTATCTATATTATTAGTAATAGCTTAAGTTAATTATCTTATTTAAAGTTAACGTAAGCTTAAAGATACGTTATAAGTATTTAATTAACTTATTCTGTTTAGCTGTCTGTTTATAGGTGAAAAGTTATTAAAAGCTTACTTTTTACACTTATTCTTTATATTAACCTTTATTAAAACTTCGATATAATTAGCTTATCTTAATCTGTAATAATATTATTTAGCTAAAGGTATTATAAGACTACCTTTTTCTTAAAAACATAAGTAAGTGACTTTACTATTATGTTTTTTGAAGTTAGTAGAAAGTAAGCACATTTTGTTAATCTATCGACTATTATAAGGATTTAGTTATAAGTAACTCTTATAATAAAGTCCTTAGGCTTTAGAATCTTAATAATAAAGTTAAGTAAGACAAAGCTTTATAGTGTTTATAGTATAGGGAGTGGTTTAAGAAGCTTATAAGGCTTATAACGTTAGTTTTACTTTTAGTAGCAGATATTACAGTTATCGATTACTTCCTTAACTAACTTCTTTATTCTTAAGAAGGTATACACTTATTAAGCTTATGTAAGAGTTTTAACTTAACTTATATATCCTCTAAGTCGAGACTTATAAACTTACTAAACGTACTCTTTCTATTTATTTAAGTTGTAAATATACAGTTTCTCTTAGTATTAAAGCTTTACTTTTAGTTTAAGTATACCGTTTACACCTTCTAACAGTTATTCTAGCTAGTAATTTGTTTTATTATAGTTTAAGTATATTAAGTACTCTTTATTACAGTCTTATATGTATTTTAAGAAATCTTTTAAAGGGTACTTATACTTATAAGTACCTTCTGTTAACCTTCTTACTTAGAAGTCTTATTATTATTAATAGATATTATACTTTATTTATAAGTTTATATAGATATTAATAGTTTATTTTAAGGTTTAGTTATCAAACACTTATAATATATACTTTAATATACTATTCTTAACTTTATTAAATATAATAATAGGGATTAAGACTAGATTAATATCCTTATAGTCCTGTCTCTAATTAAGAGTATTAGCTTACTTATTATCTTTTCCTTTAATATAATAGATCTGGAAGTGGAATAGGGTTTGTTGGGTTTTTACAACCCTAACCCGGCCAGTGTGGTTAGAACAGTGTAGCTGGATCCACGCAGCCGCTCCGCGGCTGCATCCGTGGATCTGCACAGCTAAGAACGCCAGACTCCACTGCCAACCTCGTATTCAGTCAGCCAACCTCGCTTCACAGAAGCGAGTGTAGCCAATGCACTCCGTGCACTGGCCACCCTCACAGCTATAATAACACGGCTTCCACTCTTGAAGATAGAAAGAATTAATCACCTTTAACACACTGCTTTCTAATGCCTTAACCCCTTTTACATTTCAACAAGGTTATTAACTCCGCTTATCGTACTTACTGTAAGCTAAGCTCCTTAATTAGAAGTTATTATAGTTTAAAAAAACCTAAACTAGTTCTTTTATACTACTTAAGTACAGTGCTTATTTAGTAAAGTATTAAATAATTACTATTAGTTCCCTATTATAAATTGGGTATTGTAAGGCTAAGCTGTAGATCCCTTTTAATAAAAAGGTAACTAGGTAACGTTTTCCGTCATCTTAGATTTAGCTAAGTTCTTTATTATTATTTGTCTTACACCGTAGGAGCTGAAAGCTCCGCCTGTGAGGGCAAGCGGTCCCTCTACTGCTAGCTATCTACTGTCAGGGCGTAGTTGGGGCGTTTCCACCCCGCCCACTCTTCTGTTTATCTTACTGAAATATATGTGGTTTGGTCTCAATTACTAAACGTGGTGACAGGTTATGGGGTTGGTACCTTATGCTAGTGTGTGTTATAAGTGAGATAGGGGTGTAAGTGGGTTGTTCTTGGTTCTGCTGCGCTTACGCCCCTTGGTTGTGATGGCTTAGAGGTTTTACGTTACCTCCTTTTTCGTCTGGGGTAGAAAGGGAGACCCTTTTGGCCTGGGGCAGTTTCCCAGAGTTTAACTGGGACTGAGGCGTTAACGGTTTAAGGGTAACTTTATAATGTCTCCCCCTTTTAGTCTGGTTTTCTTTACATTGCTCTGGTTATTGCTGGTTTGTGGTTCTTTGTTTGTTATAACTTTCGGTTTTACACTCTACTAACTTGCTTCCTTCAGGCTGTTATCGCTTTGTTCCTTCCGTCTGGGGTCGCCAGTGTGGCTAGCTAACTTCTGTATGCCTCCTCTAGTAGCCTTATGGCTTCTATTTAACCTTTTTGTTAAGGTTGGCTGGCCTTTACGGTTCTTACGGCTTTACTTTTTAACTTTTATAAATTCTTCCTTCCTTTCTGGCCTTTTTTTAAAACTTTTCTTCCTTTAATTACTAACTTCCTCCTCTTAAGCTTTAAGCCTTACGTGCCTTGTAATTACCTTTTTATACCTTCGTTTACTTACTTTTACTGTTATTATGTTTATCTTAAGCCTTTACAAGCGTAACTTTAGTAGCTTTAATTACAACCCTCTTACTACTATTACCTGTAACTGCTTTATTAACACCTTATTAGTTATTTATATTATCCCCTCTTTATTGTGTCGCTAACGTATCGTTAGTAATAACGTTAATAAGTTACCCTACTTAGCTTATATTAATTTGTTAAATAACTATACTTATCTAGACTCCCCTTTAGACTATTATAAGTACTATCCTGTTTAGAGTAAGTAACTGCTCTTATTGTTTACAGGGCGCTTATTAACTAATTATAAACTTAGTTTATTATTAAAAGTGTAGTAATGGTTATAGTGATTATCTTTGTGTAGTAAGTTCTTATATTACTTACACTCTGTTTATTATTTACTAAACTGTTTAAAGTCTAAGCTTCGCCTATACTTTAAAGTGTTATGTTACTGTTATAGTAATCTATATGTCTTATAAGTTAACCGCTGCTTTAGTTTACCGAAATGTAAGTAATTTCTTCTATTAAGTCACATATAGGTTACTAATAGTGTAATAGCTAATTGATCAGTTTGATATAATTTAGTAAGTTTAGCTATCTCTTTACTTTAATGTTAAGATAGTTAAATAATGGGCTGCCAAGTGTTTAGGCTGCAGTTAAAGCGTCCCTCTTACTTCTTTTAACTTAAGTTTGTCTGTTATAATTCGTAACGGTCTTAATAGCGGTCCTGTAACGCTAGCTTAGGCTGTTTAAGTGCCTCTGCTTACTATTTTTACAGGTAACTTATAGGTTAATATCGCTTTACTTACTTAAGTTTAGCGTCTTAAGACGTATTTAGACTTTATTTAGCGTTATTTAATTATATTTAGCGGTCTTATTAGTCTAGAGAGCTAGATTACTTAATAGTAGGTTAGTTAAGACGTAAGTATACGTTAATTATAGTTTATTTACAGTTTATTTATTACTAACTATTATTATAAATTATTATTAATAATGCTTAAGATTAAAACTGTCCTTCTCTTAACAGTCTTTAAGTTAGTAATAATAGCTGTGTTTAGTTAGTATATAATAGTGTAAGGGTTATTTACAGTGTGTTTACAGTATATTTACAGTATATTTATAGTTTAGGTCTTTAATTATATAATTATCTCTTAATATTATTTATTATCTTATCTTTTAAGTTAAGTCTTTACTGTATTACTTTAAAATCTAAGCTAATGTCTTAACATCTTTTTCTTTTTCATGCCTTATATATTATTAAGGTTAATACAGTTTAGTAACGGTTTACTTAAACTTCTCCTATTATTATTAAGTATCTTAGCTAAACTGTATTCTTTTAGCCTTTTAATTTCTATAATCTAGTTAGTAATAATCGTTACGCTTATTAAGTATAATAGCTTTACTCTTAAGTCTTACTAATTGTAAAGTTAAATACTGTATAAACTGCTTTTATTATACTTTAAGTACCTTAAGATTATATATACTGCCGTTTTTAAGGCAATACTGTACTGGTATTAGGGTAACATTACTTTAGGGACCTTTCTTTAGTAAAAGAAAACGTTTAAGTTAATCTTCTCTATTTTAACTTATATAAGGATAAAGCTTTAAGCTTTTATAAGTTCTTAATAAAGTTAAAGTAATATCTTACTCTTATTAAGATCGTACATATCCGCTACAGTAACGATATAACTGCAGCACGTAAACGTTTTATACCTCTTTTTTCGTTATCTTTCCTTTTAATTATAAAGGGTAGAAATATTAAAGTTACAGTCTGTCCACTTCTTTTAATTTAGGTTTTCCACTTTTCTCAGTATAAGCTTTAGCTAGTCTTTTACTTACATGGTTTTCGTCAGACCATTATTTGTTAAAGGGGCATATACTGTTACACCTTATCTTTATTTTACTTATTTAGTTATCTTTTTATTAATATTACGTAAGAGCTCTGTAATCCCTATACGTTTAAGTCGCTACTTAACTTTTACTATTTATTAATTTAAATAAATATTAAATAGTAAGATTTAAGCTTTTAACTTTAAGTTCTTTACTAGGGTTGCTTTATACGCTTTAAGTATAATCTGTAGGTATTATATTTAAGTAGTTTCTAACTTTTTAACTATCTTTTTTACTAGTCCTCCTAACTTTGTTAACGTGTGCTATACATTCGCTCTGTAAGTAAAGACACTTTTAATAACTTTAATGTAAATTTCTTAAGCGTAGACAGCTTACACTCTTTACGTTTTCCTTATAAGTTAGGTTAATGTAAAGGTTTAGGTTTTTATTTTTCTGATAATCCTCTTTTAATAAGCTTTCCAGTTAAGCTTTTTATCAAGCTAGACTCTTAAAAACCTGGCTGACTCCACTAGTGTTAGTTTTAAGTAGTTTTCTCCTAGAATCTTTACTCTTTCAGTTTATAAACGCCTTACTTATGAGAAGTAAATAAACTTGCTTTTCTTTAAGTTAAACGTTATCCTCTTTTCCTTTACCTATTCTTTACAGATCTTATACGTAGCTTTAAGGATCTTATAGCACGTTAACGTATCGTGTGCGAAGGCTTAAAGGTTTGTATTGTTTGTAAAACTTAATATAATTAAGCCTTTAATATATTTCAGCTTTTTATACAGTGTATTAATAAAGAGGATAAAAAGGATTACTAATAAGGGGGATCTTTAGAGGATCCCTTAAGTAATATCTTATAACATTAATAGCTTACTATCAAACAGTAACCAGGTTATTCTCTTATATATATAGTTAATTAGTTAGAGGATAAGCTTTCTTTTAAACCTTAAGTCTCTTAACGTAGTAAACAGCTAGTTCTAATCCACTTTATTAAACGCTTTAATAATATCTAGCTGTAATAGTAAGGCGTAAGCTTTACACGACTATATTATGTAAATGCCGTTAATAATAGCTTAGATAGTTATATCTGTTACTTTTTTCTTTTTAAATCTAAACTAGAAGTTGGGGAGTACGCAGGCTATTTCTACTGTAATAAAGATCTTTTTTATTAGGATAGCTTTAACGATCTTTCCTGTTACGTTTAACAGGGCTATAGTGTAGTATACTCTAACGTGTTTCTTATTATTAATTAATTTCTTTAGTTTTAATAATATTATAACGTATACAGTATATTAACACTTTAGGTAATAACTGAAGTTAAAGCTTACTTATATAATCTTTATTAAGATAGCTAACAGTTTTTTATCTTTATTACAGGTCTTTAAAAGGCTATTAAAGATCTTGTCTAATCCTAGCGCTTTTAAGGCGCTTACTCTCTAAATAACCTCTTTCACGTCTAAGTCCTTCACCTTCCAGTCCATTAATATAATCTTTAAGAAGGAGCCTGCTCTCTAGTTAAGGTCTTTAAGTTTCGAGAGGTCCGTTTCCAGTGCAGGGAAAAAGCGTTCGTTAAGTTCTCTTATCTTCTTAATATATATAATAGCTATTTAAGGTCTGTTAAGTATAATATCTTTCGTAACTTGCAGTGTTAGAATAGCTAGTAGTTTAAGGGGTTAATAACTACGTAATTTAACTTAGCGTTCGATATTCTACATTACTTTTAGGTCCTTATTAGTTACTATCTTATTAAGGGAGCTTTACCAGCACCTTGTTTACACTTTACTGATTACTTTATCTCTATACCTCTTAGCCTTCCTTAGCTCTTTCTTTATAGTGTAAGAGCGCTGCGTTCTTTATATCCTTTCTGCTCTCCTTATGTCTTTCACAACTCTCTTTATTTCGTTATCTTACTATAACGTTATAATCCCTATATTTAGTTTCCTTTTAGGTACTGTAACGTTTACAATACATAGGAGCTCCTTTAACAGTGTTTTAAAAGCTTCTTCCAGTTTGTAAATGTTATTTATATTAGCTAATATTGTAAGGTGTTTTACTATTACTGTAGCTATTATAGTATTTATCATTTTATAACTGTAGCTTTCCTCTCCTTCTTTTTATTTTACTAATATATCGTTAATCTTAACTGCTTATAGTATATAGTTTAACCTGATTATACTCTCCACACTCAGGTAGTTAACGCTTAACATACAGGACACTTATATATAGTTTATTATGCTGTCTCTTTCTCCATTTCTACATTTAAATCGTGTTAGTTCCTTAAAAGGGGTCTTTAACGTTAAGTCCTAGTTTTCCACTAACCTTATTAATAGCTTAGCTTTAAGGCTCTTACATCCCTTTTTATCTTATACTAGGTTATATGTATTAAAGTCGCTTATTATAACTACTCTCCCTTAAGGCACTTTTACCTTAATTTCAGTTAGGGAGATAACTTAGTTATCCAGTTTTTTACTTAGTATGTAAATTAAGTAAACCGTAATGGTTTCCTCTTTATAACTAAACGTTATTAACACTTAGTCTAAGCTAGAGTTTATAGTCCACGTTACGTTAGCGAGCTGTTTACTAACGTATAACGCTACCCTCCCGCTATAGTAAATTATACTGAATTTCCCTCCTCTTTTACATCTTAAAGTGTTAGTAAACTAACTTTAAAGTAATTCTTATATCGTTATTAAGTTGTAATCACTCTATATTTCTAACGTCTTATTAAGTCTCACATCTTTATTATTAATATTCTAATACAGTACTTTTAACTTCATTAACTGTTTTATAAAGGGCTGCTTATAAGTAGTAATATAGCTAGTTATAAGGGTTATTAGACTTTATTAATAGTTACTGTTAATCTTACTAGGGCTTTTACAGGCCGCTGTTTAAGTGGGGTTAGTATAGTCTTTAGGGCGCTATTAGGGCTTAGTAACTTTATATATTACATAATATTATTACTGTTAAGTATTCCTGCTTTCTTTAGGAGATTAGGTCTCCCTACCTTAGCCTGTAGGATTTATCTTCTCTTATTAGCTATTTAGTTTCTATATCCTTACGTAACTGTAAATTAGTTAGCTGCAGTACGCTTACACTTAGTAATAGGGGTAAAGTTTAAGTTCTGTTTATTCCTTTCCCTATACGGTTTTTCATACGTTATAACTTTATTAAGGAAAATCGCTTTAGTACACTTATGGTGCTCCTTTATTACGTAACAGTCCTTATAGAAAGTTAAGTAATTACCGTTACAGTTAGCGTATATTAACTTATATTATTCTAGCTTTAGTTTTATTAGGTAGGTTACTTCTTGTTTATTAACCTTTATACTATTTGTGTGTAATGTTCTTATATATAGTAAACAGTGTAGTATCTCCTTATAGAACTTCGCTTTATATCCTTATTTACTGCAGTTAAAGTATTAAATCGCTTTCACTTTACTTTTATAACACTTGTAAGGGAAGTGCTTATACTTTATAATTATACTCTTCTTAATTAGGCTAATAACGTCTTCTAGGTTATGTACTTTGATAATAAGCTATATAGTAAAGTTTAGTTCACTATTAGGTCGTTTATAGCCTTACTTATAGTTAATCTTACTAATCTGCACGTTATTATAAGCGTTAAGGTTTTCTATTATTTAGCCTTTGTCTATTGTAAAGTTATAACTGTTAATAAGTTTAGTACGTAATCTTTTTGCTAACATTATGTAAATATGTCGCTTAAAGACCGCTCCCTCTCTTAAAGCTTAATATACTTAGCTTTTATTATTAAGGTTATTATACTATTCTTATTTATCTTTTTTAAACGTAATTATTACGTTACTAGACTGTTAAAGGAGCTTTACCGTTATTATACCTATCTTCTTAGTATTTTAATTAACCTTTTATATAATCTTTACAGGGATATTATTCTTTAAGTTTATGTTTGTAATTATAAGCTCCCTAAAGGCCTTCTTAAGTATGTAGTGCATGTAGGTTACATTTGGAGTTAAGGCAGTTGTATTTCCTAATTGGAACGCCCCTATATAAGTGCGGGCTTTGTTAGGTCCGGTCTTTTAATTAACCGCTTCTTTAATTTTCGTTACTTTTTTAAGGATCTTTTAAATACTTATGTTAGTAATACTGCTAGTAGTAATAGTTGGATTAATAGGCGTTTTCAGAGCACTTGTGACGTATTTACATATCTGCTCTATCTTAAAAACAGCTTCAAAGTAAGCCCTTATAGCTTTAAGGATCGCTTTAAACGTACGCTCTTCAGCTCCCCTACTTGTTATAGCGTCTTAGAAGTTTTTATAAAGATTTTCCTCTTAGTTATTCTTTTACTTCCCTTTTGCGATTAGTTTATAAGTATGCTGTAAGCGTTGCAGCTTGCTTAACCCACTTTTCTGCTGAAAATTTCCTTATCGGTTCGGATAGACGTTTTCGCCCTTAAAAGAGGGTTTAGCGCCATCACCAGCCACGCCTTCGGTGTGCGATCAGTGCGCCATCACTGTGCAAGGCAGTTTAGGTCGCTGATTCCAAATCCGTTATCTAAACAGTTTTTAGGGTTTTATAGCGTAAGAATTCAGCCTTTTTTCAAGATCTGATATCTAAAACAGTTAAGTTCTTTACTAATTACGAACTTTAAGAAGTCTATCTTAACTTAAAAGGGCTTTAAGAAATTAAGAAGGGTTAAGATTAATATTATAATGGCATTAGTCTTAGTAACGCAGTCTTACCCTCCTAATCTAGCGGCAGATGCCGCTAGATTAGGTAGCTTCAATCGCTTACATTCCCCACCCCCTTCTCCCTCTTTACAGTAGTGGTGTAAACGTAATATATATAATACTTTACTAATCGTTACACTTTTGCCCGTTTAAGTTACTTAATAATTTACAATAAAACCTTAGCATACAGGTACCGTTCTGCTACTTACAGTGCCACCCTCGTTAACCCACGTAACAGTATGTTATTAAAGTAGAGCATGCTATTAAAGTAGAGTATATTAAGTTATATTATAATTTACTATTATAATTATACGCCGTTATTATATGATAAATATATACTACTACTTTAGTTAGATAAACTGATAGATATACTAACAGAACTTAAAAGCGTATATATAATACCTTATATACATATACTGCTAATCCCTTTCTCTGCTAATATAAATAAACAGATATTACTACCTAAAGGTAATAAGCTAAAACTAAGCAGCGTACCTATAGATATCCAGCTACACCTTTACGAAAAGGGTTAATCTACTTTAAACTCTAATAGCTACAAATAGTATAATATTAATATAACAGAGTACACTTACAAACCTAAGCTCGTTAGCAACCTAGTAAAATCGGCCGCTTTATTAAATCAGTGTAGTAATGTAAAGCAGTTATTAGAAGCTCTTATATAAAGTGATTATATAAAGGCATTATATAAAGCTATCTTATAAAAGGTAATTTAGTTAGAAATACTGCTGTTATATAAAGTGTAATTACAGCGTCACTTTTATCACTTTAATATAATATTCATTTCTGTCCAACAGTTAATTACTGTTATTACTTACACAAAGTTATCTTATGCTAACAGAAAAGTTATATTAATAAAGTAAAGCATTTAATTAAAGTGTAAGAGTATATAATTATACACCTTATAGTAATTTATTACTAAAAGCTACTATCTATATATAATCTATACCCTTTTATAATAAAGTTGTAGCTATTAAGAGAAACGATTTTTATACAGTGTAAGTACGTAATAAAGCTTCTATATAATTATTCTATATAATAGTAAGGTTAACGTTTTACTTTATACTATTACATAATAAAAGTGTTTTTTTTATATAAAAGTATTTCTTTAATTTAACTACCTTAATTAATAACCTAATATAAGCCCCTTATATAACGACTAGCAGGCCGCTTTTATAATTAGCCCAGACTGATATATTATTATAACCTGCACCTGATATAGGCCTTATAAGGACTGGTATAGGTTAAGATAAAACGTATAGCAGGACGTTAACAGGTAAGGGGCGTTTTAAAGACAGCTTATTAAGCTAGCACTCCTAAACAGGGGTTTAATGTCACTATAAGTTGCTATTACTATAATGTATAAAGGTGAGTTTAAACAGTAGGATATAAATGAATAATTGAATATTAGCGTAAGGAATTAAAGTCCCTTACTATAATTATAGGTATAATTATAATTATCTATACTAACTAGCTAGAGACACTTTATACCTTACTTAATAACTTATTACTTAGTGAGGAATTAAGTAACTTATTATTAAACACCTTTTACTTAAAGGTCTTACGGATACTTAATAAGTAAGCACCTTTATTAAGATTAAGTAACTACTAGTTGGTTATAGGGGCTTCAGGTCTTTACACCCCTGGCTTAGTGTGTAGTACTGTACGTACTGTCTTTCTGCACTGTTCCTTATACGGGAGATCTGTTAGGCTGCTCCAGCTTAAGTAACAGCCTGTAAGGTCGTTACATAATTCCCCCTCTTTAACATTCTTTTCCTATAAAGAATCTTAGTAAAAGCGTTCCTTCTTTCTTAACGTAACTATACCTGCTAACTATATATAAAAACGCACTTTAAAAAACAGTACCTTTTATTATTATAACCTTACAGACTTTACTTCGACTTTTAGATTGCAAATATCACCTTATAGTCGTTATTTTTCAAAATTACTTTCCTATCTCGTTACTGCATAATTAAACAGTTACTTTAAATATTTACTAGTAAGGGTTTTATCTTTATGTGATATATTTAGTTATAACGACGTTTTCCTTTAACGGCTTCTTTCTAAGAAATGCCATCTTAACGCTAAGCACGACATTACTATATAGAACTTAGAGTTAAAAACTTAAGAGCTTTACGAAGCTATTACCTGTCTTACTTAGATCGAAGTCTAACGTTACAGGATAGAAGAGTAAACTTTTTCTGCATTTAGCTAAGAGGTAAAGGTCTTTCATTTTTAGGAGTAAGAGGAGGCTTATTTAACTACTCCTCTTAAAGCTAGTAAGTCTTTTAACTAAGAAGGTTTTTTAGCAGGAATACTTACTAGTTCTTTCTTTAAGGGGTTACTTTAACTGATAACCTCTTCTTAACTTAATTTGTAATTTAAATCTTATAAGGGTCTTTTATCGCTTTAAGTCCTTGCCTTTCAGGGCTAAAGGGTTTAAAGCGAACTTTCTTTATTTTTCTTTACTAACTCCTTTTTCTTAACAGTACTTATTCTCGTGTGGAGTTTACTAGGGGCTCCGGAGGCTTAGCCTCCTTATTAGGTTTAAGGTCCTTATAACCCTAGTTAAGGGTTTTAATAAATGTCTTTCTATACTTATTAAGGAGTTTTATACCGCTTCTTAACCTCTAAGTCCCACAGTGGTCTTACTCTTCAGTATAGTAGTTTAGATATTAGATCTTATCTTATTTCTAGTTTTTATTATTAGCTTTAGTTAGTTTAGATTCTTTTAGTAAAACTCTGTAATTAGGTTTAGGCTTTTAAGATTTTTAACTAGCTCCTATAAACTGCTTTTAAGGCCGTAATCTAGCTACTTAACGAGATATTCGAACGTGTTCTTCCCTTTCTGTAAATTTATAACTTCCTTAACGTTGTACTTATCCTTATTAGTATTAATCTCGATCTTCTTTTTTAAGGGAACTCCCTTTAAAGCAGGTTTTAAAAGTAAGATATGGAAAACCTTAATCCGCACCTTTATACTAATAGGTAAGTCTAATTTGTAATTAAAGGTAGTAACTTTTTTTTAATTTAGAATAATCTGTACCTTTTAAAGTTAAGCTTCTTACTAGATTATTTTAAATACAGGTTTCGCGAAAAAAGGTAAACGTAATCCCCCTTTTAAAAAGTTAATCCTTTAACTTATTCACTATTATAATAAAGTCCTTTCTTAAGCATTAGCTACTTAGTTTAGTGTTTATTAGTAAACTTCTTTATTTATTTACGTGTGAACTTAAGTTTAGTTTGCAGATAATTATACAGTTCTTATATCCAATCTACACAAACTATAGTTTAGGGGGTATTAGTAAGCGGGCCTTAATAGAGCTTAGGCTCCTTGCTGTAATTAGCAAAGAACGGTAATATATTTATTAACTTAACTAATGTTATGTTATAAACTATTTAAGCTGTTAGTAATAACTTAAGCTAATTGTCTTATTTAAAGTTAACGTAAGCTTAAAAGTATGTTATAAGTATCTAATTCACTTACTTTATTTAACTATCTGTCTGTAAGTAAAAGGCTGTTAAAAGCTTACTTTTTATATTTATCTTTTATATTAGTCTTTATTAGAACTTCAATATAATTAGTTTATCTTAATCTGTAACGATATTATCTAGTTAAAGGTGTTATAAAATTACCTTTTTCTTAAAGATATAAGTAAGTTATTCTACAGTTATATCCTTTAAAGTTAGTAGAAAATAATCTTATTTTATTAATCTGTCGATTATTACGAGGATTTAGTTATAAGTAACTCCTATAATAAGGTCCTTAGACTTTAAAATCTTAGTAATAAAGTTAAGCGAGATAGAACTTTATAGTGCCTGTAGTATAGGGAGTAGTTTGAGGAGTTTATAAGGCTTATAGCGCTAATTCTGCTTCTGGTAGCAGATATTACAGTTATTAACTACTTTTTTAACTAACTTCTTTATTCTTAAGAAGGCGTACGTTTATTAAGCCTATGTAAGGGTTTTAGCTTAGCTTATATATCCTTTAAGTCGAGATTTATAAACCTATTAAATATACTCCTTTCGTTTACTTAAGTTATAAATGTATAGTTTCTCTTAGTATTAAAGTTTTACTCTTAGTTTAAGCGTGCTATTTACACCTTCTAATAACTATTTTAGCTAATAATTAGTTTCGTTATAATTTAAGTGCTTTAAGCACTCCTTTTTATAATCTTACACGTGCCTTAAGAAGTTTCCTAAAGGGTATTTATACTTATAAGTACCTTCCGCTAACCTTTTTACTTAGAAATCCTGTTACTGTTAATAGATATTATATTTTATTTATAAGTTTATATAGATATTAATAGTTTATTCTAGTATCTAGTTATTTAACACTTATAACGTATATTCTAAAGTGCTGTTCTCTACTTTGTTAAATATAGTAACGGGGATTAAGATTAGGTTAGCATCCTTATAGTCTTATCTTTAATTAAGAGTATTGTTGAAATGCAAAAGAGGTCAAGGCATTGGAAAGCAGTGTGTGTTGAAGGTGATTAATTCTTTCTATCTTTGAGAGTGGAAGCCGTGTTATTATAGCCGTGAGGGTGGCCAGTGCACGGAGTGCATTGGCCACACTCGCTTCTGCGAAGCGAGGTTAGCTGACTGAATACGAGGTTGGCAGTGGAGTCTGGCGTTCTTGGCTGTGCAGATCCACGGATGCAGCCGCGGAGCGGCTGCGTGGATCCAGCCACACTGTTCTAACCACACTGGCCGGGTTAGGGTTGTAAAAACCCAACAAGTATTAACTTACTTATTATCTTTTCCTTTAATATAATGAATTTAAAAGTGGAACAGGGCTATTAATTTTACCTATTATACTTACTGTAAGTTAAGTTCCTTTATTAAAAAGTACTAAAGGTTATTATAGTCTGAAAAGACTTAGACTGGTTCCTTTATACCGTTTAAGTATAATACCTATTTAATAAAGTATTAAATAATCACCATTAGTTCCTTATTGTAAATTAAATATTATAAAGCTAAGCTGTAAATCCCTTTTAATAAGAAGGTAACTAAGTACCGTTTCCTATCGTCCTAGAATTAACTGAGTTCTCTATTAATTACAAATTCTAAGAAGTCTGTTTTAACTTAGAAAGGTTTTAAGAAATCAGGGAGAGTTAGGATTAGTGCTGTAATAAAGGTGTACTTAAGGTCCTTAAACGCCTTTTACTATTTATTAGTTTACTTAAACAGTTTACCTTCTCCTATAAGCTTATATAGTAGTTTTACGATTTTTGTAAAGTACTTAATAAAGTACTAATAAAAGTTCATAAAGTTAATAAAAGCTTATAACTCTTTTTAATTCTTTAAAGTAAGCTAGTCCTTAACTACTTTTATCTTCTTTAGTTATATTTTAAGCTTTCCAGGGGTTACCCTAAACCCTAAATAGTTTAGTTCTTAAATATAAAAGTGGCTTTTCTTTAGGTTTACTGTTAGTTTCACCTTTTTAAGAGTTATTAAAACCTATTATATATATTTTCAGTATTCTTTTAAAATCTTAAAATAAATTAAAACGTTATTTAAATATATAAAGATAAACTTATTAAGGAAGGGGTAAAGAACACTGTTAATAAGGCCTTAAAAGGTTATAAGGGTGTTTATTAATCTTATTAATATAATATAATATTAGTAATACCTGTTATAAGTCTAAAAGGCCGTTTTATGTTCGTTCTCTTCCTTTACTTTAATATAGTTAAACCTTATAAGGAAATTAAGGTTAAAGAACTAATTTACTTTAATAATCTATTCTTACATTTCTGTAATAAGTAGTAGTAGGTAACAGTTCCTAATTATATCATTATTTAACGTTTAGTAATTAATAACTATATATAACTTACTATCTCCCTTTCTTAAGATAAACAGTATTAGGTACCTTATTAGAGACTGGGATTTTATAATAAACCTGTTCTTTAGGTTCTTATTAATATACTCCCTTAAGGCCTTAACCTATTAGGGGTTTAAGTAATAAAACTAGAAACTGTAAAGCTTTACTTCTAGTTTAGCTTAATTTCGTAATCTTATAGTCTGTAGTTTAACAGTTACAGTATCTTTTTTCAAAACAGGGTAAACTTCTTATATTCTGTAAGTACCTTAAATAAGTTAACTTCTTCACTTATTTGTAAATTAGCTTCTTACTTTCCTTTACCTTTTAAGTTATCATGTAGGTAGTGTGGTAGACCTTTTAGTCCTTTAACCGTTTTTATAAACCTAACTTAAACTGTGCTTAGTTTTAAGGGTTTAGTGTGCCTTTAAGTGCTCTATATATCTTTAAAGCAGTTCGGTACCTTCTTAGCTTTCTTTAAACGGTAATTACAGTTAAGGGACTTACTAAATATAAAGTAACCACTCTTTTAATTAATTATAAGGTTATACTTTTCCAGTTAAGGTAAATTTAAGATTATATTATACCTTATTACTAATATAACGTTAAAGTCTACTTATTATTTATCCCTATTTACTTTAATTAGGAGTAATAAGTAATAGGTAACTTTACTATTATTATATTAATATAGGCCTCCTTCTCTATTTTAAATAAGAATAGCCTTTTCGTATTCTTAATTAAGGAGTTTCTTTTAATTAATTAATAAGGGGTGTATTAAGTTAGAAGCACTCTTATTATTAATTATTACTTTTATCTTAAATAGCTTCCCTTTTCTATCTATTATATTAATACTAACAGAATAGTGCTTATACTCCTTTAATATTTAAGTTATAGTAATTATCTGTCCTTAAGGTCTTATTTAGCTTAACCTTTAAATACCTCTGTGACGACCCTGCAGGCCGTCACTTGGGCCGGGGCGGCCTGACAACTCTACCGCAGAAGGAACAGTGTAGGGGGACAGTGTATACTGTCTAGGTGTACTGGGCCAGGGGTGTAAAGACCCGAAGCCCTTACAACTAGTAAGGTGCTGCTCGCGCTATGCTGAGTGCTCGTATCGCAAGCAGGGGAAACCTTATGAGTAAAACGCTTGCGCAGTGTAAAGTGCTTATATAACAAGCACTTGCAGCACTATAAGCAAGGTATAAAGTACCTCCTAACTAGTTAGTATAAATAGTTATGGTTATGCTTATAACTACCGTAAGGGACTTTAGTTCCTTATGCTAATATTCAATTGTTTATTTATATCTTACTGTTTAGACTTACCTCTGTGTATTATAGTAATAGCGACTTACAGTAATATTAAACCCCTATCTAGGAGTGTTAGTTTAATAAGCTGTCTTTAGAATACCCCTTACCTGTTAACGTCTTATTATACATTCTGTCTTAACTTGCGCTAGTCCTCTTAAGGCTTATATTAAGTATAGGTTGTAATATAATATTAACGTTACAGTTCTAAACGCTATTTATTAAATTCTTAAATATTACCTCTCTCCCACTAACATGTTAACCTTTAGAAAAGGAAAGGAGATTAAGGAAGTGTAAACTTAGCCTTAGCTCCCTACTATTAATAAGTTAACTATATACCTTGAAAACTTAAACTTTAACTAATAAGGACTGGTTAAGGAACTTAATAAAGCCTTCCCTAAAGACACTAAAAGCCGTATCGGCTTTATTGAAAAACTTTAAGTTTAACTTAACGTTATTAAGTTAGAAAATAACGACTTTAAGGGATTATAGAAGAAATAAGTAAAGCTTCCCTTACTGTCACACTTTAAGGGAGACTTTACGTAATTAAAGTCTTAAATAGCTTAGCTTTAAAGTTATATTACTTATTACGATAAGCAGTTCTTTAAAGAAGAAGGAAAGGTTAGGTTTATTAAAGCCTTATTAGATAAAGTAACTACTTATTAGTACGAACTTTATACGAAGATAATTAATGACCTTTTTGTAGATAAAGTACGTAAAGAGGCTTTTAAGACTTAAGCTCTTTTTAATAATTTTGATATCTTTATTAACTAACTTTAGACTGAGTTTAGAGAACTAGACGCTTTAAGATAGGCTGAGTAGTGCTTTATAGCCCTGAGATAAACGTCTTTAGTCTTTAAGTTCTTTACTTGCTTTAAACTGGAAGTAGTGAAAATTAAGCTTGGCTAAAAGGCTTTAGTAATGCTATTCTGGAGTGGCTTAAAAGAACACGTTACTAGAGACCTTTACTAAGAGGATTAGCTAGACCGTCTTTAAGAATTGGTCGAGATAGTTATTAAGGCTGATAATTAGTACTATAATTATTATCATCGAAAGAACTCCTAGAAGGAACAGATCCCTTACCAGTTAAGTAAGCTTAAGAAGGGGAACTAGTTGACCGCTATAAGCCACTACCTTAGACTAATGGATATTAGTATAGTAAACTAGCAGAATTAACCTAACCACGATAAGCCTTAATAATAATAGCAGTAGAAGTAATTAAAGGACCTGTTATAAGTCTAATGCTTTAATTGTGATAAGAAAGGATATATAACACAGTAATGCCCGTTATTAAAGTAAGTTGGTTAAAAACCTGTCTTAAAAGGAGGAAAATATATTAAGTTTAATTTAAGAGATGTTTATATTAGGATAGTAAGTAATGAAAAAGACTACACCTAGATAGATAAGTGCAAGTTAGGAGATAAGGAAAAGAAGGAAGAAGAACTTTAAGACGTAATATACTTAGTCCTTAAGAGTATTTTGAAAGAGTTAGTTACAGAGGTGTAAGTTATTACAGACTGACTTTAAGGTGGAAACTTGGAACCGTTAGAAGTGTAAGTTATAAAAGACTGACTTTAGGAAGAAATGTTCCAGTTAGCTATTACAGGCCTTAAAAACCTTACCCTATAAGCTTAGGAATTAAGGAAGTCTAAGAAAGACCTTAACTTAAACCTTACTAAGATAATAAAAGAAGTTAAAGAACTAGCCCTCTAAGCTACTTAAGTGGTAAAGTAAGCCTTAAAAGGTGAAAGAGAATAAACTAAGAGAATTAAATTAAAGAAACAAAAGTTCTTCTTAACAGTACTACTTAAGACTTTTAAATATTTTAAGTACGCTAAGTAGATCAGTACCCTTACCTCCTTAGAAGAAAGACAGTTTAGATAGTTACCTTACATTAAAGCCAGTATACCTTAGACTGGTACCCTAAAGGTCTCCCAAGAAGGTATAAAGTAAGTATATTAACAGAAGGTTTAAGAACTAAAGGAAAAACATTAAAAGCTAGTAAATAAAATAAAGGACCTGTAAGTTAAAAGCTTTACTGTAACGTTTAAAGATAAAGTAGTAGAAATTAAGTTATAACTTTGTAACAGAGTTCACTTTACTAACTAACTTAAATACTGACTTATTAAGGAAAACCACTTCGTGGAAGAATAAGTTAAGTTATTGCTACTTAAGTTTTAGGAAGAGGTTTAGGAGAAATAACGTATACAGAAGTAAATAGAAGAAGAAAAAGAACAAAGCGCTACTTCCCCTATCCTATACTCTATAACTGCAGCACTAGTAGTTAACATTAACTATCCTAATTACAGGGATATACTGTAGATTAACTATATATACGATAACTGCACTTTTAACTAACATTATAAACCTAAGGCCTTTTATAACCACTTCCCTAACATACAGAAACAAGATTACGCTGTTATAAGAGTGGAGTTAAAACTAACCCATTACCAAGTCTCCTACTCTCCAATAAGAGAATCTAATAATAAGCGGAAAGTTACTGTAGTTAATTAAACCCTTATTACGTATTAGTAAGGAGGAGTGCTTAATAACTGCTTAATTGTAACGTGTTTATTACACCTTAACGGAAAAGCTAGAGAGTAGTAAAAGTAAGAGGATTACTAATAGATCTAAGAGTAAAAAGACATTACTGTGATTTAAGCCTGTAAAGCGTATTATCGACTTATTAAAGACTTTAAGAATATCGTACTGTTTGAAGTTAATTAGACGCTAAGGTGTGAAAACTTAAGAAAGGTTAATCGTTAGGTTTATTAGAGCTACTTATTCTTCCGAAAGGAGTTAGGAAAAGGTTACAGGCCCTCCAGAAAGGCTGGAAACTAATAGTTTACTAGTTAGTAAAAACCTTAAGAAGAAGGAGAGGCACTTAAAAGTTAAGCTGTATAAGACTTTAAGGATAAATAATTACTATAATTTAAATGTCGAAAGAGTATAAGTATTATTCTGTTAGTGTTAATATAACAGACGGAAAAGGGAAGCTGTTTAAAGTAAAAGTAATAATTAATAGCGGGAGTGTTTTTAACTTAGTATACCCCTTATTAGTTAATTAAAGGAAACTCTTTAATAAAAAGTATAAAAAGGTTATTCTTATTCAAAATGAAGAAGGAGGCTTATACCAGTATAATAACGGTAAAGTTACTTATCACTTGCTACTTTTAATTAAAGTGGACAGAGATGAATAATAAGTAGACTTTAACGTTACATTAGTTACAGAATATAACATAATCTTAAGTTTACTTTAGCTAGAAAAGTACAACTTTATAATTAACTAAAGGAGTAATTACCTCGCCTTTAGTAAGTCTACTAGCTGTAATCACTATTTAAGGAAAGCTAAGAAGGTACTAAACTGTTTTAGAGATATATAAAGTACTTAAAAGTACATTAAACCTTTAAAACTAAATACAGTTTAAGTTAGGTTTATTAAGACAGTTAAAAGACTAAAAGGTTTACCGCATTACTTAAATAACAATTTAAAAGGTAAGAAGAAGTTAGAAGCTAACTTATAGATAAATAAAAAAGTCGACTTATTTAAAGTACTTACAGAGTATAAGAAGTTTATCCTATTTTGAAAAAAGATACTGTAATTACTGGACTACAGACTATAAGATTATGAAATTAAGCTAAAGCTAAGAACGAAACTCTGTAGCTTCCAGCCTTACCACTTAAACCCCTAGCAGGTTAAGGCCCTGTGGGAGTATATTAATAAGAATTTAAAAACAGGTTTATTGTAGAGTCCTAGTCCCTAGTAAGGTACCCAGTACTGTTCGTCTTAAGAAAGGAAGACAGTAAGTTACGTATAGTTATTAATTACTAAACATTAAATAAAGATACAATTAAGAATCGCTACCTACTGCTACTTATTATAGAAATGTAAGAACAGATTGCTAAGGTAAACTGGTTCTTTAGCCTCGATTTCCCTATAGGGTTTAACTACGTTAGAGTAAAGGAGGAGGACGAATATAAGACAGCTTTTCAGACTTATAACAGGTATTACTAGTACTGTGTCATGCTAATAAGATTAATAAACGCCCCTGCGACCTTTTAAGGCCTTATTAACAGTGTCCTCCGTCCCTTCCTTAATAAGTTTATCTTTATATATTTAAATAACGTCTTAATTTATTCTAAAACTTTAAAAAAATATTAAAAACATATATAATAGGTTTTAATAACTTTTAAAAAGGTAAAACTAACAGTAAACCTAAAGAAAAGCTATTTCCACGTTTAGGAGCTAAACTACTTAAGGTTTAGAGTAACCTTTAAAAAGCTCGAAATGTAATTAGAGAAGATAAAGGTAATTAAGGATTAGCTTACTTTAAAGAACTAAACAGAGTTATAGGCTTTTATTAGCTTTACAAACTTCTATCGTTATTTCGTTAAGTACTTTACGAAAATCGCAAAATTACTTTACAAACTTACGGGTAAAGGGAAACTGTTTAAGTAGATTAGTAAACAGTAGAAAACGTTTAAAGACTTTAAACACACCTTCGTTATAACGTTAGTCTTAGCCCTCCCCGATTTCTTAAAGCCTTTCCGGATCGAGATAAACTCCTTAAAGTTCGTAATTAGCAGAGAACTCAGTTAAGTCTAAGATAATAAGAAACGCTACCCAGTTACCTTCTTATCTAAGGGAATCCACGGCTTAACCTTACAATATCTAATTTATAATAAAGAATTAATAGCGATTATCTAGTGTTTTACTAAATAAGTACTGTATCTAAGCGGTATGGAAGAACTGGTCTAGGTTTTTTCAGATTATAATAACTTTCAGTACTTCTTAACGAAAGAACTTAACTTATAATAAGCACAGTAAGTAGAGTTAATAGCCCTATTTTACTTCTAGATTTACTATATTAAAGGAAAAGATAATAGGTAAACTAATGCTTTTAGTTAGAGATAGGATTATAAGGATGCTAATCTAATCTTAGTCCCTGTTACTATATTTAACGAAACTAAGAATAGTATATTAAAGTATATACTGTAAGTATTAAATAACTAAATATTAGAATAAATTATTAATATCTATATAAACTTATAAATAAAGTATAACATCTATTAATAATAATAGGACTTTTAAGTAAGAAGGTTAGCGGAAGGAACTTGTAAATATAAATGCCCCTTAGGAGACTTCTTAAGGCACTTATAAGACTGTAGTAAGAAGTGCCCGAAATATCTAAACCATAACGAAACTGGTTATTAACTAGAATAATTGCCAGAAAGTGTAAATAGCATGCTTAAACTAAAAGTAAAGCTCTAATATTAAGAGAAACTATATATTTATAACTTAAATAAATGGAAAGAGTATATTTAATAAGTTTATAAGTCTTAATTTAGAGGATATATAAGCTAAGCTAAGACCCTTACGTAAGCTTAGTAAGTGTACGCCTTTCTAGGAGTGAAGAAGCTAGTTAAGGAAGTAGTCGATAATTATAATATTTGCTACTAAAAGTAAAATCAGTACTATAAGCCCTATAGACTCCTTAAACTACTCCCTATACTACAGGCGCTATAAAGTTTAATTTTATTTAACTTCATTACTAAGATCTCAAAGTCTAAGGACCCTATTACAGGAGTTACTTATAATTAAATCTTTATAATAGTTAACAGATTAACAAAATGGGCTTACTTCCTGCTAACCTTAAAAGATATAATAATAGAGTAACTTGCTTATATCTTTAAGAAAGAGGTAATCTTATAATACCTTTAATTAGATAATATCGTTACAGATTAAGATAAGCTAATCGTGTTAAAGTTTTAGTAAAGACTAATATAAAGAATAAGTGTAAAAAGTAAGCTTTTAATAACATTTTACTTATAGATAGATAGCTAAATGGAATAAGTTAATTAGATACTTATAACGTATCTTTAAACCTACGTTAACTTTAAATAAGATAATTAGCTTAAGCTATTACTAACAGTATAGATAACTTATAATATAACATTAGTTAAGTCGATAAGTATATTACTGTTCTTTATTAACTACAGTAAGGAGCTTAAACTTTATTAAAGCTTACTTACTAATACCCTTTAAGCTATAGTCCGCACAGACTAGATATAAGAACTATATAACTACCTGTAAGCCGAACTTAAGTTTACACGTAAATAAATAAAGAAGTTTACTAATAAACACTAAACTAAATAACTAGTATTTAAAAAAGGACTTTATTACAATAACAAATAAGTTAAGGGACTGACTCTTCAGGAGAGGAATTACGTTTACCTTTTTTCACAAAACTTACATTTAAAACAGCTTAGTAAGAAGCTCGACTTTAAAAGGTACAGACTGTTCTAAATTAAGAAAAGGGTCGCTACCTCTAATTACAAACTAGACTTACCCGCCAGCATAAAGGTGCAAACTAAGGTTTTTCATATCTTACTTTTAGAACTTACCTTAAAGGGAGTTCCTTTAAAAAAGAAAGTTAAGGTTAACGCTAATAAGGATAAATATAATGTCAAGGAAGTCGTAAATTTACAGAAAGGAAAGAATACATTTAAGTATCTTATTAAGTAACTAAATTATAGCTCTAAAAGTAACTTATAAAAGCTAGTTAAGAACCTTAAGTGCCTAGACTTAATTACAGAGTTCTACTAGAAGAATCCAGACCAATTAAAACTACCTGTAAAGAACGTGAAGTGAAGGTTAAACCAGTTAGTGTAGCTTTAAGGAGGTAAACTAACTAGTTTACTCTGGAAATAGAAAAATAAAATAAGATCTGATATCTAAACTGCTAAACTGAAAAGTAAGACCACTGCAGGACTCAGAGCTTAAGAAGCGGTAAGAAACTCCTTAGTAGGTATGGAAGGATATTTGTTAGAAACCTTAACTAGGGTTAAAAGGACCTTAGACTTAATAAAGAGGCTAAGCCTTTAGAGTTTCCAGTACGTTCCGCATGAAAATAAATACTGTTAAAGGAAAAAGTTAGTAAAAGAAAAAGGTTACTAAAACTCTTATTAAACTTACTAAAGGAGGTAGTTATAAACTAAGTTACAAAGTAACTGCTTACTGCAGAGACCTTATTAGAAAGCTCCCCTAATTAAAAGACTTTACGTCGTTAGGAGAGGCGTCTAACCTAGCCTCCTCACTTTCCTAAAACTCTAGCAGTTCCGCTTCATAACTAAACGCCTTCACAGCCCAGTCCTTAAGACAGGACCACTACTTATAAAGGTGTACTAAGCGTGTTAACGCCTCTTAAAGCTTAACAGTAACTTTGTAAAGCTATTAAGTAGCGGACTTAACTTATAAGTTAAGGTTCTGTTTTTTAATAAGAAGAGCCTTTAACTTCGCTTTACTAATATTAAAAGTGTTACATTAGGAAGGTTAATACCTCTCTAAATAGTAATTATAACTGTTAGACTGGTTTAAAACCTAGCAGATAAGTAAAGGGTTAGCAGACTTGTAAAAAGAATAAAGGGACATTTCACTACTAAACGCATATATATAAGCTGTAAGGTTTAAATAGCAGTTAGTGCTTTTACCCTGTTCCCGTTTTAAAACCTGGGAGCTAGACACTCATTATATAGTGAAGTAGTAAAAGGAGAAACTTACCTTTTAGGTTCTTTATAGGAAAAGAATGTTAAAGAGGGGGAATCGTGTAACAACCCTGTAAGCTATCACTTAGGCTGGGGCAGCCTGATAACTCTACTGTAAAAGGAACAGTGTAGGGGGATAGTGTATACTGTCTAGGTGCACTGGGCTAGGGGTGTAAAGACCTAAAGCCCTTACGACTAGTAAGGTGCTGCTTCCGCTATGCCAAGTACTTATATCGCGAGTAAGGGAAACCTTACAAGTAAAACGCTTACGTAGTGTAAAGTGCTTGTATAATAAGCACTTACGGCACTATAAGTAAGGTACAAAGTACCTCCTAGCTAGTTAGTATAGATAGTTATAGTTGTGTTTATAATTACTGTGAGGGACTCTGGTTCCTTACATTAGTATTCAATTGTTTATTTGTGTCCTACTGTTTAGACTTACCTCTGTGTATTATAGTGACAGCAACCTACAGTGACATTGAACCCCCGTCTAGAAGTGCTAGCTTAACAAGCCGTCTTCAGAACGCCCCTTACCTGTTGGTGTCCTGCTATACGTTCTGTCTTAACCCGCACCAGTCCTCTCAAGGCCTGTGTCAGGTGCAGGTCGTAATACTTTCTCGGAAAGTCTAAGAATGTTAGCTTTTCTAGCTCTGTTAACTACAGTTCTTCTCCTTTAAGGTCTATGTATTTCTATAAGCTAGCTCTCTTTACGTAACTTTAAAAGCTCCTTAACTAAAGTATCTAATTTTCCAAGCTTATGTAGATAATTTCTAAGGCTTTCGTGTTAGCTATAACTTTATTATTTAAAAGCTTTTATAGTGTTCGTAAGCGTTAATACTTAACAGGGGCTGTTTGTTAACGGTTTGTTCGGCTTAACACGTGAAAATCAGGGCTTACACGCATCGTAATTTACATGCCGATAGAAAAGTAATAATATTATCACTTATTTGAGACTCTTAATTATTAAATTTAACACAGTCAACTAAGAACATAATAATTACTGCCATTAAGTCTTGTTCTATTCCAGGAGCCGTCCTCTCAGCTAAGCGAAGCTCTAGTGCTCAGCCGCGCTGCAGTTCCGTGGCGCTAAGGCGCAATTACGTAATTTGACAAAAACTGGTTCATTTGTCGCGAGAAGATCTGGCCCTAACGATTCCAAACCGGCCTAGACCTTACAACCAACCTCCTGCCTTGTTCGCCCTACTTGTCGGCTCCAGCCAACTAGGTTCTGACACATCCTTCCTTGCCTCCAGTCTTCCAACTCATCGGGCGGGGTTGTGACCAATTGTCACCAACAAAGCTAGACTCGAAAGAACATTGGCCTGTTGTCAATCCAGCCGTTGTTAAGCGCTTAACGAGAAATCCCTGAATGGCTAGACTAGGTACAAAAGTGGGTACGCTGTTGGTCCGACCAGACCCGGCTTGTTTCAGTGTCGCCGGGTGGCCGATGATGCTCAGCATACGCCAGGTGTGTGGTCACCTTATGCTGAGCCTCGGTGAGTCCACAGGTGTGACAGCCGCCCGGTGCTACCGAAACTTTCGGATAACCACAAGTCCGACCTCGTCGATCTTAAACGCTAATGGATTATCTTCGCGGTGAAGATGGGGCACCTGTCAGAAACACTGCACTCGATCGTGTGAGATTGATAGGGTTGCAATTGTGTGATTGTATTGCTTGTGTGAACTCTCTGTGTGTATGTTCTCTCTGGCTCTCTGGCTTGCAATTAGAGAGCTACAGTTATAGAGCTATCAAGTCTGCCTTGCTTGCGTAGTTGCGGTGGCTCAGCTTCAGCTCTTGACTCCAGTCAGCTCTAGCTGACAAGAAGCCATGGGTTCGAATCCATCCAGTGCGTGATCCTTTTGCCCACTTTATGCCTTTTCTTTTGACATATACCTAAATGCTCAATCCACAACTACCTAACAACGGTCATCCTGACTAAGCTACTAAGGCTAACGGTATTTCCTAGAAGCACCGCTCACACTCCGCGAACCGTCAGAACCGCCAGAGCACTGTTAACAACGCCTGGATCAGCACCGAGGTGGTCGCCGACCGCCGACGATGCGGCATTGAACGTGGCGGCAGTATCCAACAGCGCCACTCTCCCGTGATTCAATGTAAGGGCCTGACTGATTGACTGCCTCGTAAGGGTCATACCTCCCTGCCAGGAATGACTACCACATAGCCTTGGATTTAAGCCCTTTGCTGAGAAAGTTGTTGGAGAGCGTGGTTATAGAATTTTTCTTCCACGCTTTACCCCCAGTTATTGATGCTACAAACTTTTGTATCTCTGACGAGTTAAGTGCGCATGTTGACCAGGGCGGGACCAGCGTCTGCCTGATCCGAGCCTACAGTAGAACACCTTGCTTGCGCAGAACTTGATGCATTGCAATCTACAGGTTTACAGGGAAACCACAACCCGACTGCTTTCCCGCTATCCTTCAGATCCAAGGGCATGCCTCCGTTGCGGCCCCGAGCCACTTGGGCAGAAAAAGCATTCTGCAACAATCACATCCATGAAGGCCACAAGCTGAGAGGACCTTCGTTGATATTCCCAAAACTCGAGACCATCGCCGCCCACTTGGACTAGACAGGACTAAATAGGTGTGCAGGGCAATTCATCCCTTCATCCCCGCACAACCACGCTGACCAATCCTCTGGTCGGTAATTGCAGCTCTGCGTGTTTCATGCGCTGTTCTAACCGGAGAGGTCACCAACAATATCGCTGAGCGTCCGGGGAGCAGTAAGTCACCATTGGAAGAGGCCGCTGCAATAAGCACAAATCAAAAGATCGATTCCTCTTCTCCACTCCGCGATTTGACAGGTCGCAGACCCTTTGGGCACTCCGGTTGAGCTCGAGTTGTCAAGGGAATCGGTAGAATTGACGTTACACAACAGAGGGTGCACTCCTTGGCCCAGAGCTGGAGACGGGAGGCTCTCGCTATCTAATGAGAGTGCTAAAACAGGCTACCACGAAAGCCGAGACTCTTCGGGTTTAATTTAGGGTCCAAGACGGCGTGGGACGTTCATGCAATGTCCTCCCGTGGCGGTCGCGCCAGCTCCTGGTTGACCTTTTGGGGCGGGGTTGGGCGCGCTTGCCGCTCCTCTATTCAGCAGGACTGGCTGGCTTTCTCCGTGTGATCGGTGACCCTTCTCCAGTCATCCACGCCCACGTCTATATGTCTCACCCAACGAGTTGCTGTTCGTCGGTGACCCTTCTCCAGTCATCCAAGCCCACGTCTACATGTCTCACCCAACGAGTTGCTATTCGTCGGTGACCCTTCATATTGATGCCAGCGACCTTAGCTTTTTTCGCCCGAGGCCCCTCGACGGCCATATCTAGTCAAGTTCGTCAGCTACCACCCATCAACAGCTATGCCTATAAGCTCATCGAGTGTTGCCTGCGGCGGTCGCGATCGATTAGTTTGGCGTCGAGTTTGTCTCAGATCGCAGCGTCCTGTGCCCAGACGACATTATCTGCCCCTTCCTCGGACGACCCTGTGCCCCGTCCTCGCTGGAGCAGCGCCTGACTTCCAACTTTCCGCGTGGCTCCCCTCCCCTGATCACGATAACGGATGCGACGATAGGAATAAACCCAGACTCGATGGCGGAGCTTGTGGGACTCGTGGCCAGCGTCGCCTCCATCGTTCAGGTGTGCACCGAGGTTGTAGCCGCATGCAAAAGATACAACGGCGCACGCAACGACGCCCAAGACATGCTCCATGACGTCGAGCAGACAGCGGCCGCGCTTCGTGCCCTCTTTGACGACATGCAACACCTTGGGAACGCGCGCCTGCAAGATTCTAGGTCTCTCGCCAAGGTCTTTGGCCCCGAAGGAGACCTGAAACAGTGCGAAGATGTCCTCCTTCGTTTGGAGAAGCTTGTCAGTCAGCGTCTCAACGAAATCAATGCACCCCGGGAAAGCATACGAGATCGAGCCAAGGCCCAGTTGGCAAGATGGAAATCGTCGTGGATCAAGGAAATCCAAAAGCTGACCCGGAGACTGGACGGCTATCGCCGCAGCATCTCCGAGGCCCTCCAAATTGAAATATCAATAAACGAGTAAGAACTCCTCATGTCACACTCATGGCCCAGGGCAGTACGCTAATGCCTAAGCTTCATCAGGCTTCGATCAAAAGACAGGCATCTCAATAATCCTGTGACTTACGGTCAACGAGCGCAGCACCCCTCCCGACCGCCAGAGGACCGCCGAGGAAAGATTGCCCACTGGCTGGCCCCGCGGAACCACGCCGACGAGCAAAAGCAGTACATCGGCCGTAGGGCCAGTGGAACTTCCGGCTGGTTCTTACGCTCTCCCGAGTATCTCGACTGGCTAGATGCAAAGCCCAGACTCTACTCTGTCAGGGCGCCCCCGGGACCGGCAAGACCATCATCACAGCCACGGTGGTCGAGCATCTCTACCAGAGGGTTCAGGATATGGCCGGCGCCAAGGTCGGGCTGGTCTATCTGTATTTCAATTACCGTGACCCAGAGCCCGAGCACCAAGCTCAGAGTTTACTCCGCAACCTCCTCGGCCAGCTCACCCGGAACCTCCCAATGACCGCCGACACCACGAAGCCATTCGGCTACGTGCAATTCATCTACGACACGTATGGCCACTACTGCAGTGTCTCTCAACCAACCATGGAAGAAGTCTCCGAGGCGTTTTATCACGTCGCTGGTTGGTATGACCATGTGTTTGTCGTGCTCGACGCTTTGGATGAGTGCCGGAGCCGAAGTGAGCGTGGAGAGTTCCTGTCCCAGATATTCACTCTGCAATCCAAAATCGACTTGCGGGTCTTTGCGACGTCGAGGCTCAATGAAGAAATACAAGGAGTCCGCCCATCCATCGTGATTCAGTCGAATGAGGAGGATATCGGGGTCTTTCTCGACGGTCGTATGCAGGAACTCGGGGGCCCTATGAACGGGAATCCGGCTCTGGCAATGGAGGTTAGAGAAGCAATAGCCAATAGGGCCAAGGGCGTGTAAGTCGAATTGTCCGTGCAAGACCTCGCTGTCAAGCTGACATCCAACCGCCAACCGTCCAGCTTTCTTCTGGCTCAGATATACATAAGCCGCCTTAAAGACCTAACAACCCCGAGCAAAATCCGGGAAGAGCTCCAAAAAATCCAAAGCGGGGAAAGCGACCCCGAAGCCCTAAAGCTCGCATACGACGATATGCTGGAGCGGATCGATCACCTTCGCAACAAACACTTCATACCCCTAGCAAGAAGAGCGCTCGTCTGGGTCGCCTTTGCAAAAAGGGCGCTTACCGTCACGGAGCTATTGCACGCGTTGGCTATAGAACCGCAGATGACTTACCTCACTAACGACAATCTCCCAAGGATCGAAGATGTCGAATACGCGTGCTGCGGCCTACTCGAAGTCAGCAGCAAAACCCAAGTCGTCCGCCTTGTGCACAACACAACACAAGACTACCTCCAAAAAGCAAAACACAACTGGCTACTAGAATCCCACAACAAAATCGCCAGCGCCTGCATCACCTACCTGCGCTTTGATGCCTTCTCCCGCGGGCCCCTTCCCAATGTCGGCTGGTTCGGGCCTGGCGAGCTCAACGCGCTCCTCCTCAGCCATCCACTCTTAGCGTATGCATCTTCTAATTGGGCGTACCACCTTTCTCAAGCCGGCAAGTTCAGCGGCCCGCGGCTTCTCCCCGAGCTTTGTAACGCCCTACAGAACCTGCAGTTGTCATTTCAGGTCCACAGCATCGCTTTGCGCCAACGCTTCCCGGCTCAGATACGTCCAACACACATTATCAGCAGCCTCGGTTGTCCAGAGCTACTACGCGCGCTCGACAAGGATAAGTTGCTTGAGAAATACGCGATGGATAGCGGCGGAAGAACGGGTATGCATTGGGCCGTGCAGCGTACAGACGGCGAGGCGCGGGCTATGGCGAAGGAGCTTATCAAGCTCGGATTCGACGTCAACACAGCCGATGTCGAAGGCCGTACGCCGCTGCATATAGCAGCCTGTGCTGGGGATGCTGAAGCTGTGAAGCTCCTCCTGGATCACGGGGCTGACAAGGAGATGGGCGACGCGTTTGCAACACCGCTTGTCGAGGCGTGCTGCTCCGGGCGCGCAGACGTGGTGAGGATGTTGTCGAGCGCCGGCGCCAATGTTAACGCCAAGAGCCACAAGTTTGGCACGCCCTTGGAAGCAGCAATCATGAGCACCTCAGAAGACTGTGTGAACATCCTTCTTTCTAGTAAACGGCTAAAGAAGCGTCGCCGCACCGAGTTCGGCACTGCGCTGCATGATGCCGCGTCTTTTGGCTCACCAAACATCGTTACTGCCATCCTCGACACGGGAGGGTTTGAACTGGACCAAGACGGCCCCCGCGGTACACCACTGCAGGTTGCGATAGCCGGAGATCACAACCACACCGCCCACAAACGAGACGCAGCCGGGGTGGTGAGTCTGTTGCTTGACCGCGGCGCGAACGTTAACCACCGTGGGAAATTCGGCACGGCGCTCGATACTGCCCAGGACCTCGGGAACCTTGAACTGGAGAGGCTCCTACGAAGGCGCGGCGCCAGAGAAGGAGCGGGTTTGGCGGGCCGCAGCGTCCCCCGGAAGCGCATCTTGCGAAATGACTCCTCGTTTTTGGCCACCGAAGCGAGCCAGAGTCAACAAAGCCAACTCTTCCCTGAGGCCCTGCGCAACCGTGGTAGGCAATTCATCATTGCGGTTATGATGAGCAACGAGAGACTCATCTCGGAGCACACCACCTCCATGATCAGCTCATTTCGGAATGCTATCATGACGGGAAATACCGACACGCTGAGGGCCCTTGCTGAGTCTTCCGTTCTCGAGTTCGGAGCGATGGTGGAATTAGCCAAATACGATATCGAGTGCGAGGACGGCACCGGAAAGGGTCGGCCGCGGTACAGCCCCATCTTAAAACTGGCCGCTACCATTGCCACACGATGGAGCCACTTCCCCACGTCCTTCTTGGATATCGTGCATAGAGTTCGACGCTCGCGGCAGGACAGCAACCTCTCAGGCGCTCTTCACGCGGCTGGTGCCGCCTCGGCGAACCTCGAGCTCATGACGGCGGCAAGCATACAAATACTAGCTGATGCGCTGGAGTTTGGCACTGAGGAGATGGTTCGCATGCTGGCAAACTACTGGATAGGCGCTCTCCGGAAAATCTTTTTCCCCGGCAAGGCGAGCGACCAGATGATGGAGGTGTTGGTACGGTGCCGCGCAGATGAATTCGCCGGATGCTTTCGAGACAAGAACAAGGATAAGGCCATCGCCATAGCGGATGCGGGGCTCGAGCTCATGGCTGTTGTGCTTGAGGGGCCTAGGGACGACACAGGTCTTATGAAGCTGAGAGACACCCTTGGGAGAATATGGCCAGTTGCTTTGCGCGACGCGATCGACAAGGGCTATATCAATCACACTGAACTAGTGGACTTCTTTTGGGAGTACGGCATGAGGCTGTGGATGGGATTCAAAACGGGGGCCTGGCAGCCTTTCAAGAGGATAGGCGCGGCGGTGATGGAGACGCTCATACGAGTGGTCGCCGACGGAGATATCCGCTTGGCGTTTGGGTATGCAAAGTCGGCCGCTAACAACATGCATCTCGCCATAGAGTACGGGGAGTTCACGTTAGTGGTCGAGAGAGGTCTTCTCAGGCACCTGGAGACAGAGCTATGGGAGGCGGCGGACGGGATGCGGCGATTGGAGACGGAGAGTGGGCTGCAGGATGTGGCGGGCTCTAGCCTATGGAATGCTGCCGGAGCGCTGTTAAACATCTTCCACGGGGCGGTGCAGCTCGGTTTCTACGACGTGGCGGACAAGTTGTCAGACTGGGTCTTCAAAAACTTGGACAGCATACAGGAATACGGTGCCATGCTGGGGCGGGTCACCGGGAGGCAGCTGGCTGAGTTCATGCCGCCCTGGTGTGATGTCGACCAAACGGCACTTCATTATTTTAGGACTCTGTCGAGCCTATACTCTATTGCTCAGAGGTCGGGCAGGCCGAGCATGGAGAGCGCAGTACGCAAGTGGATGATTGGGATTCTAACCAAGCCGTCAAAGGAACTGGGGCTGCTCAAAGAGAGGGTGGGGGAAGACCTATCGGTTCTGCATGGGCAGGACGAGGTGGAGACGGTCAGAGCCGCGGTGGAACAACTCAAGAGTGATCTGGGTGTGGACGACCTCTTTGGGTTAGGGGAGGAAAAGTGCGGAAAGCAATGAGACATATGGTAGTGCCGGACTACTATGGGCGATTGGAACAAGGGGGGATATGGGAGATAGAATAGAAATAGGTTGACAAAATTCAAGTCTTAGCATCACATCTTGTTAACGTCACCCGAATGACGATCACCACCGGCGTATAATAACATCCATGAGCGGTTCTTCCTCCGGGGGGGGGGCCAGAAAATATCGACATCAAACCACAGCCCATTTCTAGCGCCAGCCATGGGCATCCACTTGCAAGGGCGCTGCGTCGGCCCGCCGGTGCTAAGGCCTGGGGCCGCAACGCCCATCCGAGGCCTCTCATGGAGACCAGACCGGGCCTAAAATAGGTCGGGAGAAACGAAGGGCTGTACTCCCGCCGGCCGACAAAGGAGGGCGGCCAGAAATGAGGAGCTTACCGCTCCGTGGAGATTGGGATACGGAATCCGAGCTGCCAGCTTTCCTGCGTCTCCTCGTCCCGCGACGCCTTCGGGCACTCCGACGCCTTCCACCAGCGGATTCTTCCCGAGTGCCGTGGACCTTCGTGAAATAATAAGGGACGAAAGTGCAGAAATTGCAGTGCTCCAACCAACCCACCGGTAATGAATCAAACGCCAGCGACTCCTCTACTCTTAAAGGGTGCCTAAAGGGGCATCACAAGCCGCGGTTACGTCAGAGATATGTTACAATTGCCATCCTCCGGCCTCACCCCGCGGCCTGCGCGCACGTCCTGCCCGGTCACCAACGCCGCCGGGTCGACCACTTCTGTCTCGACAGGTTGTGCACCACCATCGACGTCCCCTGCTACTCGGCCTGCCCCGCCGACATGCCTGTCATCTCGCCTGTCGGCGGAACGGGGGGCCCACCGCTTGCGCTGATGCCCAGACAGCTGGCGCGGGGTTGGACGCTGGTGATGGTGGCGGCAATGGCTCGCCACTATCGTTGGCAAGTGGTGGCGCCGGAGCACCGACGCAGAGGCCCGCCACGGCGGGGGGCATGCACGGGGAAGTTGGTGGGGTGGTGGGCACGTATGTCGTGATGGTCGGAGTGCTTCTCGCGGTTGTGGTTGTCTTCTAGAGCTCCGCGGTGTAGAACGTGATTCGAGTGGGTTGGATGCATGACGGAGAAGCCTGGCACACGTTAATGATATTGTCTGAGACCGAAGCAACGTGAACAAAAGGGAATTTCATGCAAATATCGATGCCCACTTACCCACAAATGCCTGCCCCATATCATACCCTTTTGTGGAACACAAAACAGAGTGTTTTCTGGCCGTTCGGCAAAAGAGTGATGGAATTGCTTAATTCTAGATAAAAGGGAGAGAGAGGCAGAGAGCCAGTATTATAGTGGTGGAAAGTGGGGAGTCACGTGGCCAGCCAGGTGACCGTTTGTTTCACACCTTTAACCGCCCTCCCCAAACCCGTCGTATTATCAGGCAAGAAGCACCCGTACTCCGCCCTGAGGTGGCATCCCCTAGAACATTTCGCACCTTACCTGAGTTCATCACACCCTAGAAGGGCTTGCCAGCCCTCAACCGCGCGTCATTCGCCCTTGGTATCATCTGCCTCATGAATTCGTCGCTGAGCCCACTTCATCTCTACTCCTCGGATACTTCGTCCATTACTAAAGTTGCCGGCTGGCGGCCCATCAGGTCTCGTACCCAGGCGTCGCAGTCCCACTCAACCCGATAGTCGATTACACCGTCCCAGCTCTTGGCTGGTTCCGTGAGGTTCACAAGTACTACTTTCCCAGCCCGGAGGCTGTGAATAACCTTCGCAAAACCCTTTATCAGGTTCCTAGCCCCGTGCGTTGTAAGGCTCATACCTATAATAAAAAGGACATCTGGGGAGAGTAACCGGTTATATCTTACAATGGCTAAGATTAAATCAGCTCGTAGGTTCTACTTGTCGTAAAGCTGTACGTTAGGCCGGAGTGTCCCTATTGTAGTTTTGCGTTCCTTTACTGCCGTTCTAACATTTGATATCTTTATATAGCCAGGACAAAGGAGTTCTTGGGTTTCTGTTTCCCGGCTGTCCTCATCCCAGCAATAAGTACCAAGGTAGTTGTTATATCATAAACGGTAGAAAAATTTATATAGGAGAACGTATTTAATACCTTTGCTATTGTTTTGGGGCTGCAGCTCGTGGCTAGCTTTGTCGGTGACAATTGGTCACAACCCTGCCTGATAAGTCGGAAGACCGGAGGCAAGGAAGGATGTGTCGGAACCCAATTGGCTGGAGCCAACAAAGTAGGGTAAATAAGGCAGGAGGCTAATTGTAAGGTCCAGACCGGTTTGGAGTCATTGACGATCCCTGGTACTTTGTACATAGCGCTTAAAAAGCTAGGTTGAGCACCTAACGCAAGGAAGGGGGTTCCCCATGCTTCTCTGCACACAAACCCTAGAAAGATTATCAGCTGAACTTGTGTGAAGCTAAGGGGTTAGAATCGAACCTCTCAACCCTCTCATGTTCTCGGCGTCTTGATACACCACTCCCTTGTTTCCAACAAGAACGATCATCGAGCTTAATTGCTCTGACTCTGCATTCGAGGAAGCATCCGGAGGTTTGTGAAACGACCGTCGTGCAAAACCAAGAAGTTGAGAGTAACCTTGATTCCTCCCTCTGCCAACCAATTATCCACTGATCCGTTATTACACTTTTCATCGCGACCACACCGCTCTGGCGCTGTGTCACATACGCCGTTCCGTCCTAGAGATAGTATTCTACTAATTGAAGCTGCGCCCTTGTATTGCCGGTGATTTATAAGAGTTAGGCTTTTGTTAGGAAAGAACCAACCAGTTGCTATTGCTACACTATAACTTGTTAATCTTTATCTGTTTCCAATTAAAGACTAGCCACTTATTAACTATTCCAGCTCTTATAGGGATATTCATTACTAACGCCGAGAAATAAAGCTACACTCCGTAACCTTACTTACGTAGCCCATTTATACAAATTACTCTCTATCTCGTTATTACAACCTGCACCCAGAGCAGTATCCAAGAGGGGCTGGTCAGGTTAAGACAGAGCGTATAGCAGGACGCCAATATGTAAGGGGCAATCCGAAGACTAAATAATAAGACTAGCACTCGCAGACAGGGTGTATAATGTCACTATAGGTCGCTGCACTATAAAGGACAGTCGAGGACTAATTAGTAGTGCACAAATAAATAATGTAATTGCTAGCGTAAAGAACCAGAATCCTCACGCTTTATCGTAGACACGATAATGATATCTATACTAGCTAACCAACAGGTAACTTATACCTTGCTTGGTAGGAACCTGCTTAGTAGTGCACTAAGTAACTTCCTACTAATGTGACGACCCTGCAAGCCGTCACCTGGGCCGGTACGGCCCGACGAATTCCCCGCAGACTGAACAGTGCAGGGAGCAGTGTGCACGGCACTGCGCACTGGACCAGGGGTGCAAAGACCCGAAGCCCCTACGACCAATCAGAAGGTGCTCTGTTGCTCCGTGTGCTCTGTCACAGAGCAAGAGAGCAGACAGAGCAGTTGCTCTGTTTGCTCTGTCGCTAAGCCAGGGAGCAGACAGAGCAAGGTACGGAGGTACCTTCTTAGTTAGTTAGTATAGATAGCCATGGTTGTGCCCACAACCACCGTGAGGGACTCTGGTTCCCCACGCTAGTATTCTATGTTCATTGTGTCCTACTGTTCAGACTCACCTCTGTGCATTATAGTGACAGCGACCTACAGTGACATCGAACCCCCGTCTAGGAGTGCTAGCTCAACAAGCCGTCTTCGGAACGCCCCCTACCTGTTGGCGTCCTGCCATACGTTCTGTCTTAACCCGCGACAGTCCTATCGAGGCCTGTACCGGGTGCAGGTCGTAATAACTAAGCACCACACTTAGGAGTGCTTAGTGGTTTACCACTGAGTGGAACACTAAGCGCATCCTGATTGGTTCGTAGGAGCTTTAGGTCTTTGCACCCCCAGCTTAGTGCACGACACAGTGTGCACTGTTCTAGATGCAGGGACATCGTCGGGCCGCTCCAGCCTTAGTGCCGACCAGTGGGGTCGTCACACTCGTCTATAAATCTAACCCGTGTGTTTAATAGATAAAGGTTTAAGTTATTAGCTAATAGATGAATAATAGTTAAAGGTAAGGGCACCATGGCGGTTGTGCCGGCTTTAGCTCCGGCTCTAAGAAGTATATATTTATATTTTAGTTAGATTTGGCAGTAGAAATCCCTGGAAATGAGGTCTTTACCTTATCACAATCCGCTCTTTGTAGCAATATTACACTTTGCATAGATGCTTTTATCCTTAGCCTTTACCAGTTTATACCTTAGTTATAAATTTTATAATATAATATTAATAGTTTAGTTTTTGCCCGTTGTCCTAGTATAACTAGCCGCTATAGCCTTAAGGCCAGGCATTAGCACTTCTACTAAGTACTAAATCTGCCTATAAGTCAAGTCTAGCTATATAATTAGCACACGCTATGCTTAGGCATTTCTAACTGCAGAGCTCTGTTAGTTAGTGATTTGCCTGACCTGCCCTCGATCGCGAGCGTTATGAAATCAGAGTACTTCCTGCTTGCTGAAACACTAGTTTTCTACCCTTAGTCTACGGATCTTGAACTCAGTTAAGCATACGCCCCAACATAGCCGATCGGGGAGAGTTGCAGATTAAATTTGAAAGACTTGCAAAACTCGTGCTAATAAGCTTAATCCATCCCTCTAATGCCAGCGTTAAGGGTAACTACTCGTATTGCGTTGCGTTACATTACGCGTCTAAGCTTAAGTGCAGCATTTTTGCCATTAGTTAGGATACGCGAAGCCAGAGGAAACGAAAGGAAGTAGGATGAAAGGGAGTAGGATAAAAGGCAGAATTGCAATAAGAGGCTAAGGGCATAAAAGTATTTATTATCAAGAGTTAACCTTGCGATTTAATAGCTAGTACGTAAAGCACCAGGAATAAGGGACAAAATATAAGTCCGTACGCTGAACTATGATTAGTAGATGCTGCAGCTAGGCAAAGTGCAGCCAACCAGTCAGAAAACGGAAGCCTTAACGGCAATATTGGATTACAACGCTGCTTACCTCCCATCTAGCACTTACACAATTCTATACACACAATACTATCTTAAAGCAACCTGATTTATCTATATTACCTGCCATTTAATCATGGGTCGAGCGCCTAGAGCGCTGGAAAACCTATGCAGCACGCACAGCAGCTAACAACTTAGAGGGGTGTTGCTGGAATTTGGTTAGCGCCTGCATGGATGCATGACCTTCGTCGCAGCATGAACAACATGCAGATTAATTAGTCACTGTCGCAAGGCAATGGGCACACTGCCCCTCATTGGCAAGCTTATGCCAGCTCGGCGCGCATTTTTCACGCAATCCCATTCGTTGGACTCCAGCCGTTCCTACAAGATATATCTGGAAGTAGCGTCTCCAGAACGGTACCAAGTAGCTATATCCGTTATAGCGACTTAACCCTAACCCTGGAATTATAAAATAATGTTGTCTTAAGGTCTGTAGGTAGCCAGTCTTTCCGGCGTTAGATGCATCCCATTTTCCGGAACACATCATCCCATTTCCTGGACTCCAGGGCTGCCAAATTCGGCATACTTCGTACCTACGACCACGACACATAGGAAAGCTGGGGATCCCGTCCGCTCTCCCATAGATAAGTCAATGAGGGCCAGACTAGTAGTTGGTCGGTGACGACCAGCGAATCACTGGTGTTGTATGTTTTTTGCCCTTTTCTTTGCCCATCCACATTACCTCTTCAGCTTCTCAACGTATCAAGCGGTTTCGATGGCGTTGTCGATGATCGGGATTCTCTCCATTTTCCGACTTCTTTCCGGTCAACCTCAAGGCGCCATTCAGGGGCTGTGTTGGGGCTCCACTGGCAGCGCGGCAATAAATGCAGCTCCGAACTACGTAATAGCGTGCTCCCATTTTCTCTGCTTTCACTGGAGTACCAAGGTACCTATCTACACTGCTTGCTACGGCGCCGGGCTTCATATGGGGCCCTTAATCAACGAGGGGGATTGAGGTTGACGCTGGCCGAATCTTCCACAATTGGTACGGGCAGCTGTGAAAATCCACCACAACTGCTGCATCCGACGGCGCGCAGAAGTGGCCCAGGTACCAAACAGTTCTGCTGAGGTAGCAGTCAAGCTGTGCACCTCGAGGTATTGCTTAGACTAGCTCCACGTCATCGTCGTTTCTCGAGAAACGCAACCCACAAAGGCGTCCTTCCTACTGTCTTGCGGGTCTGGAACTGGCGATGTTGTTTGCAACGCTTTCTACCGCGGCAGGGGAGCTTGACTGCGATGTTGAGCCGAACCTGTTGCTTTGCTGCTCTAGGGCAGCGATTTCAGCGGAAAGAGAATCGAGTTTATTTTCCAGGGCCTGTAAATTGCTGGCTTGACCAGTCGGGTACTCTACCCGCGCACTTTGCGGGCGTCGTTGGCGCTCGGGAAGATGGAGGAAGACGCAGTGCTTCCCCAGGCGATGGCATTCGGTAGCAGATGGGATGCGACGTGGCATGCGGCGAGCACTTTGCCTTGGCTGCGGTGCAGGCAACGCAAGCGCGTCGCTTGAGCGAGGCGGGAAACGGACCGGCCGATGGGGTGGGGGGGGATGGGCTCTTACGAGTGCTTTGGCGCTGACAAATGGCACACTTCCGGCACCTCCTTTTCTCTCGATCAATCAGCTGCGCGGAAGCGCCGGTAAATAAGGGAGGCACTGATTCATCCCCATCGCGCCTTCGTAGCCACGACTTTCTGCATATGCCGATGGTTTCAAAGCGATCTTCCCACTTTGTCAGCACCACGTCACGTCTGTTCACAAGTTATATGATCATCGAGCGTATAAGTGAAGTCTCAATCACCTGAAGTCAAGAAATAAATCCTAAACAACTCACGGTAGCCCATCATCGTCCACACAACCTCCCATTACAATCTCCCTCCTTAACCTCCAACCGACAACCATGCCTTCCTACGCCGTCACCGGCACCTCGCGTGGCCTGGGTCTTGAGTTCGTAAAGCAGCTCTCCCAAAACGCCAACAACACCGTCTTCGCCATCGTCCGCAACCCCGACTCGGCAACCAACCTCCAAACACTCGCGAAGCAACGCCCCAACGTCCACATCGTCAAGGCCGACATCACCGACCCGCAGTCTCTCGTCTCCGCGGCAGCCGAGATCTCCAAAGTAACCAACGGCACCCTCGACGTGCTTATCAACAACGCCGTCTCCACCAACCCGGCTGCGGGGGCGGTGCCGCCCTCGCAGATCCCGCTCGACGTGGCGGCCACGCGCGACTTCTTCAAAGCAGCCTACGAGTCATCCGTCTACGGCGCCATCTGGACGACTAACGCCTTTCTCCCGATGATCGAGAGCGGGAAGGAAAAAAAGATCATCCACATCTCCACCGGCATCGCCGACGCGCGCGTGATCAAGGGCACTGGCGTTACTGCCGCGGTGGACTACGCGGTTGCCAAGGGTGCGATGAATATCCTCGTCGCCAAGTATGCCGCCGAGCTGGAGCCCAAGGGCATCAAGGTTGTTGCGCTTTCACCCGGGTGGGTTGACACCTACGCGGGGCCGAGTGAGTTGACCTCTCTTTGTTGATTTTGGCGCGCATCGACTAACTGACTATAGCACCGAAACCGGCCGAAATTCTAGGTCTTGAGGGATACATTCTTCAAAGCTTCCAGAAGATCTGGCCGAACCTCAAGGGGCAGATCCAGCCGGAAGAGAGCATCAAGATGGTCCTGAATGTCATTGAGAATCTGACCACCGAGCAGTCCGGACTGATGATTAGCCACCATGGGAATGAGGAGTGGATCTAGACTGGGTTTTCCTAAAGAGTTGGTTATCCAAAAGAGATAGTCAAGACAAGCTCCAGTAACTCACCGCTTCCCCAAAATGGTCATAATATCTTTCTTGCTACAGGCACTCGCAACATCCGATGCACTTCTCCCTCTCCTTTCCTCGGCCGGGGGATCCAACCCCTTTGGCCATCAGCGCCCTAAACAGCCCTTCGTTGTGACCCGAAGCCGCGCGATACGACGGCTCCCGGCTCGCAACCAATTGCAGCGCCGTCTCGCCGTCCTTGTTCACCGCAAAAACATTAACGCCACTATCGACGGGGAACGGCACGTCGTAGTGCACGCCCCTGTTATCCATAACCTCGGAAATGATCATGTTACTCGTCATCCCGTACATGCACAACAGATGGTTCAGCAGCAGAACCTCTCCCTAAATCGGAATGCCAGGGTAATGTTTAAAAAGACTGACGGAACATCCCCCGGTCGCGTCAGATTCACCGGGGTTGGAGATGGGATTGATCATCTACCACGGAACGCAGTCAGTTCTTTTCCATGAGCAACAGAACAAAAACAGGGCTTCGGGCACGGTACCTGGTCCCAACGAGTTGGTGTAGTTGGCGAACGGCCCGTCGTGTCTCGCCCACGCCGGTGCTGCCGCAGCCGAAGACAGGGTCCCACACGATGGACTTGTTGAAGGCGGGGGAGTCGAGGGGTTTTGTCCCGGTGTCTTTCTGCTTAGTAAGTGATGGCGGAGGGGTTGGCTTGGATTGGGCTTGCGGCGGCGCGCCCTGCTATCCGTATTCGGCGCGTAGAGATGTTTGTGGGCCCAGACGAAGAGGCGGTGGAAGGAGAAGAATTGGCCCTGTGACCGAGTCAGCTTTGCATCGGAGATGCGCCGGGTTGGGAGGAAAAGCGTACCACAAAGTGCACAATCTCGTTTTTGAATGCGTGCGTCGACTGCAGCTCGTCAAATCTTGTTCGGCTTCCGCGCAGGCCGAGGACGGCGGGTTTGCTCATGCGGCAGAGCTCAGCGTTATTGTATAGAGAGACCTGTGTAACCTGTTCTCCGCGCTATGTCCAGCACCCTGTCGGTATCATTGCGTCGCTGGGTAGTTCTAGGCGGCCGTGACATTGGAGCGTGTGGACGCGCCATCTCTTACCTAGCGGCTAAGTTGGTGGTCACGCAACCGCGCCCCCAACGTACCCTTGGTTGCAAGGCAACATTACTTCCCAGATACAACCAGGTCACTGTTACCGACTTGACTGCTGGAACTTATGGGCTTGTAACGGTGGACATTCAGTGAGGTCAGGACGGCCTGGGCAGTGGGACACCATGTAAGGTCCTCTCACATCCATGGTATGTTCTGTATTAGCATAATTCTACGTATCTGTACATTGTATACCGTGTCACCCAATTAGGTACTAGTACAATATGTACCACCCTCGAAATCGCGCTGAGATGTTATGTATCATCCTACGGCGAGGTGCTGGTCTATCCTATGGCCTATATCCAGGTCGTTATAAAACTGGACTTTAGAGTAACGTATAATTATTAAGAGAGTGGCGCAGGGGGACCAGAAATGGACCACCCATATCTGGCCTAAAAACTATCCCTCGTCGCGTAAAGCTAACAATTTCGTGGTATGGTGAGCTAAAGGCGAGCAATAGTAAGCCGAAGGTGAGCCGAGGGTGAAGCGAGCCTAACTGCCTTTGAATGAAGCTCTTTTCTCTTTAGCGACCGACTACCTCTATAGTTACCCCCCACAACATTTTCTGACCAAGTCTGGATTAGTCCCAAAGCCTGAGCAGGGCTTGAGGCACAGCGAGCACCTCCCTGAGCCAAGGTGAGTTTAGGTTTTGGCCCGGCTATAGTTACCGTGATTTAAAATCGGGTGTATGTGAGTTACAAAGATCCGCTCCTGGGCCCAGTTTTAGGACACCAGTCCACCACCAAGTATTACCGTTTTCCCTTGCCCACACAAGCAACCACCGTTAACAGACCACTGAAACTACCGCTCGTTCTCGGAGCGTATGTCCAACGTACCCAGGTCAAATTTTAAATTCTCAAAACTACAGATATAACGTTTACCGATATATGTAGACTAACTGTGTTGTAGAAAGGGAGCATCGGAGAGTGTGACACAGTCCAAACAAAGTGGAGTGTGACTACTATCCACAGCAGGTGAGAGGTCAAGAACGAACTTGCCAGGTTGCACTTGTTTCAATCACACACTGAAGACGGGTTCAACTGGTAGGTCGGATGACTGAGGGAGGTCAAATGATTGATGGAACGATAAGCTGGTTATGCAGATCAATTCTCGTCCCTCGGCTTCATCCAGAGATTCCTCTGATAATATTTTTAGGGTCTGCGTATAAACAACAAGCTTAACAGAGGATAGAATAAATCTTGTCAAGCTGTTGTCGAAGGAGTCATGAGGAACATCTTTTCTTGCGGTCAGCGCTCGACTCATGCTCCTCCTTTTATGTGCTAGATACAAAGTGCTTGGGACATGCCCGGCGGTCCACTGAGAGCATCAGATGGAATAATCAGTCCTGGCTTCCTCCCTGGCGCCCGCCTCGCGTGCCTTGCTTCCTAGGGTTCTGTCCAGTGAATTCCACCGCGCCTCTGTCATCCTGCGGTCGGGTATCAGCGTCAGCCAGGGATAGCGAACTATCGTCGATGTGCCCCCTCACAGTGACCATCCCTTCTTGACTTACCAGGAGAGGTCGCGTCCACTTGGCCCTAGTGATCCTAGACTCTGGAGAACTTCGGTATTCGGGGAGCTCAGCAGTGTGACATAAGGAGGGTAAACTATTTTCCTCGTGTCATTTCCCTGTGCGGCGCTCTGGACACCGCTGTGGCCACCTATCACCACTTAAGCTAGACTCAGGAGAACATCGGCTCTGGGTCTTCCAGCTGCGACCGTGCGATAACTAGGAGATCTATTATTCGACAGACTAAAGCAACTGCCTCATCTTAATCGTTAGCAGTCTTACTGACTTAACTATAATGCTGAGGTTGGTTAGCATGTCCACGATAAATCTTAAGTGTCATGACGTTCTCATCAAATCATCTTATATAATCTTGTCGCGGCGGTGATGACGAACTCCTCCCCTAGGTTACTATCCATTTCATCCTCCGGGGGGACGCCGGCGCACAATCGCGGCGAAGGAACGGGCCGTAAGCCGCAACACCAAAAAAAGGCAACGAGGAAATCCATAACAAGGGTCTCGGTCGGGCTACGCGGTGAAGGTAGGGGCAGGTCGGTAACCGCCGCTCTGTCGTTGGCGTCTGCGGCGATGAGCAATCCTAAGCCACCTTGGCCGTCGCTGTTATCGTCGGCGCTGGAGGAAATTGTCGAGGTCCTGGGGTGAGCGGCCGTGGGTGTGCCGTCGTCAGTCCGCCGATCAGCCCGGCGGTGACCTAGATCCACCAGAGGACTTGTCTGAGCACCTCCATATTCTCTTCGGACTCTGGGGGCTCTTAGTGCGTCAAGTACCCGGGGTGGGGCTTCGTACTGTGGCGAGGATGGGAGACGCCGGTCCAATAGGTTGTGCCACCTGCGCCTTGACCTCGGTTCTGCCCTAACCCAGACTTGGAAAACACAGCAATTCAGCCTGCATCCTGACCCCTACTTGCTGCGGCTCAAAAGGGCCAAGACAACCAAAAGCTTGCAGCGTCACATTTTCCCGTCTTTAACCCAACCACAGATTATCTCCCCGTCTCTTCGTTGATTTGCTGCCCTCTTCCTGGGAACGTCTGTGGACAGCACGGCACCTCAGTTCTTTTTCGCTGCCGGTTTCTTGCCTCGCAAGACAGGCTCTGCGATGGAGCGGAACCACAAACAAGCAAAAAAATAGTCACAAAAAAGATAGCCCCATCATGCCAGTGGTTCCAACAGTATAGATCTATATGAGTACCAAATGTTCTACAAAATGCAAGCGAATAGCGTTTATCAATGTCTGCCAGAGACGTTGACAAAATGCAACTGCCAGATTACCCACCTACGCATCGCTGACCTTTGTGTGACTCTGCCAGCACTGCATACCCAAGTTGGTGAAGAATTGCTCAGTGAGAACAAGGTTCGTCTCCCTCGGCCGCGTCGGTAGTCGCAAGAATACATCCTCAAAAGGGATGACCATTGGTGCACTCTCCACAATCCAATGGCTAGCGTCGTACAGAGCAATCGGCTTATCTGTGTGCGGCATGATGATGACGGTATGGGAAGGAGATTGCCGACCGCGATACCACTGCTCCACAAGGATGCGTTGCCGCCGACGTTCCACCTTGACGAGGACAACGATCCTGACGTCACCCCGAGGTTGGCCTGGGGGTGAGTTGTTAAACCACCAGTCCTTATCCTTATGGAGCAGCCGAAGTGATTCGCTATTTCCTGCTTCAATCACCAAGATGGGGAAATGGTCGCCAGCCGAGCGAGGCGGGTCGGGCCGGATGCCGCTGTCACCTTCTTTCTTTTTGTAACCAGCACCGTTATATGTTGATGAGCCAGTAGCCTGGATAGCGTGCTTCAGATACGTTCGACAACGGCGAGGTCTGAGAAGTCGGCGGAAACAAACACCCTCCCAGACTACTGCGTGACGCGACCGCCGACCCGACCACGTGGTCCGAGGGTCGAGACCACGGCCAGCCCTAGTTGGCCGGCGATCGCGGGACCGCTCCGAAGGCGTGGTCACTGTGCCGTGTTTATAATGGGCAATTGATAGTCGTGCGCCCCCATTTTTGATACGGGTGCATCCCCCTCACAGGGTTAGGGTTTTCTATGGGGGATATCAGGCCCACCTTTTCAGGGTTAGGGGCTTGAATTTTTTTTCCATTATTGACATCGCCGTGAACGTGAAACTTGGCATCACCACCAACTCCAAGACCTCACTAAGGCCAACAACGCACCTACATCGGTTTGTCGCATCGCTCCAGTATTGATTCTGCGGCTAATAATAAGATTTTACAATACCCTGGAAGCCTTGGAAGCATCAGAATCCCGCGCACTGTTGCCCAGTCTCGATCGGCGTAAGTAGTAAAATGGCCACTGATATAGGGCATTATAACAGCGATTCAGATTCATTCTACCTACCGCGGAACCTTTAGCCTTTTATTGACCGTTCCAGCAAAGATCTGAGCGATTCTAAGGCTCTAATACCACTTAATTTTAACTTTAAACCTTGATTTAAACTGCTGCATTTTCGTGTAAGCCCTAATACAAGCGAGGAGGAGCTATTCGTCAGCCCCCACTACCCCTAGCCTTCACCACACCACGATAATGACTCTACAGAATGGGAGGGTATATAGACTGATAACGACAGCCTATATAACACTTTAGATAATAAGGTTATTCTTAATCCTCCTTTTAATATTACAGTATTAATAATTAAGGGTTTACAGACTGTTATAAACACGTAGGCTAAGGATAAAGGGTTTACAGTTATTTATTTAAGTAGGTAAAAGAAGAAGAAAAGCTTATATATGTAGTATAACCTTATCTGTAACCATTATAGTAACTTACAGCCCTTAAAGTTAACTAGCTTACAGAATATAATTTCACAAAAGTGTAGCTATAAATAGAAAGTTACTACTATTTAGTTAACTATTAGTTAGTCTCTCTAACCTTACAGTAATCTAAAGAATTATACTTACTATTATCTACTTTCTCCTTACCCTTACGTTTACTTTTAGCATTGTAAATGGTCTAATAAGGTATTTAAAGTTATCGTTAATATCTTTAGCTATCTTAATATTTATCTAAGAGAGGTAAGTAGTTTTATTACCTTATAGTTCCTTAAAATTACGTTTATAGACAAGGATATTTATAATACTAGAGTTTTAATCTAGTGTAAGAGACTTAATAGTTATATAGTTATAGTAAATACCTTTAAGGACTTTAATGACGTTAATATCTATTATAAAGTTAAGTAAGTAGATAAGAAGAAGAAGGATAAGCTTATTAGCTTTCTTTTTAAGTACCTAACCTTATTAGGTATAGTAAAGGAGTCTTAAGAAGTCTTGTAAGTGGATATAACTTATAAGATTAACGTTTATAAATACCCTTTTTTCTAAATAATTAGTTAAACGGCTTATAACACTACTTTTACCCCCTTCTTTAACTTAATTAATAATAAGTAAGAGGGGGCCTTTAAATAGCTTTATTTAGTTATAAAGGATATTATACGTATGTATAAGATTCTTAAGCCTTTAGTTTTATTACAGATTACTGTAAGGAGATAAAGTCTATTATTATAACAGTCTTCCTTAATATTTAACTTTAGCTTTATATATATTATATCTTTAAGAATGTCTTTTTTTAACGTTAAAGGAAGATAATTAAGAGAATTAAGGTTAACTTAGATAATAAGGAAGAATAAGAGTACGGGAAAGATAACGGTATTAATTTTTCAAAGTAAGAGCTTATAAGCTTAGTTAAGCTACGTAATTAAGAAGATAACACTAAAGTTTTAAAGATCTCCTTTATTACAGTTACTATCCCTTATACTTACTACAGCGTATAGTTAATGTTTAAAGCTATAGTTTATATTAAGATTAAGGATTTATTCTTTAAGGCTTAGACTGTTTTAAAAGATAAGTTCTAAGATTAACTTACAGTACTCTAATATATCTAGAAAATCTAGATACCTTGACGCTATTAGTAGGTGTGTTATTATATTAAGGGATACTGTAATTTTAAAGTTAGAGTTATATTATTAACTGAATTAATTAACCTTAACATTAAGACCTACCTCTTTAACAGTAAGGTAGATACCTTTTACCTAATTTATACTTTATAAGTAATAGTTAAACGCTAAGTTAATCTGTTTAAGTAAAAGAAGGTTAATAAGGCTATTAAAACGTAATAAGATTACTTAACTTACACTTATCTTAATTCATTATAAGAATCTTATATAAAACGCTAACTTTTATAAATACCGAATACTAGCACGCTTTAGTAAGGTTTACTACAAAGAAGAGGCTTATAAAGCTACTTAAGCCTTATAAGCCTAACTGTACAGTTTCTATCTAGTATAGTATTCTTTACTGTTATATAATCTATATATTACTTAAGGATAAGGAGAAAATTAGACTTTAAAGTGTTATACCCTGTTAGTACTTAAAGATACCGCTTATAAGTACTTATAATCTAAATAACTAACATTTCTAACCGTTATAGGATGTTAACGACCTTTACCTTCAGATTTGTAATTTAAAAGTAACTAAAAAGTAATAAGGAAAACTGAAAAACCGTCTAGTTAAGATACCTTCTATTTATACAGTCTTATTAAAAGTTACAGTTATCTTTTTAGTAAAGACTCTGAGAACGCTAAAGACTCCACAAGCTAAAAGGACAGTACCTCCGCCTTTATAGGGTAACTTAGCGCTGCTAAGAGGCCTTATACGGTAACAGCTGTCAGCGTGGGAGATAAAGGTCTTACTGTTAAGGTTAGAGACTTAGAAGGTATTATTAAAGTGGAAGATTTGCTGCAAGGCCCAGACGCCAGTATCATTAAAGCCGAAAACTCGGAAGGTAAAGATTATAGTATTAAGAAAGCAAGTAGTAATGGGAAGTGTTATTAACGAAGTGGTGGCAGAATCGGTTTCGGTCCCTGAGAGGCCTGTAAAGAGGATTTAAAGTGGTTGAGAGGTCCGGTTAACAGAGAAGGTTAAAGCCGCTGTTTAATATGGAGGGGCTTAGAAAACGCGTTTTTAGGGCAGTTGCTGTACGTGAGAGTATATAATAACAACTCTCGGCCTTCTGGGCCTACTTGCACGTGTGGAGGGGGTTAGTCTTGCGTTACAAGCCTTCTACGCGTGTGGAAAACATGTAGATAAGTAGATAGTATCAACAATGGCTATAGATCACTGCAAAATATGTTAGTTCATTAATGGAGGTAATGTGGAAGCCATCAGCACCTCTGGATTACACTCCTGAGATCCACCATAGAAAACCCTAACCCTCTGGGGGGGGGGATGCACCTGTATCAAAAATGGGGGTGCACGACTATCAATTGCCTTATAATGCTTGTGGTCTTAAGGGCCGCTATATCTACGGGACTAGCCCCCTGAAATCGAAATTCTAACGCACCCCCTTATACAGCTAATCAGAGCCCAGGAATCTTACGGTTTGCCTTCTCCAGCAAACTAGCCAATGATAGCTCCTCAGGGCATATAAATATTCTCTGCCCACGCATTTTCCCGCTATGGTAAGCTGGATTGGTAGCTCAACAGCGGCGGCTTCGCATTTCATTTATCGCCAAGAGCATTGGGATTTTCCACAGTCCGTCGAATCAAATTCAGCATTGAGTCCGAGACCCCTCGCATCCGTCATCCGCCGTTCCGGACTCTAGAGCTTAGACTGTCTGTCCTGAAGGATTCTATCCCTGTTGATGCAGGGGGCGTCGGGCGCAGCCCATGACTTTCAACTGGGTGACCGGATTCATTGCATGAATTGCACACCACCCGTGTGTTCCAGAGATTGTTTTAGCAGCAGCGCGTCAAAAGGACGGGCTTTGCATGGCTGTGTCAGGGGTTGGGTCTGCCGCGCGCCTCGCGCCCTACAGAAGATTAAGCACTGTTGAGTTCTGCGTCGTCCCGTCGCCGCTGCCCCTCCACAAACAAACACTCGTGCCTGTTCCACACGATCTCCAGCTTGTCGCCACCAAAAAGATGGACCACCACCGCGATCACAATGCGCACATGCAACCGGGTCTGGAGGTTGTACAACAGCATCTTCTGTACTCGCAAGAGCCCGAAGTCTGGAACGACTCTACGTACGCAAAGGAAATGGTGGTTCCGAAGCACACCCAACAACACTACTCCCCGGGTCCGTCGCAATCGCCGCAAGCGGTTCTGGCATCGCTAGAGGAGCAAGAACGGAAAAGGCGACGTAAACTGTGGTTTGTTATTGGTGGAGTCGTCGCGGCGGTTGTCATCCTCGCCGCCGTCCTTGGAGGAGTTTTGGGAAGCAAAAACGCAAGTAAATCCGGAGGCTCTTCAGCATCGAACTCCATAGGAACAACATCCGGCGAGCCATCTGCCACCGCCTTGCCCCAAAAATTAGCGCGCCAAGGCTCGCCGCTGGGTGTTACAACGAAGCGGAAGACGGATGGTGGTGCCGATACCTTCCTATTCTACCAGGACCGCGACGGCGCAGTAGGTTATGCGCGTTGCGACAGTTCACGTCCCCTCAAGGACAATGAGTCGTGCTGGAGGACCAACGGCAGTTTCCACACGTTTGCCAGTTCCAACACACAATTAGCTGCCACAGACCTCGTGTTCGAGACTCGTTTCCAGGTTTGTTGTTCTGGCTTCGGCCCTCTGGTCCCTGGCTGACATGTTTGCAGGCCCAAACTCAGTTGTTCTACATAGGCGATGAGGCACGGTTGCTGGGAACCAACATCAACGACCAGAGTAGTCCCCGGATCGTCGAAGACAGTATCAACAGTAAGCTGTACGTCACTGGCTCAGAAAGCAACCTTGCGGCTTACTGGCCGTGGGTCATCTTCCAAGACTCAAAGGGCGGTCTTGTTCACGTCCGAAACAACCCACCCTCCGCAATGACTCCAGCATCCGAGTGGGCATGGGCTAACATCAACATCACCGCCCTTGTTGGCACCAAGCTGGCCATGGTCCCCGTATCTACAAACTATACCAGAATAGCGAGCAGGGGGGGCTATGGCGTGTTCTATCAGGGAACCGATTCGCGGTTGGCTGTCGCCATCACGCACCTGAGTGAGATGGACTCAACCTACCCGCTTTCGTGGCCCACAAGTGCGTATGGTTCTGCACCTGTAGATGCTGGAAGCTAATCATGCTTGCAATGCAGACTTACCGTCCATCACCATGCCAAAGCGCGCGCCAATAGCCGCCGTCTCGGTAGCCCGTCCCACCGACACCCGACAGCGAGTGGACACGTATGTCATGTACCTTGACTCGTCCTCCAATATCAACGTGCTTTACAGCGACTCTTCGTCCGACCCACCTACGTGGAAGACTTCACAGCCAACAGCCCTCCGAGGAGTCGATTCAGACACCAACATTGCATGCCTCACCATGGCCACAACGCCTAGCGATGAGTCTGGGAACGAGGTGATGCTAGAGCCGGCATCAGACGATACAAAGTGCTTTTTCCAGAAAGGGGGGGTGTTGACGGAGGCTCGGCTCAAAGGGACAGACTGGGTTGTGAGCAGTTTTCTCATTGCTGAGGATAGCGCACCGGCTGCATAGAGCAGCGTGCAGGGAAAGCGAATTTATGAGGATTCATCGGAGACCGCCAGTAATGCAGCTAGCTATACCACCTGCGGGGAGAGGAATGGGATCGTTTCGCTGAGCTCGGGGGCGAGGGGTCCGACATTTTGGTTGTTGTTGAGTTGACGCAGGGAGAGGTGGAGGATCAGAACGCCGAGGATGATGCTGGGGAGAGAATACCACTCGCCGAGAGGCAGCATCCAGTGAGTCGCCTCAGATAACATGCTGATTGGCAAGCCTGATTGTCTTGGAAATAATATCTTGGAAATAAGTGCGGGGCAACAGGAAGGAGAGCAAAGGAGTCGGAGGGGAAGGTGTAATAAATTGCTCCTTCCTCTTGTACAACACAGTCAGGACGGTTTCCAAGCCGGGAATAATATCGACGCTGCCGACATATCAGCCCGGACCATTCACAGCCATAACCCCTTTATCGCATGTCCACCATTAGGTAATACATGCAGCTGCATGCACGACGCACATCTGCCTCGCATGACTTTAGGAAGTTGCAGTAATTATTAGGGCGAGGGTTTAAACGTGGTTTTGATAAGGCTTTTTGCTAATCGTACACTCACTTGTCCATCAAGTCCTACCTTTGATCGGGTGTTTCGGAACCGCCCGGCCCGCACGGTATATGTATTGCCACCGTCCAAAGGAACACAGCGGACCGGAGCTTTGGGTGTTGCCGGTGAACAATCGGGCCATTCCAAGGCCCATCACAGGAAGGCGGCAGCAAGATCTGGCGCGTCAGATGCTCGCCAAGGAGGTGACTAAGACGGTGAGGGAGGCGAAGGGCAGGTATGCTTAGGCGAGGGACAAGTGGGCTGCCAATAAAGTGGAGGCGCAAGCGTCGTTAGCTGCTGCGAGTGTCATGAAGGATACGCTTACAACGTCCGGACGGCTTGCGGTCGAGACGTTCGGGGTGCTGAAAGAGGCGGCTGATGAGTTTAGTGCAGACAGTGGAAGTATTAGTAGTTGCTGAATGCTTGTGGACTGTCCGGTTATCAGGCTTGCCATGCTTGGCGGGCGAGTTTTCCCCAACAAGCTGCAAAGCAAGGAGAGCGCCAAGAAGGTCACTCCTAGTTTCATTCGGCGGCAACCGCCCCCCGCATCTCACTTAGACCTGCTTTTCTAGCTTGGCAGAATCGTCAAGACCAACAGGGTCCACCAGCTGCCAGCGAAATAAGAGGGGGTTAGGCTGGCTGATAGGCTCAACATTGATAAGTGACTCATTGGGGTTGCACTCTTGGATTTGGTGGATTTGAAGAAGTTGCAACTGCGCGATTGTATTACTTATGTGAAATCTGTTCTTTAGCTTTCTGGCGAAGCCAGAGAGCCTCTATTATAGTTGTGAATAGTAGCAACGTTGGTAGCAAATGGTGGTCTACACCAGCTGAACTGACAACGTCAGTTCAGCTCAGATCCCCACACCAGTGCTCAGCTCAGTTATCCACACCTTCATGGCGTTCTCGCCTCTAGCCAAAACCCCCTTCTTTCTGACAGTCACAATTAATCGTATCAGTGCGGGAGGAATAACTGCGAATGCGAAGTTTGTGGTGAATGGAATTCTCTACACGGAGCTAAGTTTGCACGTGGCGAAAATGTGGATTACTGTACAAATAGACCGAGACTATTGTGCAAATAGACATTTCTTTTGTTTCTATCCTTTTAAGGTTCCGTTTTTATAATTGAAGCGCACAGCACAGGCGGCGCCCGGCTGGCATACTACCAGCACGACGGCGACGATAGAAGAACTGTGTAAGTAGATACCGGTAGATTAAGTAGTTTGCAAGGTATCAACTAAGCTGCCACACGAGCACAAATAGCAGCTATATGATTCTCTATTATGGTAAGACGGAAGCGGTGTATCGCCTCTGCGGCGTCTGTCCAAAATAACATCATCCGTAATACTCCTCAGTGTTAACCCTAACGGTTCTTCTCGCCAAGCGACCCTCCGGCACAGAAACAAGCCCAAGATGTTTAGCCCCGTCTTCCCTTTCTGTAATATCATACCCGACAGGATGAGATCGCGATAGCTCCCGCCCCAGCTCGTCATCTCTATACAAGCAAGTGTTCCCCCCCAGCTCACCATTAATGACCTCGGCGAGGTCGAGAATGCCTCTCAGCGGGCCGGTCGCCGATCTCCCTAGCTTGATCAGGTTGCTCCCCCTAGTCGAGGATACTAAGAGGTAGACGACAGCAAAGCACCAGACACATTCGAGGATAAGCCCCAATGATGTTATGCTGCTCGAAAAGCCCCAGTAGTAGCTCTCCCCGCTCATGCATAGCCGACGGCTCTCGATTCGGAAATCCTCGACTATCGGTATGCCGTTGTAGCATATGCACTCGCCTAGCGCGGTGGCAGACCAATGACAATCCTTTGAAAACTCCAGAAAGGGTGCCTCCAGGGGTAGCTCGGTCTTGTTGTACCATATTGTCGAGTTGTAGGGGACTAAGGGATCCCGAGGGTCGAACGGTATCGAGTCGTTCCGTCTGAATTCTACATACGGGAAGTTGACTTTTTTTCCTCTTACCGCAGTATCCTGCCGTTGATTTGCTACCTCATAATCCTGGCCGAACCCTGGGAACTGCCATCCATTGATGGTTTGTGGTAGCCGTGTAATAAATGAACTATTACTGAGTACATATACTAGTCCGTTATCGTCTAGACTCTGTAGCGTGGGATCTTCCCATTTATAGATCTGAGTGTCATTTGAACTCGGCGGCTTAGATGGGGTAGTAGTATCGAAGCCTAGAAACCACCGCATCGTGGCCCTCGTTCTAGAATCTATACACTGGGTATTAGTTTCTTCTTCGTCTGGTACTGTGGATAGTAATTATAGTCGGCAGATAAATAAATCCCATGGTAACCTGAAATGTAGTATTGCCTCTTACAAGCATGAATGTTTTGAAATGCCTCTGAAGCATTGGCGCGCCGAAATCCCCTCCACATGCCGACGTTGCCTAAGCTGGCGAACGCATCCAACTCGAAAGACGCCAAAGACGGCCCGAGGATGATTGTGTCTTTTATCGGCGTAGCCTCCAGCCCCTGCGGCTTCAGCCACCAGCAGACCGTGAGCTGCTCACTGTCTTTGGTTACCCAAGTTTGGTTCGGCATCGGATAAGCGGCCACAGTTGTGCTTTGGTAGCCCGTGGCCGCGCTCCATATCACGCCAAAGATCAGGACGTGCGCAACGCCATAGGCCAGAAAAACCATGGCAAGTAACACCTTGAACGGTTGCCTCGCAAAGATAGACCGGATCAACGACACCAAAGCAGGCGACGAATCAGGCCAGAAAAGCAGGTTGATTATGGCTGAGAGGGAAAGAGCTGAGGATTCGAGCACCCATGTCGTCGTTTTGCATGCGACGTAGTACCACACCCAGGCGTGCAGCATGCGGCCGCCGAGCCCAATTCCAATATCCCAGGCAAGGTCGACGAGCTTGGCCTCTGCGAAAGAAAGGTTCGACCGGACGGGAGTGTCGATCTGGAACAGCTGTTCCGACTTTGGCATGGACAGCACGTCCTTGCCACACCCGTCGGTTGTCGTGGCTCGCGCTGGAGCACTCAATGTCGCCCAGCTTGCCCGCAATCGGGCAATGTAAACGATGGTGAAGATGGTTATGGCGGCACTGTAATTTAGGACGAGAAACCAAGTCGACATAGCATCCGGTTGGCTCTTGGGGCGCCACCTCATTGGTAATAGCATTTGCCGGATGTTGCTGGAATCTGATTTTTCCTCGGTAGAGTATCCTTCATGCTTTTGATGAGCTCCTAGCGTGCTATTGTCTGATAGGGTGCTCCTCGTCGGTCCCACTGAGTCGCTTGGCGACAGGGTTGCCATTTGCCCAGTATTCAAGGAAAACAGAGGATCGGATTTGTTTCTTGGTCCAGGCAGAAGAGATCAAGACGCCGGGCGTTGAGTTGGATTGCACTATTAAACCACCAGGTAAGTGACTACATGAAATGGACTTCACACTGCGGGCCCTTTTAGGCGAAAATCCCCTGCATGTTGACCAATCCAGGCCCGATTTTCTGCTGTTTACCGGTGAGGCTGTACATGTAGTGAAACCTCACAGCGCCACATGCGGAGTTTGTACGATGGGGGGCCACACTATCTAGGCACCTCTTAAAGTCCTAGGTTAATTAACCGGCCCACATCCCGCCCATAACCTAGGCCGAGCCACAGGACAGCGCCGTCAATCAATTAAAAAGCCACAAATTTAGCACCATACACCGAGCCAGCCGTACTCAGCTAGCCCTCGTTAGGGTGCTAACTAAGCGCGCCACTCAAATGCAGCACCTAAACAAATGTGGGTGGTCTCCGAGTTCCTTCCAGTTGAGAGTGTTCCGCGAAACCCCCCACTATACCAACCCTCCCAGACTACCCCCCGGCGACCCGACAGCACGAGCGTCCGGGGGGACAACATGGTAAGCGTTAATCAAGAGCGAGCAACTTATTCAGCCGCAGTTTAGTCTAGGCAAGGGAGCAAGTCCAAGAGCCGCTACTCATAAGAATCCTCGCTACATGGGACCCTTCTTCAAGCACACGAGGGACTCGAGTTCAGAAAGCGTGAACTCACGGAGCTAGCTCCCGTTCCGCCTACAGGCCGCGCTCGTAGTAGTCAATGTATGCTGCGTCGTGGCCGTGCAGGAATAGATTCCGGGCCATCTTTAAAAGGTTGTAGGTGGCGCACGTCTCGGCGCCATTATGGGCAATAGCGTTGGCGATGTTTTCCCCAGTTCTGAAACAGTTTGGCATTGTTGGTGTGGCCGGGGTAGTTTGTCACAGAATCCTATCCCCTCCATACCAGCGATCGGACCGATCGCTGGAATTCTATTGAATCACTGCGGGGCCCATTCCAGGCCACAACAACGGAGGAACGAACTACCCCACTATACGCAGTATTTAGAGTCACCGTTGGAAGCCCTCGGCTTCCAACGTCGACAAAATCAACACACTCGTTTTTCCATCGACAGAGCCTTCGATCCACAGCGTGCAACATAGTTGCTGCCCGTGCTGCTGCTCGCGAGCTGCCAGTGCGGGGCCACCTAGAAGTGCTTTGCTACGGCGAGATAGTCCTGCTCGCTACTGTGCGTTGTCAGTGACGGCCTTGTTAAAGGGAGCTTCGAATCGCATAACGCTTCTGGATCGCACTGTTTTCTCACACGAGCAGAGCGGAGCCCTTACTGGCAGTTGCCCAACTTAGTACCTCTGTTGGGTGGGACTTCATCGGCCCAAATATTTTCGCTCTCTCTCTCTCGTATGTAGTGCTCTCGATTTCCACATCCATATCACCCTTTGGGAGCCTTCGCAGACAGGCCGCGATGCGCGTGGGGTGGAAAGCAGCGTAGCCCGTTTCCAAAACTCGAAAATCGCGGCATGATCCCTCGTTCTGTTCGATTACCAACCCCCAATGGCCGAGCCGCAACTTCCCCTGGAGCGGTCAATCGACATCCTCGCGGCAACAGCAAGGGATCTTCGCGAGCTGCTCGATTCTGGAAAATGCACCAGCGTCGACTTGGTGCAGCTGTACCTCAACCAGATCGCCAAACACAATCACGATGGCATGAAGCTCCATGCCATCAACGCCGTTGCGACCGCGCTTAAAGACGCAGGTTGCGTTGTCATTGCGTTGGCCAATCTTTCGGTTCGTTTCGCGCTTGTGCGATTTGAGGAGCCCCGGGGACTGACAATGAAGTAGGAGTGGGGTAATTGCAAGGGCTCCAACCTCACATCTGGCTAGTCTGCTGTTGGCGGTCAAGTAAAAGAACATCGGGCTATGGGTGTTGGGTGTTTTTCTACAATGCTAACTAAAACTAAGTAGTCGCAAACACTGTACATACAGGGGGTGTTGATCGGAAGGACAAGTAGCTCGGCCACAGCGTAAGTCATTCGGCCTTTTATGCGCCCTTTTACTCAATCTGAAAGTTTTTCTAGACACCGGGTGGCTCCTCGTCAGGTTCTACTGTGCGCATAGCGGAAGGTTTTGCAGCTTTCCGCATCGGCAGCGAGGCGGATGGCTCCATTGTCCAACCCGCCATTCGTGCTGCCCTTTACAGTGTCAAGGGAACCGTGGGCGATATCAACATGTGGGGTACCATGTCTGGAGGTGCTGGGTTTGACAGCGCTGGCCCCCTTGCCAAGTCGGCCGAATACTGTGCCGACGTCCTGACCATCCTTCTGCCAGGAAGAGATTTCCGCTTACAGCTGACAAAGTCGTTGGGTGGGCTTCGTATTGCATACCTAGATATAAGACATAGCAATTTACGGATTGGACTTGCGAGATAACACCCGTTTTTGACGACGAGCATGTGAGTCAAGATGAAGTTGGCGTGTCACGCACAAATGCTCACTTCCTTTTCTAGGAACGCGCAATGGAGAAAATCGAAAGCTCTTGGGGGAATGTTTCCTATCACGCCCCTTTATTGATGCCAGCTGCCATCATGGAAAAGTACGGCACGGTTCAGGCTGGAGATCTCCTCAGTGAGTCCATTGTTAAACAATCACCCGTTTCAGACGATGATCTAGTCAAGACAGCTAACAAGGTTTCCAGCCCACGACCTTTCCTTCATATTCAAGTTTCTTGTGTTGTTTGACTAGCCAGAGCTTCGCACAGCCCAGGACTTGGACGATTTCAACAATAAACACGCTAAGCTGGAACTTCCTCCTGGTAGATGATGCCCACCCAGTCTGCAAAAATACATGCAGCCTCCTAATCGGAATTATCTAGATCAACCCAACCAAAATGCTCTGGAGGGTGCGGAGAATGATACCATGAGCCATGAAAAGTACATCCAGGATCTTCAGTACCTGCGCAAGAGCTTCCGTGATGCTGAGAAATGCTTTGAGGCAACAGGCGCGGATGTTATCATGACATCAGGAGAGTCGTTTTTGACCAGCATTGCATCAGGCGCAGGGTATCCTATCGCTAGTTTGCCTTTGGGGTTCTCCTCTTACAATGGCAGGCCTCATGGAATGGAGATAGTGGCCCGCAACGGGGAGGAGGACAAGATGATCAGAGTCATGTCTGCGTGGGAGGCATAATTTCCCGATGCGAGAAAGCACCCCCTTTGCTTATCAAACGGGAGAAGGACCCGTAATCTTACGCCAACTTGTAGGGGAGTGATGGGGAGAGGGGAGGAAGGGGAGGCGGGGCTTTCGCATTAGATGCCCGCCTTATTTGGGGATGACAGACATTGCTCAATGCTTTTCAATTTGGAACGTGACCTCCCCGGTCTCATCTACTCTCCCCACCCTCAACTATCTCCATCGTCTTCCTCCTCCTCATAGACTGGACCTGATGATGGTACAATTCAGAGGATATGTAAAAATACGCAGTCAACACCACCCACGTAATCATGATCACAACCACCGACCCCGCGAGCGCTACAAGAGAAAACACCGCAAACCCATACGACGCCGTGTGAAACTCGTCGTTGCGCCCGAGCCGGTCAGTAGCCAGCCCGACCTGCAGTCCCGAGAGCGACACAGAAAAGAACGCAAACACCGCTAAGAGCCACGCGAAACTCTGCCGGAAGAATTCCTGATACCACGTTGAAGGGGAGAGGAAGCCCCTGAAGAAATTTCGCCCTGAAAAGGCAATGGGCAAGTACCGGTAGATCTTGTTGAGACGAGAAAGTCGGAGCTCACCGTATTGGTACCGCCTGGCGACCTGGTGCAGGGTCTTGGTGTTGATGACCTCGGTGAAGGTCGTCATGAGACCCGCCCAGGCCTCCCATTCTAACCCCTTGGGGAGGAGATACATCTCGTCGCGGGCGAGACGGAAGTCGCTTTCCCTGGTGACGAGCCAGGCGTATGACAACAGGAGACCGCAGGCGGATTTGTGGAGGTCGGGGTCCGAGCAGAGGTTGTCGCTCCAGAAGGCGTGGTCCAGGAGGTAGGCGGGAAGAGGCTTGACGAAGATGCGTAAATGATGCCAGACGAGATGCTCGTTGATGTTCTCGGTGATGGCGATTGTCCGGCCGAGGAGCTTCTGGCGGTGAAGGGGGCGGGCGAAGCGCGGCGGTCCGGCGAGGTGTAGGTGCTTGTAGACGAGGTCGAGGCGGGTGGGGATGAGATCCTCTTTGAGGTAGGTTTCCATGCCGTCGGCTGGTCGGACTAAGTCATCGAAGATGGGGACAGCGGCCGGGTGGATGGCTTTGATGGTGTGTTTTCCGGGTGTCGCTGGCGGGAAGGGCGGCGAGAGCCTTGGCTGATGTGCGAGCATTTTCTCGGCGGGGCGCTCATGGAGGCCGCCGAGGAGCGCTTGGCGCTGCGTCGTGATGGGTGAAGCGTGGAGTGTGGATGCTCGCGGGACGCATGCGATTTGAAGATTGGGCGGTCGAGCAGGCAGGAACCGATGGATGTTGAACAATTGAGGTTGGGGAATTTTGCGAGGTGATATCTCCGAATTTTATGAGCAGGTGCAGGAAGCTAGCCATGCACCTGACCTGTGCTGTTGGCGAATCATGTCGTATCGCGAAACGTCGCAGCGGTTGCCTCCAGGCCGCCGAAGCACCCGACTGCGCCCCTGTCGTGTGCATGCAGGAAGCGGGACGGGACCCGACCCGAGAGCCTCCCGTCATTGTCCGTCAAAATCGACCACAAAGGACGGCGCTCTTGTAAATTGAAATAATATTGTTTATGCTTCAAAGAGAAAACGACCAGTTTTGGAGTCTCTCAACCAAAACCTAGACCGCGTGTCCTATTGCCAACCTGAGCCAGAGTCTCCTTCCTTGCCTTACAGCATCATGAAGGTCGGTGTTATTGAGCTACACGTCGGTAGTCTGGAACTAGGTTTGATATAGCCTTGTTGAGAAATACAACGTCCAAAGGAAGAATCCTCGTCTTCCAATTGCTGAGCCGCAGCACCCACTACAAGCAGGCAGAAAAGAAGAGGACAAGGCAATAGAATCGGCTCCTGCTCTACTGTGGGCGCAAGACAACCCGTCGGCCTACTTCATCGATAGCAGGCTTTGGACCGCCTGCAAAGAGCCTTATTCCTCGCCATGAAGCGAGCATTCTAGTCGGCATCAAAATTTCAAGGTCGAAACTCGCTATTTCCTTAGAGCAGCATCAACTCTCACAGTCTTTCCTCTACAAGATCTTTTCATCCTTCGGCCGCCCGGGCTGCGCCCCTTCAAACCTACACAGAGCCGTAGCCTCTTCGCATGGTACTCTCCTTTTGGCATCCGGAATATCGCGCTCGAGTACGACCCGAAATGGGGGGCCAGCAAACAATGGGCCAGCGAGGCACGTATACCTACATGTAACGGGTGAGTACTGGACCGTCGCCAGCGAGATCGCGGCGAACACCGCCGAAAGTCATACAGGTGAACTTGAGATGCTTTGGTTTGTGGATTATATCCTCAAACGCGCCAAACAGGTCCCAGCCAGCTCGCTAAATCATCACAGGACCCGTGCCATATTTCGTGGGAGCAACTGTCGATGTGTTGAAGTACGGCTTGAGGAGGCGAATAGCTGCGGTGCGTTGTAATTCCCCGATGACGCCTTTACAACAAGCTCTTCAACCGCAGGGAGCTTCGAGTTCGAGGCATTGCTTTGTCAACACCCTGAAAGGCGGCATTCATGGCGTTCTCGGCAAATCCGGCGATTTCCAACATAGACGTTCATATTACCGAAGGTCAAGTATGGTGTCCTCGCTTGCGAGTATGACTTAAACGTTGCTGTTTGGATTACATGTTAACAAATCACGGCTTTCCTGCACCTGAAGCTGCCCAGCACTCAGTCACATTAGCAACCTTAAGGCCAGGACAGCAAAGCCTGGGGGGCTACTTAACAATGGAAGTCCCTCCCCACGTTATGAGCGGCCTCGCTTGCATCGAGGGAAGGACATGACTGCATTGAAGTACAGCTCTTGGGAATGTAGGCCGTCCTTTTGAGGGTTTAAGACGGTCTCTTAGGGATGCAGGACGGCCTTTGGCGCGGCTGGGACTATGTCTGGTGCAGGTGCGACCGGAGGCTACAGTGTAACGGTGTAACGAGACGTTCTTTTGCGAAGTTCATGATCAGATGAGACCTGGGAGAGAAATCAGAGTGAGGGGCACTGTGAGACTCACTGTGTAAAGATCGGATGACTGCTCATAGCAAGCGCTCTTTTCTTAACCTAGCGCGCCAGCGAATTGCCCCACCTTCCGACGACGCTCTAAAGCCGCAGCCCGCAACCTCCGTCTCTGGACTTTGCACCCATAACGAACCTCACTCCCATCTCTCTTTGCTCTGCAATTTCTCTGTCTCATTTGAGCATAAGTATCAATTTGTTATTTCTCATTCCCCAGAGTGAAACGAGTCGATCGTGTTGGACCTTTTTCTCAGCTCGTAGGCGCCGGCAGCCTACACTTGCCATCTTTGGGCAAGTTGTGTACCTACTTCATCGTCTGTTTCGCTTCCCATCATCTGCTCTGCCTTTTTGCCCGCTTCCAGTCTGCGCACCGGAAGGTGATGAGGCTTCATCATGTCTCACACTGCCACCATAGCCATTCGCGGCTATCGCCAGAGCGATGGAATGCCAAAACTAGTCACCTTCGAGGTGGCGAGAGCTCAGGCGGTACGTCCACACGATGATTTCTTGCTCACACTGCAGCACCTATCTGCCCTTTCCACGCGCTTGCTTCTGCTTCACAGCTTTCTCTGAGACTCCCACATGCCATCTTTCCGGCGCCAACTGCAGAGCCAAGCACTGACTAACTTCATCCCAACCACAGCTTGCAACTGCGACACCTACCTCCGGCGTCGGACCAACGAATATCAACAACAGCAATCCTGGCTACACGGTCCTTGCAATTATTCTCGCGCTCCAGCTCGCAGGTGTCATAGCCGTATGCTTCCGCTCTCCCAAAAAGGGACGGCCTACTTCCTTCACGCATGTCTCAATCGCGATACGCACATCCAGTGCAACACACTACGGAATAAATGCGCCGGAAACGACAGCAGAGCGCAATTCTCAAGAGCCGCCACAACGCACGCGTCCCAAGACCCCATCCTTTCCCCCAATTGTAGGCCCAAGAGCCTCAAGCAGGCCGCGTCCACCTCGGAGAGACCCTTTCCCCTATCGGCAGCCAAATCAACAGCATCCTACGGGAGCGAGACGCCGCAAGAGTCTGGGCGAAGTAGATCGGGACAAGGTTAGACAGCACCGCGAGGAAGAATGCAAGAAATCGTACATAAGACGCACCGTCTCTGCAAGACCTGCAGGACCGCGAGATCCGCAAGCTCCCACCCGAGTGGCTGGAGCAGACCTTGAGTCATTTGTCTCGGTTGCCGAGATTCCCAGGCCATCGCCTGCTAGACCTCTGGATCAGAGTCCTCTGTCATTGACGTTTCCTCCCATCCTCAATCCGATGCCAACCAGATTTCCGAGTCATCGCAATGGCGTCGTATCGCCAGTAGACCACCCACTTCCCGACTTACCGCAAATCGCTTCTCCAGCCGCGAGCCGGACTAGCGCATCTCCAGAGCGTGCCTCCATCGGCGATCCCTCGCCTGCCAAGTCTTCCATTTGTAGCAGTTCGTTTTCATCGCCAGAAGCTCGTGCCCTCCTTGAGCCATCGCCGACAAAGAGTAGAGCCTGGACTTGGGATGGAGAGGCCACTGATTCTTGCCCATCATCTTTCCTTCCCAGACTAACCAGACAGCCGAGATTCCATCCCATTCCGCAACAGCAGTTCCCAAAGTCATTCACTGCGCCGGCTCTTTCGTCCGTTCATGAAGATGAAAATGAGGATGACTGGCAAAGCAGTTGTGCAGTGAGGCCACTGAACCCGAAAAGGGGCCGGCAAGGCACAACCCGCACCCACGGTGGTCGAAAAACTCCGGGTATCCCACTTGGGGGCCAGCTACCACGATCGCGCACCTTGCCCGAGCTACCACTGTTGACATCGGATGACATGCGTGTCGCCGCTATCGAGATCCAGTCTATTACCAATCCATACAGACGCCCATACTGCGAGACGACAGTCGACTCAGAATTTGCCCGATCAATGCTTGGCAGCCCCTTCGATGATGAGGCTGCCTTCTGGGGCTGAGCCTTCGAGGCTCGTCCGTGCGCGTCTGCAACAAGGCGCTCACGCTCACTTCCAACACGCTGGAACGGTACCTTGTGTGCCACTGTCTTTGCCGAAAAGCAAGTGGTCGATTCATTCAACCGTACGGCATGCTCGTCAACGCAATGGGTTCTGGAGAAACGCCCTTCTTCAGCTATTTGTCGGCTTATGGCTCATTCGAAGAGCAAGACACGACCTGTGGTTCTTTTTATCAACATGGCCATCAAAGAAACCCAGGCAGCGTCAGTACACACAATGCTTTGCTATGTCATACATGCGGGTATTCGCAACAAAGGAAACACCTTTCCTGGCTCTCATCAGAGCTCATCGCTAGCAGCTGCCCGAATCGGTCCGACTCACCTGTTCAACACAGGCAGCTTTCTTTTATCATCTCCACGCCGGTAATTGGATCGCTCAATTCTCCGCGGCTCGGGAATCCTCCCGCATAGGTTCCGCCCTCCCTCTAACGATCACCCACTCAGTAACGCTGAAAGCCACGACTGCTCTCCAGATCAAGACCCACAATCCCATCTTCCAGCGTATCGAGCTCATCAAAGCGCCCAACCAGCTTCTTCGCATCGCAAGTATGCGTATCAAAATTGCTGCCAGACCTTGCTACCGGCTCGGGCGAGGACTCGGGCGTAATAGGCTGCTGTGAGGGGCTCTTCCTCTTTCGACTTGAGGCCTTCTCGATACCATTCACCGGAGCGCCCCACAGATCCGTCACCGGGCCCGTATTCCTCCACTGGAACTGCGCGCTGCTGTTCACAGCCTCAACAATTGCGGCATGGCTTGCGCCGAGGTATGGCTTTTCAGGCCGCGGCCATAGTGCGAGCCCATTCTTGTGAAACGTCTTTACCAGCTCGCCTAGAAGGAACGAATCGCAGTGGAACTTGGAGCAGGAGGCCTTCCCCGAAGCCAGATCGTCGAGGGTATCGTGCAGGATAGCAAGAGACTTGCTAATCAGCGCCTGTCGTTGGGAATCGATATCACCTGGACACACATCACGTCAGCACACAGCCGCAACCGCCCAGAACCAGATATGCTCACGGATGATCTTCTCCCGGATTGGCAGCCCCAAATCCCTCAACGGGCCGGAGCTATTTGCCACAGCCACCTTCGTCACGGCCTTGAACACCTCTGCGCGACGGAACACATGGCTTGCATACAGCCACAGCACCAAATCGCGATCATAGGCCTCGGATAGCTTCTCCTCCAGCTTGGCAATCCACCGATCCGCATATACCTCCACCGCATCATACAGCTGCAGCCTGTCGACAAATAGCGCAATCTGCGCCAGCGTCTCGAGATCCACCGTCCGCGGGACTTTCGACCCCCTGCTGTGTATCGCATTCAGGACGATAGTGACCGCCTTGGGATCAAACCCCTCAGCCAAGCTGAGATGAACGCGCCCGTCGGACTGGGTGCTTGTCTTGGAGTTTGCGTGCTGCAGCTTGTTGCGGAACACGCGCGACGCAAGCGAAAGGTGCTTCGAAGAGGCCTTAATGCGCAGCCCGGAGGACGAAGTTAAAGCAGCGGAGGTCTTTTGTTGCGAGGAATTGGTGCCATTCGTGGTGGGACCGTCCCATGGCGCGAAGAGTTTGGTGTTTGGGGGGACGATCAGGAGGACATCGGCATCGGCGTCGACTTCGTAGATCGGCGCCATGTTCGCGAATGGGGAGGCCACAACGACAACCTTGACGGAGTCCATTTTGCGATCAGGGACACGTCAATTGCGATTGATCGCGGAACGGATTGCTGCAACGGTGGTTTTTTGAGGGGATATTTAAGGGACCCTGGATTCGGGGTTCCTGGGAGCTGGCACTCTATCAATGGGTGGAGGAATGCGGGTGGGATGGGGGAGTTGCTGCGGGCAAGGATGGCGCGAGGGGCAAAGCTCATCACGCAATTTTGGCCAAGCTGATTGGGACTTAACCTTTTTGGGGGATTTCCGCGGGTTGCACGACCCCGCGTTGAGCAAGCGGGAGGGAGATCTCCCAGCCCCCCGTGCTGTCGGGACCAATCAGGTTGTAGGATTCTACTCTTTGTTGGAGAAAATCTTGTAGGATATGTGATATCTGTGTTTGGAGAACAATGAACAATGAATACGGGAGGGAATTGTGGGAAGAGTTGTATTCTAGTATGTTGGATTTGAGTTCCCATGGGTTGGGAATAGGGGTTTGGCGTTCACGATGGCAAGCACTCAGAATTGGTGGACGAAAAGCGCGCCACTAAATTACCTGTTAATTACCTAATAGGATGCGCTGTAAGAGTAACTGTAGGAAAGAGAAAGCTGTAGGATCAACCATGTTGCGCTGAAATGCCCCGCTTGATGTTGCTGAGTCTAAATGCCTATAAATGTCAGGGCACTACCTATTGAGTAGAAGGTCCAGGACTATCACTACGTCTCCCACGGCCACCACGATCACTAGGTCCCCGTCTCGGTCTGGGTCTCTCGGCCGTCGTGGCCCTCGAAGTACCTTCGTATCTGCCTCCATAGCTCGGCCGCCGACCACCATACCCCTCAGCGAATTGAGCCTCAAGAATCGACCCACCGTGCTGAGAAGGACCTGCTCTCTTATTAACACTCATGCCCTTCCCCATGCCCACTCCCAAGACCTTCCCAGTCCAAGCAAGGGTCTACTCACCGACATCGTTCTTAGCACGATCCCAATCATCCACCGCCGGCTCCATGTCCTCCTCCAGGAGGTTCATAGCCTTCCTTACCTCCTCGATCTCTCGAATCGCCGCGATCCTGACTGTGTTGCTGAGGCTGCAGGAATTGTTGGTACAACTTATGAATAGACGACTCCTCAGCTCCAAAATGCTGAGCGGTTGTGGGATGGTTTTTTGGTTAGAGCAGTTCTCTCTGGAACGGCAGGGGTAGGTTTTGGTGTCGACTTTGATGCTGCAGGCGGAGCAGATCATTTGCGCGATTACGCACATAGTTTGGGTTGTTGAAAGGTTGGGGGGGATGTGGTTGATTGTTGAAAGGGGAAGAGGTTGTTAAGTAGAGTAGGGAAGAAGCTGTGTTTTAGTTGATAGAGAAGTGTGAGCAGAGAAGATTGGGAGAGGAAGGATTGGGTTTTAGGCGCTGTCGGCCAAATTCAGGGAAGATGGAGGAGTCGCACTTGGTTACGTTCATCTCAGGTTGTTTGGCAGGATTGACAGGAGAGCAATCAAGGGGGCAGTCTAATCAGCAAAGAACAACCCGGGTTTTATTGACTGAATACTATCTCAAACAACTAAAATACCTAGCAAACCAGGAAATAAAGTTCGGGCCAAGCGTATCACGGTGAGTCAATCTGTTCAGTGTGCTCCTCGTGTAAACTTTCAACATGATGAGAACCCAAAATCCTTCCTTAATATGATTCCACCACTGAATCGTCGCTGACTATGACCCCTGGGGGACCACAAAAGTAATCTCAAAACCTTCTCCCGGGTGTTAGACGGATATTTGTTGTTTGGCGTGTCTAAAAGGCTATGCCACATGGTTAGCTGAAGGAACTCAAACTCTCCATCAAGCGAAAGGGTAATATACCGCCACAATATGCGTCAGTACTACCAGTCATCCGGCGAGCCGCTAAGAATGTAGTTTGGGGGTCCGGAGGTGCTGGGAGGCGAGTACCTTCCCAAATTAGGCTCGTCTAACTTGGGGTTCCGTTCCGAATTAACCTCACGGCGATAGTTCAGGCACTTTTCGATTTCTTTTTGCCTGGCAGCTGAGCTGAGATTACACTTCTCATTGTCACAGTCTTTGCCCCATCTGCTCAACTGGGCAGGGCTTAGGGGGATCTTAAACGTTGGAACCTTCCCTTTTGCTGGGCATTGATTGCCTGGAGGGCAAGGGTGGGTGCTCGCCTCCCCTGTGTTCGTGCCGCAGGCTGGGCAGACATATTGGACAGTGACGCACATGATTTTGGGTAGGTATACTTTGGAGAAGAGAAATAGGAGATCCTGATGGGGTTGAATAGGTGTGTCCAATAAGGGAGACAGGTTGCTTGACTGCTCAATTATTGCCAGCACTTTGGTGGGCTACGGTTGAGCCAGCATTGGAACAGGGGCGCTACATTTATAGAAGTCCTCCAAGGGGGTCTGTAACGAGCCTGGGTGACTATTTGTTTGGCTAGCTCTTCAAACATCCAAGTTTGTTAACACATTATGCGATGTGTTTGTTAGTGAGACGTGCTTCTGAGTCAATACCCATGCGGCCGCATGGAACGCATATCATTAAGCAACTCTGGCACCCATGGAAGCCAGTATCGTAGTATTCATGTTCAAAATGGGTCCCTAATAGACACAAACTAGGACTTCGATCAACAGGAAAGACACTGACTGTTGCCTCAGGCTATTTCCGTCACTGTCATTAATGGGCTTCACATCTGGTACTAGTAGCTACCTTGTCTTGTGTCACGAAAGCTCGGGCAAAAGCCCCTCAGTCGGCGCGAAAGATGCCTTCTCATTGTTGATTGTTGAGAACGCCCATGGCTTCGGTCACGGCAGGCCGTCTCCCAGCCATCAAATCCTTCAACAGCCTATTCCACAGAGGTCAATGCCTCGCAGGATACCAGTAGGGCCTGCTGGGGAAGAGGCCAGGCCGTGCTGTCAGGACTTTTCTGGCACCATTGGCATACAGCACAAACACTCTTTTCATGTGGTCGGACCTGATTTTGCGCGCAACCTCCCGACCTTCCAACTAGCACATCTGAGATGGTGAACGCGTAATCGTGGTGGTTTGCTTCACGATGAATCAACGATGAACCAAACCGCAGCGCGTCATGTTGAGACGCGTCATACTTCGGCCAAATGGTTTCGCCCAACCCGTCACCGATCTGTCGTCAATCGAGGAGGATCCAGTGCTCCTTGTCGGATCTCCTGCAGGGCGGGATGTCTTGGCAAAGCTTGACTGCTCGGTCTGGCTTGCCACAAAACCCCAATGCGGTACCGAGCGGGGCACGCAAACACCCCTGTCTGCGTCATCTTGGGAGGCTGTGCAGAACAGCGGCACAGAGCTGAGCAAACCCAGCCAAGAGGCGCATCGCGAGGTTGAGCCTTTCGTCTTCGGTCGGTCGCCTAGAACGGCAAGTTGGAAGCGAGGAAATAATCTAGAAGCCTACATCTGGGCGGCGATGGCTTCGTGTGCTCCTTTCTTTGGCATCGATGACACAGTCCTTCCATCTGGCGATGCAACCACCAGAGGGGAGCTACCAGCGGCCTAGTGGACCCGCGTGACCAGCGGCGAGCTCCTCGGACAGTTTAAAACGAGCAATCCCATCGCACATCACCCCGCACCACCTGCATCGCATCTGTCTTGCATCAGCCGCTACTTTGCCCGAGCCCTCAATCAGCACTTTGAGTGCAAGCGTTGTTTCTACTTCACCTCGCCATCTTCGACCAGCTGCCATCAATATCGTCGATCTGGGAGCTCGCTATTTGCCATGTCCAAGACAACGTCTCTTCTGCGGAAGTCCGGCGTGCTCAGGGTGACCGCCGAGGACCCGAATTCGGCTCCGACCGCACCAGCTCCCCCGCCCGCATACAGCGCTACAGCACCCCCGGAAGCCGCCCCGCCCGTCGTCGATGGCCGGCAGCCTGCAGACGCGCCGGCAGACGAGGAGGCCGAACCCGTCAATATCACAGCCGCCTTCGAGAAATTGAATCTAGCATATCCCACACCGTCATACTTCCCCACGGCCGATGCGTGCCTCGCACACCTAAAGCTGCTATTCGCATTGCAGTCGATGAAGGAGGATGTCGGCTATACGGATGGCCTCTGGGGGCTTTGGGATAGCCGCGCTGGCCCCATCGACCAGTCAGAGCGAGGGGTCGAGGAGAGGATCCAGGACAAACAGCTTCAGGCCCTCAGCCAGATCCGCGAGAAGCGATGGGCTTTATTCATCGCGAGAGCCGTCGAGCGGTACGAGGCTTGGTGGACATCATTCCCAGGGATCCCGATCTCCGAGGCAGACATGATGTCAGCATCATCCGAGAGGTATATCGGCTTCACGAGCGATGGCCACCCTCCCTTGATCGAATGGAGCGAGGAGATGCTCCCCCCACTTGGTATGTCTTTTTCCTAGAGAACGTCTCTTTGCACTATCCTATCATCCCACACACTGCCTACCGGACGTGCTCAGTCCTATTGGAAACCTTACGGCTAGGACGATAAGGCCCTGTTGGCTACACAACGGGCCCTGCCCGTATCGTGAGAGGCCTTCCCGCATTCTCAAGAGGTCTAATACAATTCCGAGAGGCGTTCCTGCATCCTCAAGAGGTCTATTCGAATGCACTCAAGACCCCTACCCATGCAGCCAATACCTCTCACGATGCGGGCAGGGCCTGTTGCGTAGCGACCTGGGCCTTACGGCTGAGGTTAGGTGTGGGATCATAACGCAAATTTCTCTTCTCTTAGTCCGCGAGGCCTGTTGCGCTTCTAACCACGCGTTCTGTAGATGTACTGATGGTGTGGCACACCCACATGCTCAACCCACGAGCGTATCTCGAAGACGCCATGCTTTCCGGGCTTCGGGCTCTCTGGCATACCGGCATTCCATGGGATCTAATTCACAAAGCCGTCGATACGGACTTCGCATACAACGTCTCAGACGATTGCAAGGCTCTTTGGGTTGTGAAGACGGGCTTCTCATGGGAGAACACAGATGGCCCGCTCATCAAGACGATGAAGTGTCCTCGCTGCACCGTAACGATCCACATTCCTTGGACGACTTGCGGCATGCCTGAGGATTACAAGTTCGATGGCTTCCCAGATTTGACCGGAAGCGGCTACGGCGACGGCAACCTGCAATACAGTTGCCCCTGTTGTCATGTTACCATCTGCAAAGAGCTTTTATCCGTGGCAAAGTTCGTTGCAGACGCACAAGCCCTGCTAGCCGCTGTCGGTCGGCCGATGCCAGGCACAATTCTGAGCCCCAGCACCGGCAAGCCCGAGGCTATGCCAGCCGACGAGATTCTTTGGCCAAGGATCCCCCGGACGTTTCCGAATCGACTACTGAAAAGCGGATGCAACCAAATTCGGTCCAAGGTTATTGAGATGATATCTTCAGGGCGTGTTGCTCAACCCACGATGCACAACATCCGATCCGAAATCGAGAAGATATTCGCGAATAAGGAGTCAGTAAGGGAGATCGACGCCGTGAAGTTTGGCCCAAATAGCGGTAGGTATCGCCTGCAACCAACCGCCAGAATCTGTATCCGCAAAATGATGTCACGATACTGGGACAATTTCAGCCCTTTCGCCCTGGACCTGTGTGCCGGCGTCATGCGTCAGGGGATCTTTGTTGAGAAGATGTACAAGCTGGACTGGCTACATAGCCCCTCGGCAAGGTCAACGATGGAGCGACTACGGATCAAGTACAACCGCTTTGTCGAGATCATGGCATCCAACCCCAACCGTGTTGCGGTCCCCACACTTGACGTTGACCTCGCCTGGCACACTCACCAGTTGAGCCCGAACGCTTATTACCAATTTGTTGTTTCGAAAACAGGGAAATTTATTGACCATGACGACAAGATTGAAGAGGGGGCCCTCAGCCAGCACTTTGAGTGGACAAGCAAGGAATACCAGGATAAGTATGGTGAGGTATACAGCGAGTGTACTTGCTGGTACTGTGAATGTGAGTTGATGCTCCCCGGCACTGTTTGGCCCTTCCGTTTACTGACAATATTAGCCATTCGATCGTCTGTCATCAACCCTGTTGGCAAGGTGTTAGGCATTTCTACCCAGGAAAAGAGTAAGCCAATAACCTTTCTTCACTCAAGTTGGCCGTTTCTCACTACATCTAGTTGCCGACTCGTTCCACAGCTCAGGCGCGGCCAAGCTCTGTCCGCCCTCTAACTCAGCTCATATCTCGGCGCACAACTCTGTCAAGGCGAATATCGATCCCACGGTTTCTCGCTCGCTGAGCCGAACGGTTCAGGCCCACGTTTCCGAGCTCCAACGCAAGCGGCTCGATGCAGCCTACGCCAAGGCGCAAAAGCGGGCTGCGAAGAAGGGCCGTACCATCCCACCAAGGAAGGAGTACTACGACCACTGGGGCTACCCATACGCCTATTATGGCGCCTTCATGTATCCAATGTGGTGGACGCCGGGAATGTACTACGGCGCTTATCCTGGATATATGGCCGCCTGCGGCGGAGGATCAACCGGAGCCTGCGCGGCGGGGACCTGTGGAGGGGGTGTCGCAGCGGGGGCGTGTGGTGGGCCTGGCGGTACCGCAGGTGGTAACTGTGGGGGGTGTGGTGGAGGAGGCGGCTGCGGCGGAGGAGGCTGCGGCGGCGGGGGTAGCAGCGGCGGCGGTGGTGGCGGATGTGGAGGGGGGGGTGGAGGAGGTG
>Ga0247780_1000108_pt1 | contig 76124 bp, 92 predicted proteins | sample UWRJL079202R5_FD_179927 | JGI IMG/M metagenome (GOLD analysis project Ga0247780, IMG submission 179927) | Plant litter microbial communities from Arlington Agricultural Research Station in Wisconsin, United States - UWRJ-L079-202R-5 | ecosystem: Environmental > Terrestrial > Plant litter >...
TTATTTGAATTGGTCTTCAAGCACTGGCTTAGTGACCGCACCTCGCGGCAGAAAGCGGTCGAAGTCCTGGCACCAGCGACACGAGGGCGGCCATTTGACCCTGCTGACGTCCTGGGGTTCAACTGTCTAATCGAGGCTGCAGCACCACAATCGGCGGATCGAGGTGCTGAAGACCATCTTTGGCATGTGTAGATAAAGGTCGGATCCTGGAGAGTGCGAGTGCAGGTGGTTCCCAACTCGGGACTTGCCGTCGCTTTCAAGACATAGCGGCGAGTCACTCAATGGCTGCCACCGCCCGGCCCCAGAATCAACCCGCACGGGCACAGGCACTGGCGCAGACGACGTGGTGATTGGGACTGGAATTGAGGATTGAGCGGGAGTCGGTGGAATGCCACATGATTCGCTTCCGTTCTGTCGGGCTGGTCCGTCACATCCTGCCGTCACATTTCCGTCCATCGGTTTCGTGGATTGCAGGACCCCGAAGATGATGGCTGCGATGCATCCCGCGTCGACGAACAATCAGGTGATTCTTGCGCACGGATTGCGCCCGCGCACAAAAGAAGCAGCGAGGCCATTGTTTCGCCAGAGATCTAGAACAGTCCATATGAAGGCCGCGGGTAGAGCGGGCAGAGCGGGTTACTCGCACAATTGGAAGGTACAATGCGTGCGAGTGGGTTCGGTGAGTCGGGCGTGGGCTTTGTTTTGAGGCTGGGAGCTCTGAGCTTTTGGTGGCCAGACCTCCTGGAATGCTTGCAAGGGACCATTGACCCAGAGGCGTTTTGATTTATCACTTTCCCCACTTCTCGCCCTCCCAACCCCGCGAGGACTCGGCGTCCTGCTCACGCTTTTCGGCGCCAATCATTCTCGAAGTTCTGGAATCAGCAAATTGGCCCGTCCACGTTTGTCACGGGCATCCCACGCGTCCCTGCAAACCCCTCCCAAACGAGCTGGCACTGCATCCGGCCCAAGCCTAACTTTCTCCGTTTGTGCTTGCGCACACAAGATTGAGACCGCAGCTGAGGATGTCACGGTTGTTGAGTCTCGCTCAGGTGCTTGATAGGCTATGTCTAGGCCCGCGGCTGCTGTGATCAGGAAGATTGTACCCTGCGCAGACACGACTGGTACCACAGAGATTGCTGATTGGAACGTCGCGCCAGATCTCTGCCAGAGCGGTCTAGACCCCAGGGATCAACCCCGGGCCAGGACCCTCTTCCATCCCGTTGCCTGTCAAGTTGCGACTTGACCGAGGGCTGCGACGAGAAACGTACCCGATGGTGGCCGGTGCTCATCGACGGGCAGCCGGGTTCCCGTCCCTCTGGGACTGCCGAGTGCCAGGTTCCATCCTCACACTGCTCGCACTGTTGTGGCTGGCCTCTGGCGTGTCTCGCTCCGCTGCCCGGCATGCAGCTGGCCTTCGAGGTCGCACCTACTCCCACTAGCTTGCGCCCGCTGCGGAGGTAGCGAGCTAACGCACAGTGCAGAGTACCTGGGCGCCCCTGGCCACTGACATGGGCGCCTTCCGAGGAAAGGTGCACCCTCGATCCCCGGTCCCACATAGACTCCCCATTATCGTTGCATGTTCCAGCTTTGCTTTTTCTTGCTGCTGCTGCTGCCGCTGTTGCTGCTGTTGCCGCCTACCCGCACCGCCCTCTGTAATCTCCTATGCGCCGTCCGCCCGCCCTAGAATAATGAACACGCCGCGGCGACGGCTCCGTGTCAGCAATCCCCTCCCTCCTCGAAGCGTCCTGCTTGTCGTCCGGGAATGCCTATATCTCGCATCTCTCGATCGTATGGCGGCCCTGCCCTGACAGCCTGCTGACCCTTCACCTTGTCGCATCCTTTTTCAACTCCACCGCCTCACGTTCTCCCCTCAGCTTCTTTGGTCTCGACCGGCTCGTCGTCTTGGATTCAACGGCATCCCCGGCTGGCATCGTTGCCGAACCACAGCTTCAACACGGAAGCCCCCCCTCCCGAACGGCGGACTCGAACGAGCCGCGGCATCGCATCCTAAACAATGGCGCCGTCGGAGCCGATCGAGAGGGTCTATCCCATCCGTTTATCTATTCTCGAGAACTCACCCTTCCTGCAGCACGCTTCTGGTAAGCGCGACCCCACGAGCTAATATGCTCCCGCCCATGTGGGACTGACACGACTGAACCCGTCCGCAGAATCCGGGGCCTCTCTCTCGCTCGTCAAAGTCGTCGAGGAACCCCCCGGCACTGATTCCACGCCCGAGGCTGTTCCTCCTTCACGCCACGTTGAAGAGCCCGCTGCTAAGATCCATGTCAACCCGGAAGTTCCGTACGAGGTACCGGGCACCCCAGAGGTCACGATGACAGACGACTCGGCGAGCTCGGAGGACTCCGACTCCTCGGACCCGCTCCTCACGGACAGGTTCGAGTACTCGATCCTGGACGATGGCAGCCATGGGGTTGTTCAAGGCACCCGGCGGGCCTTCACTCGGTGCGAGGATGAGTTGATCCACATCCCCGGTGCGATTCAATCCTACGGCATGCTCGTCGCTCTCAAGCGCCGCGCCGAGGGCGTTTTCATTCCCCGCATCGTCAGTGAAAACAGCTATCTCATCTGCCGCTATCAACCCCGAGACTTGTTCGGCTTCGATAGCTTCAACCGAGTCATGCCAATTTACCAGCGCTCCCTATTCAATGGGCATCTTCGGAAAGTCCGCCACAGCTATGATATCAAAGGAAAGGAGCAAGAACCCGCTGTGTTCGCTTTCTCTTTCTTCGATCCAGAAGGTCGCTTGATTCCTTGCTGGTGCGCCGCTCACTACCGGGGTGGAGATACTGATCTCTATATTTGCGAGTTTGAGCTACAAGACTACTCGATGCATCCTTTGGCCACCCCTCAACCGACAGAGCTGCCTAAGCACCCGGTGGACACGCTTGGGAGTGACCATATGGACATTGCCACTGTTTCCAGCCTGCAGTCTAAGAGCCAATCCATTTTCCCGGGCCTGGATATTTTGTCGCAGGGCATCGACCAAGACACGTCTTCGGTTGAGATTGTCGGAATTACTACAAGGATTCAGCAGCAATTCGCAGCGGCTCAGACCGTCCAAGGTCTTCTTGACGCCATCGTTGGGGTCGTGAGGGAGCTGTCGGGATTCAACCGCGTCATGGTCTATCAATTTGACCAGGATTACAACGGCACCGTTGTTGCGGAACTCACGGATCCTAAGGTGAGCCAAGACGTCTACAGGGGGCTGCATTTCCCATCGACAGACATCCCTCCACAAGCCCGCCAGCTTTACATGATCAACAAGGTTCGCGTGCTGTTTGATAGGACACAGCAGACCGCGAGACTTGTTGGTAGAGATACCGCTGCCATCACGGTCCCGCTAGACCTCACTCACGCCTACCTCCGTGCCATGTCTCCCGTTCACCTCAAGTACCTGGCAAATATGGAGGTACACTCATCCATGTCCATGTCCCTAGAGTCAGAAGGAAAACTGTGGGGCCTCATTGTCTGTCATTCTTATGGGCCGACAGCCACTCGAGTACCCTTCTCGGTCCGCGAGCTGTCATACTTTATAGGGGTTGCGGCATCGACATGCCTCGAGAAACTTCTCAACGCGGACAAACTTCAGGCACGCCGAATTATCGACACCCTTCAAGGCCAGAAGAATCCAAACGAATGCATCGCAGCTTCTTCTGAAGAACTTTTGAAACTGTTCGAGGCCGACTGCGGGTTTTTGGTGATTGAGGGAGAGGCTAGGACGATCGGACGACTGTCCTCATATACAGAGGCAGTAACTGTCCTGAGGTATCTCTTTTTCCGACGACTTAATGAGATCCTTTTTTCAAGCAACATCACCGACGATTTCAAGGACATGCATTACCCCTCGGGCTTCAAGTCAATTGCCGGAGTTTTGTACATCCCGCTGTCGGGTGTCACCGATGACTGTGTCGTCTTCTTCCGAAGAAACCAACTTCGTGAAGTTCACTGGGCAGGAAGGCCTTCTCTTTTTGGCGACATCGGCACTCTAGAGCCTCGAAATAGCTTCAGGAGGTGGACTCAAGTTGTCGACGGTACCAGCAAAAACTGGACACCAGAACAAGGTACGTGGAGCTCCCATCTTTCTCCGCTGCAGTATGATCTGACCCAGCCACTAGCAAACATCGCAGCGATGGCCCAACTTGTCTACGGAAGCTTTATCAGGGTATGGAGAGAAAAGGAGGCCGCAGTCAAGGAGACCCGCCTGAAGCGCTTACTTCTCCACGATGTCTCACACCAAGGTAAGAATAGCATGTGGAGTTCTGACAACCTCAGGCAAGCTAATGAGTGAACCAAGTTCGGACGCCTCTGAATGCAGTCATCAACTATCTTGAGATGGCCTTAGAGAAGCCGCTGGAGGACAGCACCAAACAGGCTCTCACAGCATCGTACACGGCATCCAAATCTCTGATCTTCGTCATTGACGACCTGCTTAACTTGACGGGTAGTACGACGGGGTCAATACCATTGCTTTGCGATCCCTTTGACATCGATACGTGCCTTGAAGAGGCATTGCATCCGCTAAAGCGGCTCGGGGGCGAAAAGGGTATTGAAGTCGTCTCACGCGCCACTTCAGGCGTCTCACGTTGTCTCCGTGGCGACCCACCCAGCTTGCAACGGACTATCGCTATTCTTGTAGCCAATGCAATCGAGCACACCGCCAGAGGTCAAGTTATTGTCGAGTGGGGCGAGATAACAAGATTGCCCAACGCCTCCACAATGCGAATTGCAGTCACGGACTCTGGGCCTGGTCTATCGGAGCGCGAGCTCGACGATATGTTTCAGGAGTTTGAGCAAGTCCCTGATGAAGACTTTGATGAGGTTTCGGCCCAAGTACCAACGCGGGACAACGTTCTTCGCGTCGGCGTTGGACTAGCCTTTGTTGCGAGATACGTCAAGCAGCGGGATGGCCAGCTGAAGGTAAGCTCTGTCAAGGATAAAGGCTCGACGTTTGCGATCGAAGTGCCTTTTCTGGTCGTATCGCGTACCCCGTCCCTGGCTGCGCGTCGCGACGCTTCGCCTTTGCCTGTTCTTCCGATGCCCGGAAGGCCCACCCTGCCGTCGACATCGACATCGGGTGCCAACATCACTCCGTCTGTGTCGTCAGGATTGGATATGTCGCCCCCGATCGTCGCACAAACACCGAAGACTTCGTCCATGGACTCGGCCGCACAAACCCCATCGACAAACTACTTTACAGTTCTGATTGCCGATGACAACATTATCAATGTTCAGATTCTCAAAAGACGACTGAGCAAGATGGGACACCGAGTTCTGGTGAGCCGTGATGGGCAAGAGTGTCTCAACATCTTTGTAGCACAACAACCGACAATCGACTTTGTCCTCATGGACCTGAATGTGAGTCTCGGGGGCGCTTTTTGTCTAAGATTTCACTTCCTAATATATTACGTTCGAGTCTGCCCACTCCCTGCCATAGAAGCTGACCCCTTCGTACAGATGCCAGTTGTCGACGGCTGGGCTTCAACACGAATGATCCGGGAACAAGAACACAAGAACCCCACGCCATCACACGCTGTTCTTTCATGCGGTCGTACTCCTATCTTCGCTGTTTCAGGCATGCTACGCCGCGGTGATGAGCAGCAGTATGCCGAAGCCGGTTTCGACGGCTGGATGCCCAAGCCTATCGACATGAAGCGTTTGGTGACATACCTGGCCGGCGCGTGGGACGCCGTCACCCGCCGCCGTGGTACATATGACGAAAAATACTTCGAGCTAGGCGGATGGTTTATCACGCAAGAGACAACGCCAACTCTAGTGCCAGTCTCGCCGGAACCCCAGGTTGAAGAATACCCTCCTCTTCCCGAGACTCCTGCTGCACAAGACTACCAGATCTGGGAGAATCCTCCGCTGGGTAATCACACAGAAACCCCACCGCTGCCGCATTGTACGGATGTAGTCCCGAGGTCTGGCCCAGTGGATGCCTTGGAAGATAAGATCGGATCCGAAGAAGTTCCAGGTGTTGGGCGTAGGAGCTCGGGGACTGATAACATGCCGCATCTCGAATGGGGAGGCGACATTACTTCGGGAACACCAGAATGGCCACCAATCGCCAGTCCCTAGAGAGTCGACTGAGAGAAGACGGCAGCGTTGCCGATCTTTTGTTTTTTGTTTAACAATAGCGGACGACAAACCAAGAAGTGTTTGGATGGACTGTCACATCTCGTTTATTGCGATCATCGCTTCAGGAAAAGAAGGGACGTAAGGGCCAACCGCGCAAGAAAAACTCGTTGGTTTCGCGGCAGTAGATGACTCAAGGGGGGGTTTTCAGGATGCCACATCATAAATGGGCCATCGGTGCATACCATCACAAATATCCTTCCCACAGCATATGGTAACCCATAGAATTTCAAACTGCGCATCTATAAACTACACTGTCACCTTTGGTTCTGGTGGATTTCGTTCGTGATCCTTTCGTGAGGCTTAGCTTGCTTGGAAGCCTTGTTAAGATGTGTGCCAGCTGTCGAGACGAAGTGAGTACTCCCTTGCAAAGAGCTCGATAAGGCCAAGAAGGCCCTTCTCGAATGACAGACGGCATAGGTCTGCCTTGCGAGAAGCGTGCTTTGGACAACGCAGATCGGTGAGATCTAACCAGGTGGCGGTAAGTAGAATAGGGACAAAGCTAAGGCTTTTGAACATCTAGGTATGCCTAAATTTTGTTATTACAGGCCTGCACGAGAAGTTACAGTGTATCATCTTGGCTTCCTCCTATATAAGGTAAGTAAGATCTACTACGATTTAAGTGACGCCTGCCAGGGGTGAGCAAGGCCTTACTGTTTGGGAACGGTTTTTGAAGCTTGTTCAACGCCCCTGCCAAACGACGCCAGGAGGCCAAGCTCTTCTACAACGAGACGAGAACAGCTTGCAGGCCTGTAATTCAGACTGACAGGCAAGCAGAGAAGGAGACCTCGCATGTACATATGTGATGAACGTGTGAAGACATCGACTTCAGGGACAGCATAGATGAACAATAACTGTAAACTTTCTTCAAAAGCGGAAATACTTCGTCGTCTCCCATTGTCCCCTCCCCGCCGCAGACAAGACTCCGATCGAAGCCACAAGTTCGGTTCAGTAGTAAATACAGAGATCCTCCGCTTCTCCGCCTCCAAAAAAGATAAGAAAATATCCATTCCGCTCTGTGATAGGGAACATGAAAGTCAACACCACGCAAAGCCAGGTCCCAAGTTAAAAACACAGGGAACGAACCATTCGTCCCCAGACCTAAAAATATTGCAGACCCAACCACTTCACCGCATTCACCTCCCCTCGGCTGCTGCCACGCCTCGTCGTTATTTGTAGCGTGGCGCGCGCGTGTCGTCAGAAGAGTCTTTGGACTCATGGTTTCCAGACGCGTTTCCCCCCGCCTTTTCTGTGTCACGTAGCTCAATAGTCTCCATCGTCTAAAGCCCACTCCGCCTAGGCGAAGCCCAAAATAAAAACATGAAAGCTTCCGAGTCTGCTCAACCAGAAACAACTTTTTTTCCTCATGTCGAGGATGAAAACATGTAGAGTAAGGCTGCATCAGATATAAGAAGTTATGGTATTAAGAGAGATTCAAGGGCCGCCTGTCTCGAACATGAAGACCGACAGCCATGCAAGCGAAGCCAACCAGACACCGCATCCAGCTCGAACCGCCTTTCTTCAAAGCCAAGAAAAAAGAAAAAATGAGCATCGGGTTCTTGGGGTTATCGGAGTGTTGAAATGAACTCGATGGATCAACCAAAATCGGGAAGTGGAAGATTTGCAAAGACCGCCGCCACAATAAACAAACGCCCAAGCGGAGAAAGTAGGTACGTTCGAACAGCCAACTCGTAGATGCCTTACAGGCGGCAGTTAAAGATCCGATATGTTCTAAACGGCAACCCAGTACCGATGTGGTCGAAACAGGGGTACCGGTCAGGATCCAAGGAGTTGGGGCTTTGGAGATTGGCTGAGACGGCAGAGGGTGAACCGGAAAAGGTCTAGATCTTCATTTCTGGTTTTGAGGCTGTGATCGAGATTCCACCCCCGGTATGGGACACCGAAACCCAGGAACGCCTTGGTATATGCCCGTAAAATGATGCCGCTCGCCGATTTCGTATACTCTGGGTCACACAAAAGTCATTGGGGAGTTAGGGGGGGCTCCTATTCCGCCCCGATCTCGCCTCCTTCCATGAACCCGGTATTGAAGTCGAAAGTGCCGTCCTCTCCCGTGTTGTTATCGTGCAAAAATGAGTCAAAATCAAAGTCCGTTAGGACATTATCCGATGTCAACGGGTTGGCAAAATCCATCGACGAAAAATCCTGCAACTGGTTAGCGAGAGCTCGAGTAGAAGGATCCCAAGCAGAACTTACAAGTCCTGCAGACGTATCCATGAAGGCTCCGCCGCGGTTCTGTTCAGTAAGCGGCGCCGGAGGTGCAGTGGCAACAGGTGGTGGGGCGACGGGCGCCACAGGCTGTCCGTTAGGAACGACTTGAGCAGGGTTCACGTTTTGGTTCTTGGCGAAGCTCGCGGCGTTGACTGGGGTGATTGGCGTTGCCGGCGTCGGGGGCTCCTGAGTTGCCTCCGCATCGGCAACGGGTGTCGCCCCGGCGTTGACGTTCGTTCCAGCCTTCTTCTGTGCAGCAGCCTGCCTCATGTTAGGAACCGAAACTTGAGCCTTCTCCAATAACGGGGTACGTACCTTGCTCTTTGTCTTGTTATCCTTCTTTTTACTTGGCGCCGCCTTGGACCCTTGCTGCGGCGTTGGTGGTGCTGCCGTGCTAGTCTGTGGGGACGATGTCGCGTTGCGAGAGCTAGCAGCAGTCGCTGCTACTGCTGGGGCGGACGGAGGAGGCATAGCGCTTTGTCGCGGTGTTCCCTGGACAGGTGGTTGAGGAGGCTGACCAGCCATCTGGCCGTTCGGGCCGGCCTGCTGCCACGGCATCCCAGGGCCGCCAGGTCCTCCCTGCTGCTGTTGCTGTTGCTGCTGGGCTTGTTGCTGCTGGGCTTGCTGCTGGCGCTGGGCAGCCGCTAACATCTGGGGATTCATCTGGGCTTGGTTGAACGGCTGTGGATGCGAGCTTGGCGGGCGCATGCCGTTCATTTGACCAGGCATATTCATGTTCATCCCGTCAACACCCTTGAAGAAATGAGGTCCTCCGTTGGGGTCCATATTTGCGCCCATGAAACTAAGAGAATTTGGCGAGCTGCGATTCTGGGCGCCGTCCGGAAGAGGCGATCCCATATTGGCAGCGTTGCCCATTTGCTGGTTAGCACGCTTCATGTCCGTAGGATTGGGCGATGCCCCGCTCCTCCCACCTGGCGGTGATGTACCCGGAAAACCAGGACCGCCAGGTCCTGGGGGCGCGCCGCCGGGACCGTCGGGACGCTGCATGCCTCCCCCACCAACGTCCTGTTCCTGGCGAGCCATCATAAGACGCTTCTTATTCTGCTGCTCGAGGAGCATCAGCTGCATCTGATAATCTTGCAAGGCGTGGTTGCTACCGGTTGCTTGATTGGGGCCGCCAGCTCTCATGTTGGTGCCGGGAGCGAGGTCTCCAGGGTTGTAGAATTGTCCTACTAGAGTTGCACCATCAGGTACCTGCTGCACCATGGGAGAGCCTTGGGCTTGCGGCCCTCCAGCATTCGCCATGGTCTTGTTAGGCATCTGGTTGCCGTGGTGCTGCTGGAGGTTAGCTGAGTACGTGGCAATACTAGCTTTGGTTGGCATGTTTGGGTTTGCAGAGACAAAGGCCTGGAGCTGGTCAGGATTCAGCGATGGTGGGTTGATGCCGTGCTGGAGAAGTGCTCGTGCTAAATCGGGACCGTTCCCTACCTGCTGCTGGCCCGGCATGCCTTGCGCAGGCCGGCCGTTCGGCATCATGACGCCTTGATTGGGGTTGAACGGGGCACCATCCAGTCGAGCTCGCTTTGACGGGGAGGGCGCATTGTCGGTCGATCCCGGAGAGGATGGTCTCACTCGGTTCCCATCCATATCGGAAGGGTCTCGTTGCATTTGACTCGCGGCCTTCTGTTGCAGCATCTGCATTGCCTGTGGACTGGACGGTCATAATGTTAGCGATAAAGGAAGGAAGGGTTTTGGAGCACCAAAGACAATAATCAATGACATACTTTTGTTGGCTGTTCGCCATCGCCGCCCTTTGGAGCTGGTTCACCTGCTTCATATTCATGTTCATCGCGCCATTAGGGATGCCGCGCATCATTTGTGGTTGAAACTGCTGCTGGCTGTAGTCCCCGGGAGGGCGGATGTTTCGTAGCATGTTCTGCTGCTCCTGTTGCCGAAGGCGTGATTGTTGCTGATCGAGAATAAGTTAGCCAAGTAAGCGCAAGGTGCGTATCTTGTTACAGCAACGTACCTGAGTATGTGAGACATATTGGTTGATCTGGGCGGTAGACCCCTTGCCCTTCTGCGAGTTGAACATATCCCAGAACAAGCAGAACCACTCGTAAAGAAAGCAACCCCCTGTCATCGAAGAAGGTACGTTGGGTGCGGGAAGGTCGTCTGGGCGCTTCTGGTCTAGAAGGTCTTTGCTATCGGTGTCCATCGGATCATCGCCCATGCCGTTCCCGATCGGGTTGCCATTTTCGTCACGACGGTCACCATCCTTCTTGACGTTGATCTCGGGGTCCACGGCGTAGATTGAGCGCGCGCAATCGTACATGCCATAGCGCATGAAATATTCGTAGATGTATGTGTTCAGCAGCGTCCGGCTCGTATCGTTAAGTTGGGGGTGTCGGGGTCCGCCCTGGTGCGAGAGCGCGCCATTATTGTTCATCATGGGCATCGGGGCGCCGACGGGGCCGCCCATGGCGCTCATGCCGGCCATGTTCGCCATGTTGGGCATGTTATTCATGGTTCGCGGCTAGTTGCAGACAGCGGCCTGCGGGCGGGATGGTCGGAATCGCAGGGCGGGATGGGAGCGTGGACGTCAGCGTTTGCGAGTGGCGTGGTGAGGTTGGTGGAGTGTTGCGGGTTGGCGCGGCACCGGTTCAGGCGGTGCGTGGTGTGCGTGTGACGATGTTGTAACAAAATGGGCAGATGCAAAATGCCTTTCGTGGGTGGTCGCCACCAGTGGCACGCGGTGCGCTTAAATCCGGCAGGCGGTTGCGGTGTTGGGATCCGGGCTGGTTGGCTGGCTGGACGGGAGGGCTGACACCACGGCGGGAGCCAGCGCGATAACGGTTCCAGCAGATGGATGGGAGATGGCGACGCGGCCGGTGCGTCGACAGTGTTCGATTATTATTGCGAAGATGCGATGGTGGAGGGGGACGAGCGATGCGTCGAATGGCGGCGACCAGGTCGGGGGCTGGGCCGCTGCAGCGTGTGCACCAACTGCTCTGGCTCCTCCGCTGCTGGGTTGTGGCCGCCACGAGCAGTGGACTCGCGCTCTCGCTTCCTCGTCCCGCTGCGACTACTGCTGGCCTCTGGCAGACGGCGCAATTGTCGTCCCTCTCCCGCGACACTCCTGGGCCAATCCGGCAAATTCGGTGATGGGCGAGGCGGCGACGCTTGAAACATCAAAATGGCGTGTGTCGGGGAAGGGAGGAGACCGTAGCAGGGAACAAGCAGTGTGTGAGGCGTGAGGCAGAGGAGAAGAGGAAAGGAGGACGGGGGTTGGGAGTTTTCGAATTTTCGGCGACGCTTGAACGTATGGGGGGAGCACAGGAGCCCAAGGTGATTGGGGATGCTCCTCTGCCAGCCTCTGGAGCTTGCCCAGACTGCTGCGCAGTTTCTGGAACGATCTGCCCGCAACGCCCGCGTACATCTGAGACCCTTTCTGCAGCTGCCTGGACCCTCAGGCATCCCCGCAGCAGATCAGGCCTAAATTCATCTCGCGGGGCCTTGGCACCCCGATTATCGCCTCGCATGATATTGCGCCTGCGCCGTCCGATCAGTTCAGAGCTGCCTGCAGAGCGAGGCAGTGAGGTGGCAGCTGTGCTGCATCAGCCTTGAAATCAGACTGTTGCGAAGCTGCGATAGCTAGGCAACGTTTTGACGGCGGCCATCCCCATCCAGATGGGCATTTGATGGTTGGCGATGCTTCCAAGACAACGTAAACCTAGTCTGGGGGCACTGACGGCTAACCATCTGCCAATCCCTCCGTGCAGCCAACCTTGACACCCACGACGAGGGCATGGAAGGTGGACATCCGAAACGAGCAAGACGTCGCTCAAACCATGGTCCCACCTACTCTTTTGGAAAGAAAACGACGCGCTCCGGACACCAGTCTATCCATATAACACTCAGCGTCGTCCACGTCTTGCGGAAACTGGCGGAATATCCTCACATCGCCAGGCGCCTTGAAAACCCCTTTGCGACGTGGGATGCAGCTGCCCGATCCAGGAGCCAGGGTTTTTGATGCACAATGCATTGTGGCCCGGGGATTTCGCGCGCTGGAAAATCTTAATGGAGCTGCCCCATTAGAAGTCATGGGAGGCAATCTCGCAGACACGCCGTTGCGTCGGCCGGGCCAATTCATTTTATTATAAGATCTACCGGCAGAAGGCCTGGCGCATTAAGCTTTCTGGCCTCACGCGCATGCACAAAACACCAGGCGCCGTCCAGCTCTCACCGGTTGTGAAGTTGAAGGATCGCGAGCGCGACCTCTCCCATTCTAGAACCCCCAATCTCGCAAGACCGAGCTGCTGTGACGACAGGTGGCGGGTGAACTGGCAGGCGATCTCGATGCCACGTTTGGCGGGGATCTGGCGCGATGTGGTTGGCGGTGACGCCCCGGTTGGGCTCCGAACAATTCTCAAACACTGCCAGCTGCCCATCATGGACTCCAGTAAAATGGAATTAAGTTTTATTTCCACGTCGAAATCGAGCCCGACGAGAGTCCATCCAGGCCGTTGGCGGCCGAGTCGCCGTCGCCGAGCTGTGGCACCCCAGCCCGATGCCCGGCCGGGATGAATCACCATCTCGCAGCCCCAGGGCAGCTCCCAGGCGGCTCTGGAAACGTGTGCGTTCCCGCGCTGAAAGATGTGTGTCGTGTGTCGCTCTGACATCACATCGTCTGGCCCCTCCCGGGTGCTCGCGATGCTAGGTGGAGCTGGTGCCCGTCCGGTCAAGCGTCGATGATCTCACCAGGGCTGTGACTCGCATCCCGATGGAGGCGGGCTTTTAACTCATCCCCAAACCCCACAGGATCTCACACTAGCCGATCTGGCTCACAACCACGGCCGACTGCGAGCAATGAAGCCGCAGACCTCCCAAACGTACGCCACAGGAGCAGGCGGTGTTACAGTGGTGATGGACAGCTGCACATCAAGTGTTGTGCAGTGCGGCGGCTTGTCTGGCTTTCCTCTTCTGCGTCATCGCCTTTTTGTGGCTGCTCGAATCCGGGAAGCGTTCGCGGCGGCATCGCAGAATCTCGCAGCATGGTTTACGGATTGACGGGACGGCGGATAGTGCGAGCCACCCTCGGGAGCAATGACATCCACTCAAGCACTCACGGCGCCCGCGATCCTGCAGCGCCGAACACTGTCTCGCGCCCAGGGGACCCGTACCTTGCATTAGCCCTCTGTTGTGGACGAAAGCCTCACTGCAACCCTGCGGACACTCCTTTCCAGCAACGCATGGACCCGGGAAGTACCTCCCCGCGACTGCCACATCCAGATGGACCACATACTCTCGACAGCCCACGCAATTGCGGCCCTGACTTTCCCTCCCGCAAGCCTGGTTCTCGCATCCCGGTCCCCCGCGTGTCCGTCATATTGGCATTGCGGAGAAGAGGGGCCGTTTTCACACCACGGCGATGCGCTGACGGGCGGACCCATTGATCGACGCGCCATGCAGCGGCCACCGGTGCGACAGCTCCCGCCCGCACCCCACCAACCTAGGAAAAAGAAAAGAGGGACCCCAGCATGCGATATGCATATGCAAACCTGCGAGCAACAGTCAGTCAGCTGGTTCGATGAACAAAGAGAAGAGCAAGACAGCTCTCAGTCAATTTGCCTGTGCTAACAATTTTCTTTTTTTTTAAGTTGAATAATTGGAATTGTGGAGGCAAGACAAACAACCATAGGGCTGAGACCCTTTTCCACCCCACAGCCAATGTATCCCGCCCAGGGCATTTCCGTCTGCAGCCACCCATCATTAGCCTCCAGCGTTTGAAGCAAGCTAGTAAGGCCAATGCAAGGGCGGACGGCTCTGGCCGTATTGCCAGACCGAATTTCTTGATGATCGGGACGGCACGTGAGGCGAGTCAAACCATGGGAGAGTACCAGCGGCTTTCCGCGATACAAGACACGCTGAAGGCCTGAGCCGCCGATGCGATTTGTGCGATTGGCTGAGATTCCGCCAGCGGGACATCCCGAAAGGCGAGAGACAGTGTCCATATCTTGATTGCCTGCATCTATCCGTACATCATCAGCAAGGGAAGCTTCTGGTTCCTCTTGTCCGCAAATCTCCATTTTGGGCTTGATTGAGTTGCTCACAAATTTCAAGACTTCGTAATGAGGTTCCCCTGAATCTGCCTTACCTGGATTTCGATGGCTGCGACCGGGTGGCACAGCTGTCAGTTCGATTCCATGGAAGCCTTCTTTTATGGGGCGCAGTACGAAGGCTCGGATCGAAATGAAGGCCACCCTGCCCTGTGCCGTAAGGGATTGGATGAATTTCCATATGGCTTACGCTCAGACAGAGCTTCACGCGGGACAACCTGGCCCGAAGGTTTACTTGCAATATGTCCAAGAACGACGCAGACCATTGGCTAGAAATGCTTGAACAGTAGCAGGACGGTTCAGGGTTCAATGGAAGGCGACTGCGAGTTATGGGAATGTCACTGCGGTAACTGGCATCAAAAGCGAACAACTGTCATGTACAATGGGTACAAAAGTCCGTTTGCACCAGTCTAAAAAGTTCTCTCTCCTAAACTCAGTTGACAACAATCACATGAGACATGTAGAAAGGCTATCTATATATGATCTAATTCCGCGACTGCTTGGAAAAACACTGTAGTGGAGCGTGCCAGCAGGAATTACTCGGTTTTGAAATCAGGCAAAAGGCTTGACACCTGCCGCAATCATGTTCCCACCCCCTGCTTTCCAGATACGTCAAGAACATCGTGTTCTCGCTTCATACACATCAGGCAGAGCTGCATACATTCTTATTCTCACGTTTCAAGGCCCATCCGTTCAAGCTTAGGGGTCTCTTGAGTTCAGTGTAAGGAGTTGGAGAGTTCCAGGGTTAGCTTAGCTGAAGGGATAGAACGCCCCATAGGGTCTCAAAACCATGGGTCACGGCCGATATATGAAGCATATTAGTACCAAACTATTATACCTACGGTCAAGGTCAGCAGAGTGAAGTCCAGGTTCCCAGGTTCATGGAATTTACGTAGGTATGAAACCCTCATGTCATAGGATTCCGAGGTGTTCTACTTGATTGGAGATCGTCGTGTCAAGGATATTTATAGTCCTGCGTCCCTTCCTTTGAACCTGCCCAGTGACGAAGGAGAGATTGGGACAAGCTGGGGTTCAGGGATGGCGGGCTTGACACATCTGACCCGATACCTAGGGCTGCCGCCCCTTGACGACAAAGTTTTCTGGGAGACCGTTCACGCCTTTCCTCGTACAGCTTGGTTGGGTAAAACTATTATAATTCCGAATGAAGAAAGATGTAAAAATATCGATTAAAAGTCTGTTAAGCTTTTTTGAAGTCAAAGAAGTTGGGTATCTTTTTAGGTGATCCAAAACGCCAGAGGTGCTCCTGATCCCATGCCAGCCATTGCTAGCTTGCCTGCTCGTAAATCAAACCGCGACGATGAAGCAGCTCTTGCTTGTCGCCCGCCCAGTGCCCGTAGTTTTACAAGTCCCTTTCCTAGACGCCATTCCCTGCTGTAAAGAAATTCCCCACTATATGTTGAAAAACAAAACCAGAATCGAACTCCACCCGGGGATAGATTCCCACGGTAATTATTAGTCCTGTCATCAATATGACGCCTCCTGCTTTCCAGACGACCAAGTAATCGCAATCCTATTTGCCGCCAGCACGTCAAGCAACTCGCGTACGTTCACCGTCTCCAGCTTTGTTACGTCCATACCAGCTTCGTTCGATTTACCCATGTATTTTTCCAGCACCTGCCCAGGAAGCGGCCCCACTGTCATGCGGCAGCTGAATTGACAAAGAGCAAGCTTCAGCACGCGCACCTCCATGTTGTCAGCATTGCCGAAGGATGGCGCCTTCGTGCTGCCGTTGTAGGAGATGAAAGCGTTTTGGCGGCGTGCAACAAAATCTCGCTGCACAGCGCAGTGAGACGAGTAGCCCTTGAGGTGACCGCAGTTCGTACATTGAACCTCGAGGAGGAATTTCTCGCATGGAGGTGCCTGTATTCTGGGTTCGGGGGCTGTCTGGGTTTTCGGTTTGGACTGTTTAGAGGTTAGCATTTGGGACTGTAGTTGATGGAGGGTTGGGGGCAGTTTGTAACTCACCAAACCAAACCAGCTTCGTCGGGATGAAGACATGGCAGACTTGAATGTGTATGATATTGTTGAGGGTGTGTTATAGTTATGTTGGTAGTGATGAATCACTGTTGGTTGCTGAATTGCTAACATTTTGGCGGTGGTCGTGGTTGTCGAGGGATTTTTACGTGTAAGTGACAATGAACTTAAAAGTCGGTGGTCTTTTTGGTGATAGTTCTTTATATGGGGGTAAAAGCTGGGAAACAATAGAGTGTTTGTTTTCTGGGCTGAAAGAGAGAAAAAGGAGCACCTTGTGCAGCTGAGGTGTGCACCGCGTGATTATATGGAACACGAACCAGGCCGCGTAGTGCATGGCGATTCACCGGGCAAAACATGGGAATTGCTTGCATCACAGTGGGGTGGGCTCGCTGTTTGCGTGGCGGAGTCGCACGACGCCCCCTGCAACGCCCGACAGCCTTCGCCTCCCAATGTTTGGCCGCCCAACTGTGTAGCAGCTAAGCCCAAGACAGCCGTGGGAGCCTCAGCGAGCCCCGCTCCTTGCAGCTCGGAGGATGGGCGGCCTGGCTGTGTGGTGTGTTGCCGGTTGAAGGCGCAGTCGGCGCAGCGAGTGGCTCACGTTATTCCAACCGGTTCCGACGGCTGCGTGCGCCCGGGAAGTCGACCACACCTCGACCCGATGCCGATCAGGGAGGCGAATAGAGGTCACGTATCCTTTGAAACAAAACTGCACAGGCAGCCCCGGAATAATTGGAAGTACGGATTGCAAAGCGACGATAGGCGACAACGAATTACCCCTTCAAACTGTCAAAGCTCGGTCTGCCCTCTTTTTGCAGGTGGCCGCTGCTGTGCAACCGTGAGAGACCGCACGATATTGAATTTGAATGTCGTTGGGCAAATCAATCAAAGCGTGCGCGGCTCTGCACTATTGTTAGCTATCGGCACGGGTAAGACGTCCAACAACACCGACCACGAAGACAAAGGGAAGAAATTACCTTCGGACACTCGGTGCTTGTGACGTAACGACAGCATCCGGCCTAAAGAAATTCTCGGGATCGAAAGGATCACTTGATTCCGAGAGCATGAAGCAGATGCATGTCCGACCCTGCGAGAAGGAGCCACGCTCAGCAACTCTCAATCCCCAGGTTATCGTCACTCAGACCTACTAAAGGGATCTTACCGAACCCACAGATCGCATCTTCCATCCGGTAAGAGGTCCGAGTAAGCCGGGGGCTGCGGGAAAGTGAGCGGCCGGGGTCGCTACAAGGGCTTGTGCTGGTTAGCAAGGGGGCTGTGAGGCTCCTGCTCGTATTTTTTGAATTGCGGTCTGTGTTGTGGGCTTTCGATCACAGCATGGTACAGTGGGAACGACTCGTAATGTATTCCTTTCATTGATTATGGGTGGCCATTTGTGGCCAACTGAGCAGTCGGACTGATTCTTTCAGCTTTGCTGATAGCCCCCCAAAGTGAAACTCTGGAGAGGGCCTGTCCAACACAAAATAGGTCATGGGTAAATAGGTGACCAAGCCGCTCTACGGGTCTGTTCAGGTAGGACTTTTTCCCGAGCTGCGGTGACGGCTGCGGCGCATTCTGTAAAACCACAGGCAATAGGGGTCAACGCGATTCCTGGCCCTGGTAAGGCAGTTTTCGCATTCGGGGCAAGAGGCCAGCGTTTTGGGCTTGTCCTGACTTTGACGAGCTTAACTTCTAGTCATCTTCTGGTGGCAGCTCGTCGTCAATATACCGTATCAGGCTGACCCGCATTTCAGTCGTGTCGTTGCCTCGCAGCACATCGCTGATAAAGTGTGCCTCGACTTGCATCTGCACCATCTCCAGTGCTCCACGCAGAACGCCACACAATATGTTCGAGTACCAGAGCTCCTCTTGCGCCCGGCCATCATCCGGAAGTTCCACAAAGTCGGCGAAGGGGTTTTCGTCAAAGACCAGGGAGAACTGCTTGCTGTCGCTCGTCCAGTTGGTGATTGTGGGTGTTACGTTCAGGAATATCTTGAAGCCAACCTATAGTTGTCATCTTGTCAGTTTGTGCTGTCCCGGCCGTCCGGCCGGAGGGAGAGGAGTTGGTCCTACTTTTGCGATCATTTCGGCGGTTTCCCTGAAATTGGAACACCTTCGCATAGTGTTTGACTTCGCCAGGTAATCCTCGATAAGCCGCAGCCCGATGTTGTAGCCCATCTTGTCCAACTGCTTGTTGACTTCCACATAGTCGCTATCGAAGTCCTTGCAGAGTTGCGCAACGATGGTGCCGTAAGTGAGGACCACTAGCTCGGAGTTGACCTTGTCTATCCTCGTTCTGTTCGACAACGGTCAGCGGCGGGGCGTTGCGAGTCAGCAGAGGAACGTCGTGCGTACTTCCATATCCTGCAAAGGCCAGCGGTGGTTAGCGCATTGAACATCGGCCGAAGAGTTGAGCAACGTACTCCTCCCCCAATCTGGATGCCTTGTTTGCCGCCATGACTGGGAAGCTCAGCACGAGCTATCGAAAGCCGCTCGTAGAACTATGCACAATGGCTACGGAGTATTTTGGAGGGTCGGAGCTTGCGAAGACACGCAGTGGTCGGTATTGAGCGCTGGTTGGGGGAAAGTCGGTGGGAATTGTGCCGTCGTCAAGAAGTGTCCCGCATCAAGCTCGGTGGCACAAGCAGGGCCCATGTCCCGGCGAGAATAGCCCCACTGATGCTGATGGGCGTGTTTTAGTGGATGGAACCTTCCCCAACCGCGACGGAAAGCGGGGAATCTAAAATCCAGCTCTGACTTGCAGAGGAAATTTTGGGGGCATCGTCACCAAGCAGGCGCGAAATCCAGTGTTTGGTTCCAGCGACGAGAGTATTTCTAGGCATCAATTGACTGTTCATCCCACCACCGTCCCTCGCATCACATCATCCGACATGTCTTCAGAAAAGAGACCGGCGTCCGACGACCCCAGCGGCAGCCAGCTCGTCAAAAGGCAGAATGTGGGCTCTAGTCGCGCTCTCACTCGCCTCGGCGGGCCAGGAGGCAATGGCGCTCTCATCCAGGCTGTATCTCGCGCCCTCCACCTAACACCTGGCGATAGTATATGCTGACATGAGGGCAGGCGCCCCGGACGAGCGGTCTTCAAGCGCCCGTGATGGAGCTGTCGGGACACTCCGGAGAGATCTTTGCTGCCAGATTTGACCCGTCCGGCAACCTCATAGCTTCCGGCTCCATGGATCGTACAATTAGTACGTGCATTCTCGGAAACGGGTGGGGGATAGTGTGCTGACATATGCGCAGTGCTTTGGAGGACCTATGGTGACTGTGAAAACTACGGCGTGTTGACCGGCCATCGCGGTGCCGTGTTGGATCTCCAGTGGTCTCGCGATTCCGACATCCTCTTTTCCGCCTCAGCCGACACGCACCTTGCGAGCTGGGATCTTACATCAGGAACCCGGATAAGACGATATATCGGCCACGAAGAGATTGTCAACACGATGGATCTGAGCAAGCGCGGCGAGGAGATGCTCATCAGTGGCAGCGATGATGGCACAATAGGAATCTGGGACCCCAGGACCAAGAACGCAGCCGATTACATCGAGACCGAATTCCCCATCACCGCTGTTGCGATTTCCGAGGCCGGCAACGAGATCTACTCCGGGGGCATTGACAATGACATCAAGGTCTGGGACGTGCGGAAGAAGGCAGTGGTCTACTCAATGCTGGGCCACCATGACACGATTACTACACTTAAGGTATCACCTGACTCACAACAGTTACTCTCCTATTCGATGGACTCTACGGCGAGAACGTGGGATATCAGGCCCTTTGCGCCAGCTGAACGGCATATTCGCACATTCGATGGTGCTCCACTTGGCATGGAGAAGAACCTCATCCATGGCAGTTGGGATACTGAGGGCAAGAAGATCGCCGTTGGAGCCGGTGACGGGACTGTTGTCGTCTGGGGTAGTGACACTGGAAAGCTGCTTTACAAGCTTCCAGGCCACAAGGGAACCGTCAACTGCGCCGAGTTTGCTCCCGGAGTCGACCCTATCAGTGAGTATCCAGCATATCACTCAGTTGTGCGTTGCAGCTAACACTGTGAACCAGTATTGTCAGCATCATCGGACCGCACGATGCTATTGGGAGAGCTGAAGTGATTCGGCCACATGGTGACGTGGACGGTTCCTCAAGGCGGGAGAGGAGACGGCGACAATGAACCGGACTAGGGGGTCCTCGGGCTACATAAGGCTCAAGACGCAGCGCCGCGCCGCTTGTAGGCGCATCCACGTTCCTGTCTTTTGGGCTTCGGCATATCCAGGTTGTCTTGGCCTCGTACCTGCGGCCGATCCAAAAATTTCCCAGTCTCGGGAAGGGCGGTCGAGCCCTTTGGGCCTCGGCGTCACAGGGCTAAGCCCTGGGTTGGACTCGATTTAGGAGACCAAATGGAAGACGCGAGGACCCATGCATCAACCAGGCGATCGCGCAGTTCGAGACTCCCCACAAGTGGGCAAAGGATGGTCCGCCGATGAAGGATTCACCGTGTCAGGTATTCCTGGAAAGTGGACATTGCGAACTCTATGATACCCACGACCTTGGGGCTGGGAGTACGCGACACAGATGGACTGCGAATTTGTTTGCTGCCCCAGATAGAGTGTAAGCAGATAAGCTTTGGATCGAGCCCTCGTTGTCTCCACGACTTAGATTTTGTGCCTGTGTTGTCTTTGCCGCGTCATTCCATAGATAATAACTGTGCCGTCTGGCTGCGACAATGCAATTCTGACGTCCCGCCCGAATCCCGCAGCAACCAACAGCCGCAGTCCGCATTTTTGGATTTGTTGTCTGACATCAGCCTCGCTCGTCGGCGACCAACAGACAATTATCCCGATCATTCTTTTTTGGGGTGCGGAAACCTTCAGTCCCTCCCTCGTCGGAGCGAAAGCTCAGCGCTCCCGAAGTCGTGAGCAGTTGCCCAATCCGACCTTATCGAGATCGCTCAAACGGTTGGCCGGATGCGCCGCTCCCCTCGGCTATCTGCCTCTCAGGTGAAGTGAAGCATCGGGTGCCCTCTTGAAACGTCTTGGCCCCTGCTTCCATCCCCCACCCTCTTCTTGACCCCTGCCGCTCCTGCGACGTCCCGGGAGCCAATCACCCCGCCGTAAACGCCCTCTCTTGCGGTTCAGGGGGGCTCCCAAGCAGCGCAGCCTCTGCGCCGTCGTCGAATCGCCGCGGCGAGGGGCCCAGGGGCTGGCACTGCTGCTTTTTTGGAGTGCTTGCAGCTGCGGGGTCGGTGGGTGCTTGCTTTTCGCTGGCTGTCGATGCAAGGTACGGGATACGTCCAGATCCGGGTGTGGTGACAGCAGGAATATTGGGCAATATTGGGTTCTCTTCTGGCCAACGGAGGGAGACTGATGCAGCGTGCTGCTGCGAAGCTACAGAGTGTTGCTTCCAATGGGATTGCGTGATGGTGCGGGAAACAATGGGCTGCTGCTAGGCAAATGGGCAATCTATCGCCTCGGCCGTCCAACATTGAAACTTCATCACATCCTGGATGGTCGTCAACGAGTGGCCACTGGCCTTCGCGGAAACGAGGGGAGGGCCCTGTTACTGACCCCGGGTCTCGGCAGAGTATGCGACAAGGGACGTGCACTTGGGAACCGCATGCACTCTACCCTCTTCTTACCCTGTTTTCAGCCTTTTCCAACGACACTGCTCGGGACTGGACCTGCATCTCTGGCCGTAGCTCCCTCAGAGCGCTCCCCACGAACCGGTTTGTTTGGCTTGGGCTGGCCCGCAAAAAGTGCCCGAGTCTGTGACTGTCGTGGCTCACTTGCAGCTATGTGGCCGTAGCGTTGCCATACCTCCTCTGTCCCTGCATTCCATTGCGTCCGTTCCCCTATCGCCAAACGAGGACGGCTGCCAAAGGGGGGTAGTATCGTGCACCACGCAACCTCGTCGACACAACCGGGCCAAGCTCAGCCTCCCCTTGCATCTACCGGCGAGATTCGTGATCGGGATCTCTGCCCCGACCGTTCATTCGCTCCTCGGTCCTTGTTTCTCGTCCAGTGGTGGCCGCCTTTCCTCCTCTCACACACCACACAGCCATGGACCCCTACCGCCAGCAACAACTGTGATTTTTCAGCTCGCTGGCTTGCTGGACCAAAACATCGGCACTTCCCTTCCGCCCTCGTTGTTTCTTCTTTTCTTCTAGTTCCACCACTTGGGTATTCCCCAGACGAAACACACTCGCCTACTTCGTACCTTCCCTCCGCCTGTCGACTCGAATCGAATTACGAGGTCGCTGTTCTCCCTGGGCGACGTAATCACTTTTAATTACCTATCTCGGGCAGAGCGTTTGTCGGCCGCCTTCTAGTTCAACTCGTTCCAAGACCTGGGCGGGTTGGGCGCTTTCAGTTCCATTTACAACCGATTTCCGGACTTGGATTTTTGACCATTAGCAGCATTCTGCTGGCTGGCCTTCTTTCTTTCCCCGCGGCGGACCTTCCGCCGGAGCTTGCACGAGACGTTACTGCTAGACAGCAGCGGGTCGGAAAAGAGGAAAAGCACACCACTTGAGCACAGAGAACTCGGATGAGAGGAGATGGTCATTCCCCTCGACCAGTAACACACGCGACCGCAAGACATAACCGACAATGAATATCCCGTTCACCGTCGGCCGGGGCAACATGGACCGCTTCGGCATGACCCGGCCCCGCGATATTATCGGCGGCCCTCGCAATGTCCCACCACCTCGTGTCGACGACGATTACGACGATGATGACCGCACCCCGCTCTCCCCTCGTATCCCGGTCGATCTGGAGGCACAGCGATCTGGAGCTCAAGAAGAGATGGCAGAGCGGTCCAGGCCAACCTCACGCTTTATGTACCGCTTCCGGCCGAGCTTCCTCAGTGTCGCCAGCACTCGGCGCCTGGGGCGCCCGCGGCCAAGCAGCAGTAACTACTCGGGGGATGGATTGCCACCAGACACGGTGGTAAATGCCGAGGACGAGAGTCCCAAGACACCGCAGTTTCGAATCGGAGTGCAGGATTTGCCCAGCACCCGTCTGCATCTACCGAATCTCACGAGGACATGGACAGAGGGGTCCAACGGGCCACCTTCGCGACCTGCGACCGCTGGTGTAGCAGGTTCGAGATCACCCATATCTAATGAAGTGGGGGCTGGAAGGATCGCCGAGCCATCGCCTGCAGTTTTGGCTGCGGAGGCACTGCGGCCGGGATCGCGGGGTCGGCGGCGCGCCAACGGTGACGGCTCGGGAGGCGCAGAGGCAGCGCGAAACGGACATGGCAGAAGGCGAAGGCATCGCAGGGAGGGGAGCGACAGGTCGCACCGGTCAGAAAGGTCGAATCGATCCAACCGCTCGAATCGGTCCGGGAACCGGTCGCAGCAGTCCGAGGAGGGCAACGGCGCAAGTAGCGAAGCACGCGAATCGAGGAGGAGAAGGAGGAGGCGCGAGCACCCCGAGGCGCCTCGAAGACACGGCAGTCGAAACGGAAGCGAGGGCCGCGAGCGTCCGACACCAAAGCGCTTTCTTTTCTGTTTCCCATGGATCAAGTCGCGCAGAATCCGGTCGCAAATCCTCCGTTGCTTTGTCTCGGGACTATTCCTGACCATGATTCTGGCAGTCTGTAAGTGCTGGCCCCTGACCCCCACTACCCCCGATGCGCGGTGGGAAGGAAGCTCGGAGCTAACACACCGCCAGACCTCTCTCTTTCGATTACCAAGAACATCAACAACAGCGAATTCACGGTGCTTCTCATCCTCATCATACTCTTCGTCACCATATTCTTCTGCCACGGCCTCATCCGACTATGCATGCTGGTTGTTAGAGGCGGGCGTGATAATGAAGACATTGATCGGGCGCACCTCCCCGAGATGATGGGACCGGGTGGCTACGCTATACCACGCCGACCCATCCGCGTGGTGCTGGCGCGCGACGAAGAAGCGGCCGGTATTGAGAGCGAGGCAACCAAGACCAACCCGCCTGCATATGGCCGGTGGCGTGAGAGCGTGGTACGTAATTACAACCGCTTCCCCTTATCCGGGTCGGATGCCGGAACTTGATGACTGACACTGCGCAGAGAGTCGATCCGGATCGCATATACTGGCAGCGCAACGACGCGGCACCCGACACGGTCAACGAGGACGACTTGTCGGATAGCAGTCCTGAGCGGCAAGGGAGCGACCACGCCGAGTCAAGTGTTGGCCGTACAACCGTCCCTCGCCCTCCATCGTATGCATCCGACGACGGCGTGGGCTACGTTGTCGAGGCGCAGCCCCGGTCCATAGCGCCCACGACCGATGTGCCCTTGAGGGCGAGCGTGACTCTGCATCCGTCAGAGGTGGGGAGGGTAGGGCAGCCGGCATCATGGTGAAGAAGATGGAGGTGTGAGCTGGCGCTGGTTGGTATTTTTGTTTCTTTTTATGTGATGGCTTTTTGGTTGCACAGCATTGGCGTCCCGGCGGCAGGCAGACTTCTTAGGAACAGGGGATCCGGACTATCACTTCCTTGTGGTTGGTGATCGGGGTCGGGGAACGGAGGACGGCGCAAAACGGGGTTAATGGAAATCGAAGGCATTGTCAGTCGTCGCATTGTTTGTTGGGCCTGTTCAAAATGGGACGGAAGGATGGGAGCATACAGGTCCACCAGCGATAGGCAACTGAAATTATAACGTTAATAGCTGTGTTGGAAACGGATATCATTCAGGTCCGTATTCTCGTCACAAAACCTGACAAATACCTCCAAGCTCGTGAGAAGGCATATATATCAAGCGCTTTCTCGGTAGCTGTCAGGCTTGGCTATTCCTCCGATCCTTCAAGCTGCTCGCGAAGACAATGCCGCAAAACGCCTGTGCTCTGGCTGCTATCACCAAAGCTGCAAGGTGAGACGACCTCGCATGACTGGCGTCGCTCCTACTCCCTACCACACCATCCATTGACACCAAGATTCCAATGGCCGACCAATCCTTCCCCTGCAGGAACCGATGCCTCGCTCAAAATTATTGCACCGACTTCGCAGTCACGCGCCCACTAGCAATTGAGCCCATTACGTTACCCGCAACTTTAGTTCGCGCGCCCTGAGACAGCTCACCGTCGCGATCAATTTAGAACGCCAGACGAGACCCGCCAAGCAGGAATAAACCGTGGAAGCTTGGTCCCCCGCGAAACGGAAGCTTGGGGTGCCACAGCCCCTGTGACTGCAGGGTGCTGCATGCTTTGCCCGCGAACAATTTTGTCGGTTTTTCTGTGCCTGCCCTGCCCGCGAGCCGCCCACGAGGCTCGGGACATCCCTTTGTGGATGGCAGATCGCATCGCCCAATCCTGTTTGGGCCATCCGGACGCAATCCCTCCTTGGGTGCTTTCCAGCGCTGGGTCCCTGCGAGGGCGACATTCGGTTGGGCATGATTGGGCAGGCTGGTGTGGGAATCGCAGTGCGAGCAGGGGGGTACCATCCGTGCAGCGGGGTGCGCGACCTGAAAGCTTCCGACACACCGCAAGGGAGCCGCAGATAGCGGCGACCTTCCCGGCGGGGTGTCGAGAGCCGACGGGAGCTGAGCTAAGGTGAGGTGTATTCTGTCGGTATCGTGCGCATAGCGGCTGCGCAGCGCGGGCAGGACCAGACTCTTCCGTCATCATCGCAAGAAAAGCTTCCAAGGTGTGCTGGGGAAATGCTGGCCCGGTTAGCTCCAAGGTGCTGACAACCTAGCATGGTTGTGAATGCCCCGCAGTTCACGCGAGCTCCCACCTTCCGGTTGAAAAACGTCAGCATCGACGCACCCGCTGGGGGGAAAAGTGGCGCGGATGCCTGAGCTAGTAGCTGCGAGACGGCGAGAGAATTGCCTACCGTGAAGCTCCGTTACCATCACGGCCCGAAGAAGATAAAACGGCATCACAAGCGCCTGGTGTGGCTCGTTCACCTCGGTAGAGATGTCCGCCCCTGTCGCCGGGAAAAAGACGTCAGTCAGATCAGCCCCGAACACCGGCTTTCCGGCTGTCGCCGCAACAAGGCAGCCGACAAGGCAATGCGGCAACGGGGCCTCCAGTCTTCAGAGACAAAGACAGATAGACAACAGACGCATCCCCACGACACTGGACAGAAGCTGAGAAAAGCAAAACGCTTCTGAACAATGTGCCGTCCGGCGTCCACCGCTTCTCGGCGCCTACACAACGGTGCCGCCGCAACGCCCCTCGGCAGCCCCCTCCGCCTGGGACAAAGCAGACCAGGAAGCGCTGTCCAAAACGGAGGGACACGGCCGTGCCCGTGTGGGTGGGCAGGCCTGCGTAATCCGTCAGAGTGGACTCGCCAAGCCCCAAGGTTTTTTTTTTAGCGCATCGTTGAGCTGGGGAGGAGGTCAGATTTGGCAGCCGTGGTGAAAGAGGTGAAGGTTATTCTTTGTTCACAGACATCCGCCCACAGCGCCCAGGCCCCGGATGGGAGGCAAGGACGGAGGGAGTGGACGGCAGGCCACCAATCCAGCCCGTCCAACCGAAAGATGGGCAGCCGCTGTCATGATCGGCAGGTACGAAGGGGGTACTTCTCCCTCGCTAAGAGGCGGTCGCCAAGCCTACGCATTTCTGCAGCGCCAGCGCAGGAGCCGGGGCACGCACTGGGCCAGGGAGGCAAGTCCCCTCCATGTCGCCACGTCCGTTTTTTTCACGCTCGCCCGTGCGGCATCTGCTAGCCTCTGGCGCTATCCCTACCCTCCCCAGTCCTACTTGTTCCGTCCCTTCCGCCTCCTCTCTCCTCTTCTCCCTCACTCTAGCATTGCTCCTTGACTCGCCTTTTCAGGTAAACCGTATTTTTGGTCGTTGTCGGTGAGAAGTTGCAGGAAGTCGTCGGTTGCCAGGAGGTTGTCATAGTCGAAAGATAAGAAGGAAAAGCACGCAGTTTGTTGATTCTCAGCCAAGGTCAGTTGCCAGATCCCCGCCCCCAGCCCACCTCCTCGAAACCTCTCTGCCTCGGTTACCCTCGAACCTTGGACGACAACTGTATTTGGGAATCGCCTCTTCGTCATCAGGCCTGCAATTGAGCCCGTCGCCAAGACGGCGCGCCGAAGCCACTCTGTCACTCTGCGCATCACCCGGTTGCTCATCCTGGACACTCTGGTCTCCGACAACGCTCGGGATGGCTCGCCGCAGCCCTTTCGGTCCGCAGATCACAGCAACACATCTGATCTGGCTACGGTTCGACATTCCAACCGAAGGACTGCGCTATATTCATCGGCCCGAGATATCCATTCTGAACCAACCATGCCGGGAGGCTATGCGCTTGAGGTCGCGCCCAACCTAGTCTGGAAAGTTTCGCCACGCGCACACGACCTGGCTTGCTTGATATCGACCGCGTCCTGAGCGGATATAGCGCAACTTTATGGAATGGTACCGAGGCGTCTCTCGGGTGATCGGGAGTATCGACCAGGTCTTGCAACGCGATAATTCCAAGAGCGTCCCGAGGCTTCCAAGCTTGTGAACGCGGCTTATAAAACGGTCCGCTGCGGTTCCTGTGGCCTTCCGGATCAGACGTGGTCTTCCAAGAGGCCACATTGGAGGGTGCCTGAGGGGGAGAAGACATAGCAACACGCTGTGCCATGGATATTTGTTCTCCGCGACTAACGTCCACCCATAGGCTCTCCCTCGAAATGTCGTCCCTCTCTCGTCGCGCATGCTACAAATGCGGTGAGCTCGGTCACCACGCCGAGGCCTGTTCCTCACCCCACAGACTCTGCTACAACTGTATGTTTGATCCACCGCGCCTTGCATCACCCAGAAGCTAACCTACAACGCAGGCAAGCAGCCGAGTGAGTCGAATCTGTTATCTGGCTCACGAGCTCAGACTACTGACAAAGGCCCCATTAGATCACGAGTCTAGCGATTGCCCGCTGCCTCGCACTACGGAGTCTAAGCAATGCTATCACTGCCAAGGATTGGGCCATGTGCAGGCCGACTGCCCGACTCTTCGCCTTAGCGGCGCGGGCCAAACCGGTCGCTGCCATAACTGCGGCCAGTTCGGTCACTTTATTCGAGCCTGCCCGAACCCGCCCAGCCAAGTCAACCCCAGTCACCCAGGCCAACACCCCGGTCCCATGGGCCGCGGCGCTCCCGTTGGTCGTGGAGGCTTTGGAGGCTACGGCCGTGGAGGCTTTGCCGGCGGCCCTCGTCCTGCAACCTGCTACAAGTGCGGCGGTCCCAACCATTATGCCCGCGACTGCCAGGCGCAGGCCATGAAATGCTATGCCTGTGGCAAGCTGGGCCACATCTCCCGCGATTGCACGGCTCCCGGCGGCGGCCCTCTCGGTACGGCAGGCAAGAGCTGCTACCAGTGCGGCGAGCCCGGCCACATCTCGCGCGACTGCCCCCAGAAGAATAACAGCAACGGCGAGCTCAAGCAGGAGGTGGACTTGAACGGCAACCAGGGCATCCCTACGGCCCCGGCTCCTATTGCCCCTGTCGCGTAGAACGCTGCGCTCGAGGCAATCTCGGAAGGACGGCAAACGCCCACTCAGATATGTGGTGACTCTGACGTGGATGAACGCGCCGCCGCCGATCACTCTTAAGTCACGACCAGCAATGACTTTGCCCGTAACTCACTTTTCGGTTTTCTTTGTTATCCTCTTATTACGATCACGGACTTATATCCTTGGACGACTGGGGCATGAGACAATTCGGCTTGAAACGGCGTCCGGGGTCCTTTATCTCGTCAGCTTCAGCTGCTGCTTCATTTTGAAGTAAACCAACCTCTTTCTGGACAGACGATGGGATGGAAAAGATTCACGGTCTCTTTGGCAACACGAATTCTCTCTTTCCGCATTTACAAACCCCTGTCTTGGAATGGTACTATGACTCTTGCATTCTTTCTGGGAGCTATGATCTAGATGGACCTGCAGGGCTTCGGTCTCGCGCCATGCCGCCATACACTTAGACCCATGATTTGGAAAAGAGGGACTTCAGCGATACCCCAGCCATGAACGACGACGCAGCGATGGTGTTGAGGACCTTTTGAGACCAGGGATTGTTTTATTACATTCGGGTTCAGCCTCGCCTGAACTCATGGATACATGTACAACGAGACATCGATTGGACCGGATTCTATAAACACGAGACAGGAAAATTAAAACCTGCTTCTATCCTCTTCTGGTCTGGTCCGTTCTGGCTCACCAATTGCGTGACTGTACGGATGTGCCTCCGGAGATTCCGCCCCAGCGTTGTGCGTCCCATATCTTGTTGCCTGGACCGAATTCACTTACCTGTGCGACTGGGCTTTCCGCTGGCGTTTCTCAAGGATCTGGTTCGTCTCTAATTGCCGAGGGGGTGGGATGGAAGTTCGGAGACTGAATGTGAAAGAGAAGTCTTGATTGTGGTTGACGAGACGCCGTTGGCGCCTGTTTCGTTGCGTTATAGTGTTGCATAGGTGTATTTGATGTTGTCGCAATACCTGCGTGGTGACGAGGTAACGAGTAGCGTGAAGGTGAGGAAGAAGAAGAAAGGGATGCTGAATGGCAAAGGTGCAGAATCGGTGTCTGGGGAGAGATGGGTTCACACGTAAGGAAAGAGACCGGACGGCATGGCACGGGAGTTTGCAACAATATACTGCTGCTGTTGACGGAAGGCGTGCGCTCCTTTCCGTGCTTGGTATGGAGTGGTGAAGCCAGTGGTGACGCCGTGGCTTTCGTGTTGGGCGCCACTTGCTGGAGCTCTTCAGGGAGGGCGCGCTCTTGGCATTTTAGATACCCCCTTTTTGTTTACCTAGGTTTTATGTTGATGCTCCCTGCGTGGGAGAAAAGTTGGAAGGTTTTCGAGGAGGCAAAGGGGGATGTTGCGCGCTATCTGTGGAAAGTTTGTGTTAATATAATTTGGGTAGTGATTTGGGGAACCTGATTCGGGAAGAGCGACAAACATTGCGGCTCGGGTATGACGCCCGGTTCATGATGTCTTCATGTGCGGTCCCGGACTGTTTAGATGGTTACACAGTCCCAGGTAGACTTGGTCGCACAAGATCCGGACGTATGGGAATGAGTTGCCAAACCTGGAAAGCCACAGGTTTGGTGAGCCACTGTTGTGTGGCTTGGGCTTGGGGATGTCTCGGCGGAATGAGGGGCTAGGGTTCCCCGCTGCGGAACACCGCTCCGCTGTTGGGGTTCTTGGCCCCTAGAGTGGGAGACTGGAGGTGTCATTGATCGAGCCTTTGGATTTTGGTGTTGTTTTATCGGTAACGCGGCGCCGCGCAGAAGTGTACAGAAGAAGTAAGGATATAATTATTCCATTCACTTGAAGAGTGTGGTTCTGCGAGCTGGCGACAGGAACTGCGAGATGGGAATCATGGGCGGGCTGACCAGCCGCAATCAGTGGAGGGTTAGGGTTCGCAATGAGATTATTCCTTCCTTCCACGCTCTTTCTCACTCCTTAATTCCCAACATCGCGGGATGAGCAGGCAGACACCACCACAAGCAAGCTCCGCGGACGGCCGAAGATTGATCGGCGATCTTCTCCTTCCCACCATAATTATCGCGATGGGCCTCGAAGCCGTGCTCTCCTTGGAGCCTATCTGCATTCTGGGCCGGCTCGCAGGCAAAACTGTTCGTCCCATGTTGCTCGAGCGAATGCGGCAGGAAGAATTGAGACTAGCGAGGAGGCGTCTTTTTGGTGATGGAGGTCTGCATGCAGTTGTCGAGAAAACCTAAAATTGGACGCGGGCATGTCAACCATTGGGACTCTCGGCAGATGGCTGCAGCGGGGTGCAGTGCCCTGCCACTCTTGACACAGCAGCGATGCCACCCCACGATGTTTGCGGACCACTGGCAACACTCGCATGTGCTACAGTCTGCAGATGCGTATCACCCGCCTGCTTGCTGGGAAATGGTCTGGCACAGCCCCCACTGCATGTGCGGTAGTAGCAGGCTACACTGGAATTCTCCAGTAAGAGAGAAGTAGGGCACAGCTCGAGGCGCTATCACGACGTTATCAGTCAGGCCCACCGCATTTGGGCGGCAGTCCCGCATGCGCTGCTGCAGCCCTGGCCAGGCACCGAGAAACGGAAGAACGCTGCATGTGGCCGACGAATGACGGATGAGACGCCCGACGACCACGGCAACCACCACGATACCCGCGATGCGACTCCCGCTTCGGTCGCCGCACGCGGCGAGTCTTGCTAGCGGCCGTCTCGGAGGTCTGTCTGCGGTGTAGCTATCTTTGTGGTCTGGTGCAACGCTGGCGACGATGGACACAAATATCCAGCGATCGCCCTCGAGCTTGGGCATGTCAGAGAAAGATCAAGATCAAGCTCAAGCTCAAGGCATCGCCTTCCTCAAACACCATGATGGCATACCAGCAATCTCATTCTCGCTCCATGAGCGCCGACACTATGGTCAACCCGTCTCCCGTGTCTCCGGTATCGCCAGGTCCAGGCCTGGAGAACAGCTTCGACCCCAGCAGCCACGGGCTGTTCCATTTCGCCAATGCCAGCACCAGCTACACCCTCCAAGATCCAAGCCACACACCAGACAATTTGTCCCTCCGCAAGCAGGAGCAAGAGAAACAGGCCTCGCTGCTCCAGGAGATCACATCCGAATCGCCGACACCAACGTCTGGCTGGGAGGCCGGCTCCATCAGCCAAGATGGAAGCATCTCAAGCAACAGCGGCTCCATGTTCTCCCTCTCGAGCAGCTGGACCTATGAGGTTGCGAGCATGATCACGGCATCCCTTGCTGTAGCGGCCACCATCGCCGTCCTTGCCCACTACGACAACAAGCCCCTCTCGTCATGGCCGTCCAGCATCACCCTCAACGCCGTCATTGCAATCCTTGCCACCGTCTCCACAGCCGGCATGGGCGTTCCCCTGTCCAGCGGCCTCAGCCAGCTCAAGTGGGTTCGCTTCAAGCAGGGCCGCGCTCCCCTGATCGACATGGAGTACTTCGACAATGCCAGTCGCGGTCCCCTGGGCGCCCTGAGCCTCCTCTTCCGCGCCCGCGGCGGCATCGCGGGGTCGTTTGGTGCCGCTGTGGTAGTCATCACCCTCCTGCTGAGCCCCTTCGCCCAGCAGATCGCCACATACCCCATCCGCACCGTCGAGATCGCCAGCGGCGCCATCAACTACCGCGCCCTCGGCTACGGCCTCAACCTGAAAGGCCATGATGATCTCGCCGCATTCGTTCCCATCCTTCCCATCAAATCTGCCGTATACTACGGTCTCTTTTCCGAGAACAACAAGCCCTGGCTTAACCTCCCCTTTGAGTGCCCCTCAGGCAACTGCACCTTCGGCGAGATCGAGACCCTCGCCGTCTGCCAATCCTGCGTTGACATGACTGAGTACCTCACCCGATACTGCCCCCCTGACACTCCCGCCACCAACCTCTCATCCTGCGGCTGGCAGCTCCCCTCGGGCGCAGTCCTCAACACCTCCTCCGAAGTCTTCTCCATGACCTCCTCCTTCCCGGGCTCCTTCTCCGGCGGCTCCTACTCAACCATCATGCGCCTCTACTTCATGGGCACCGAATCCTTCCTCGGCCCCAAGGACGTTCTCCAGCCCTGGGCAAAGCAATGCACCCTGTCCACCTGCGTGCAGCGCCTGCACTCGACCGTCCAAAACGGCGAGCTCAACGAAACAATCCTCACCTCCTATACCAACAACGAGATCCCCCCTTCCTCCGAGCACATCACCGCCCTCTCCCCCGTCAACATCACCTCCCCCATCACAAACAAGACCTACTCCATGGGCATGCCCTCCCTGCTAGCCTTCCAGTCCTGGTTCACCCACCTCTTCCGCAACGGAACCGCCTCCCGAAACCCAACCTTCATCAACCAAACCCTCGAGACAGCACCCGGCTCTCCCAACGTCCTCGTCAACCTCACCGTCGGAATCTCCTCGGGAGAAACCTTCTTCGACCACGACATCGTCCAGTCCTTCTACTGGAACTACTACGAATACCCCACCGGCATCGAGATGCTCATGTCCGACCTCGCCGTGTCAATGACGACCTCCATACGCGCCGTGAATGGACAGAAGGAGATCGTCAACGGCACGACGCTGGTGTATGAGCCGTTTGTGCAAGTGCGGTGGGGGTTTGTCGCCGTGCCGGTTGTGGCGGTGGTGTTGACGGGAGTGTTTCTTAGCATGGCGGCGTGGTGGAGCGGGAGGGCGGGGATGGAGCTGTGGAAGACGAGCGCGTTGGCGATGCTGTTTTATGGGCTGGATGAGGTTGGGAGAGGAAGGTTTGAGGGACCTGAGGGGCTGGGCGCTAAGAGGAGAGAGGCGAAGGGGGTGAGTGTTACTTTAGAAAGGGACGCATTGCGGACTGATGAGGGGTATGAGTAAGGAAGGGAGCGGGTGATGATAATAATAATGACTGGCAATGGTCCAGAGGTAATATCTCGAGGGTGATGATAATGAGCGTAATGAAGTAATGCGGTCGGTAGTTCTCGCTGGGAATAGCAACAAAAAGAGAACAAGTTCAACTTGTTATAATGGCAAAAAACATACAACACCGGGGATTCGCTGGTCGTCACCGACCCAACTACTAGTCTAGCCCTCACTAGCTTGTCTATAGGAGAGCGGACGGGATCCCGAATTCTCCAGTGGGTATGGTCGTATGTGTTTGTTGATACCCCGGAACTGGGATATGGAAGGGTAGCGCCTGACTGATCGCGAGCTGAGGGCATGCGGGTGTGCAGAGAGCAAGCGGTAGGAGGTCACAAACCTCGCCCTATACCTCTCATCAGCAACTAGCGGCCAGGAGTAACAGCAGCCGGCACTTCAAACCGGAAACAAAAGCTCAAACTCTGTACAACATCTCTGTTTCCAGCCGGTACAGGTAGATATATAGGTAGCCATCGATCCACATTATATATATACACAGAAACTTAAAGGATAAAAGTCCAAAGGCATATCGCCACCGCCCAAACCCCGCCCCGAAGCGAGTGTATGAACCATAACCCAAAATGTAAGTGAGGTATCATCAAGAACGTTAAAAAGTCATCGTAGTCAAAACCACCAGACGTGCTAAAAAAAGAACCGTCGCGTGCCGATCCCGGCCGTGTATGTATTTCCCGCCTCATCGTTTATCCTATATCGTTGTTGGGGACGTTCCTCCCCCTTTTCCAGAATGGGGGTAGTTTTCCCCTCGTGTGTGTGTGTGTGTATGTGTAGTAGACGACTAGCTCGAGTACACGGCCACATACTCAGCCTCCATCATGCTGCCCCAGCTGTCTGAGGTTGCTCCGTTGGGTGCGCCAGGCCTGTAGGGTGTTAGTCGTTGAAGCATGTGTTAGAAGGGGGAGAGAACGTACCAGTTGCCTCCAACAGCAAGATTGAGGATGATGATCATGGGCGAGTGTGCAAGGGTACCCCAGATACCCTGGTCGTTGATGTCGGCGCCCCTGAGCGTGCTGTAGACGTACCCATCCTTGAGCCACTGGATCTGCTGGCTGCGCCAGTCCCCGTTGGTGAGGTCGATCTTGATGGACCATGTGTGCCAGCCATTGTCGCCGAGACCAGTAGTAGCCGCACGCCCGATGGGTTCGTTGCAAGGTCCGCCGTTCGGGGTGCCGCAGTGGACGGTGCCGAACGCGGTTGGGTCGCCATTGACCGTCTCCATTATGTCTAGCTCGCCGCACATTGGCCAGCCTGTGCCGTGGCGGACCGCCTCGCCGAGCATCCAGAAAGCAGGCCAGATGCCCTGCTTCTTGTCGCGCGAGTGGTCGCCAAAGCGAATCACCGACTCAACCACCATCACCTTGCCGGGTTGTGGGCAGGGCGCGAACTTCGATTCGATGCGGCCCGAAGTCCACCTGTCTCCCGACTTGCGAGGGACGAGCTGGACAGTGCCGCCGCCCGAGATCTGAACATTTTGGGCCGAACGTCTGTAGTCTTGAACTTCGTTGTTCACTTTGAGTCTGAGGATCAGAAAGTCAGCAAAAGAGCTCCAACCCCCGTGGTCTGTAGTGTAGCTCACCCAGTCACGATCTCCCAGTTTCCTGCGTTAGGGAGGTCACCAGCGCCTCCGGAGAAGTCATCAAACCAGATGGTCTTGAAGCCGGGGTAGGTTGGCGGCGTGAGGGCGGCGGCGAGGCAAGCAAAAAGAGGAAGAAGAGCGTGGGCGCGCATGGTGACTGCTCAAATCGTTGGTGTTTCGAAACTTTCGCAGCTTGGGCGGGATATCCTCAAAAAAAAAAAAAACACAACAAAAGGGGTACCCGTGGTGGAACCGCTGGCGGTGGGGCTGAAGCAGCTTCTTTTCTTCCCACAAACACGTAAAACGTCGGATCCTAGACTTCCAGAGCCCTGCTTTTTGTCGTACTTCGGTTGGGCCAGACAACAACACCAGGTAAAAGTCTGAAGAGAAGCAGAAGAGCAGGCTAGCTACCACAACTGCGAAAGAGAGTGACGTGAGAACGGAATCCGGGTTAGGATATATATCAAGAAAGGAATAACCGAGGGTTCGGCGGGAGCTGATGAGCCGCGTGGTGAACCAAGTTCAAGGAGCGTGGAGGCTGAAGAGCAATGACGGGAACGAGAAGCGAATGTAATGCGCGAAGGCAGGCAGAAGAGAACGGAAGGTATAGTTGACCAAGCCGTGGTGTCGTGCGGGAGGCCGTAAACGAGCATATATACCGAATAGATTGGCGCGGCACATCCACCAAGGAGGTGGCATATGCTCTCACCTCGGCACCCATGGTGGATGCTGGAGCCGGGAAAGCGAACCGCCCATGCTGGGTTGCGCTTGGCTGCAAGGCCCAGGCATGGAGTCGGGGAATATTCGAAGGATGTGGCTGGCCTTGATTGGGAAATTAGCTTTGCGATGCAACATGAAACAACGGAGCAGATGCTAGGCCGTCCAGTGAGGAGCTCAGCGGGCAGTGCCCTTGGCAGCGCTGACCACTTCAACATGTGGCGACCGAGGGCGAGCCCCATCTCTTGTTCCTGGGATGATTTTCCTTCATGCCCAAAGATCGCCCAGGCTTGGTCCAACGGGAAGATCCTGGACGGCCGATAAAGCAGAGAAAAATCGCGGTTGCCTGGACGTGGGCATGGCCAACAGGTCAAGACCGTCGTCGCGGGAGACCTCCAGAGTTCGCCCCAAGCGCGGCAGTTCGGCGGCAAAGATCGAAACACGCCGCCCATGGCCTTCCGACCGTGCTAAGGATCCGAGTCCACGATCCTGCCTGCACCACCATTTTACCGCCGACTGATACCTCGAGTAACCCCAGAAAATGAGTGCGTGCGACAAGAGGCCAAGACCGAGGAAGAAACGACCCGCAGCGCGAAAGATTGAGGGGCATGGCGCAGGTGTCAAAAACAGGAGACAGAATGGGGGAATTTTAGCTCACCCCACCACACCTCAATGCAGGGTCGTCGGCAGGTTTTCCGATCTCTCCAGTACCTGCGCAAGCGTTCGCCCAAGATGTCAAACGTGAAACATCCAAACTGGGAGGCACGGCTGCATTCGGTTAGTCTGCTAGGCTTGAACAACCGAGCCTCAGGTCTGTGGGGTCCATCCCATATCACTATTCTGGTGACTCCAGCACTTGCATGGTAGCCAATTTGCGATTTCCAAGCGCATTGAGAGGCGAATGAGCCAGTCAATCCATCACGACTACCACCGGCCGCTTATGGTCAGACAGAGCGACAGACCGATCTCGATGCCTCTCGGCAATGAATGTCACGCGGAACAGCTGCCGTCGCCGCTTGGCTAGACCTGCACTCGTCCCGCTCCTTGTGGAATAATCTGGCTTCGGCGCATGCTTGGCTTCGAGCAAGGCGAAAGGTTGAGGAGAATCCCTCTGGGTAAAAATGGGCCAAGCCAGCCGGCGCGGCGCAGCGTGTCGAACCTGGTGCTGTTCCCTTTTTTACCCCTGAGGGGCTATTGGGCCGTCTGGCGTTCCAGAACCTCTTTTATCCCCCTTATTTCCTGGCCCGTGCTGTCGAGATCCAATCGAGAGCGAGAAGCACTCGTAGCCGTCGAGGGCGCAGGGGAAGAATTGTATGGGTTATATTACCACTTGGTCGCCATCTCCTTCCTCTCTCGACTCGGAGCTCTCTGCCGTGGTAATCGCCCTCCGTAATAATCGCCCTCCGCGGCATCAGGTGATGGCGACGCGGGGCGTGTCGAGAGCTCAGTAAGCCGGTGCGCGTCCGGCGGGGGTTGGCGATAACCTTGAGAAAGCCAAGGCGGGAAGTCGCTGTTCCTGCAGGACTGGAAGAGAGGAAATAACTGCCGGTATTGATTGCATGCCGAAGTGAGGAATTTTTAGAGTTGTCGTCGTCGCAGCAGAGCTGGGGAGAACAGAACGGTCCTGGCTGTGCTTTCCTCCGGCATCGCCGCTTCCTTTTGTCATTGGAGATTGGCCTCGAGCGCAGGGCCATCTGGTCTCGTTGCGCTTGGCAGGCACAACGGTTTCGCATCTCGCAAGGTCGCTTCAATTGCGCGCTGACGGTCGTGTTCAAGGAAGTTCCAGCGTGACAGCGGTTCGGAAGAGAGCGGACGGCTTTGGACAATTTTTGCCATGTGTTTCCCGAATCAGGTAATTGTGCTGACGATCTTCTGGCGTCCAAGCTTCAGCGCGGCAACGTGGGCCTGGGCTTTGGTAGCGCGACCAGGTTTGCCGATCGCTGCGCGGCATGATCCCCGCAATCCCACTTTTATGCCTTGTTTGAACTTCCTGCGATCAAGATCTTTAAAATCGCGGAGCGAAGGCTTGAACAATCTAGAAGCTCATGCGATTCGGCAAGCAGTGTAAGCTTTAGCACCTTCGGTGAGTCAACTTCACTGAAAGCGCCTCCCAACAGGACTCCAAGGATGTCGGCGACACCATATTCCGCGCCGGAGTTTCGACGCCCTTCCCGCGATATTGAGTATTGTCTAATTGCCGGACACCAGGATGCCGCCATGAGTGCTCGACCGGTAGTTTGCTGCTGCGGGAGTGCTCCTATCAGTACCAGCAAACCTCGCCATGAATTTTCGCGTGACGCTCTCCAAATGACTCCATCCAGTTTGTCTTCCGCGCCACGTCAGAACCTAAAGCTATTTAAGATAGTAATATCGCTCAACTCAACCTGCACTTTCTCCAGCTCCATAGTTGGGGCTGGAGGCCCAAAGAAAAATCCCGCAGGTCGCTCTTCCTTGGCGTCCAGTTGGTGGGCGAGCGATCGTAGCCTTGACAATTACAGCTCAAGTACGAGTTTCTTCCAAGTAAAGGCCGCCATTTGCTACTTTAAGTTGACGCTGAGTCGCTTATCACGTACGTTTAGGTTGCAGGTAGTTCTGAAATTTTGGCCACAACATTGTACTCCAGGCAGGATAAGACACCAGATTACGTTACTAGGTACCATTTTACGTTAGGACAGAAATATCAACTTACTTAAGGTGAGGTCTTGCAGAAAACCTTCCAAGCGCCTTCAGGCAGTCCTAGTAGAACTAAATTCTAGAACGTCTGCCGCACTGCCCAAAATGGCACCTTAAGGAATTGTGCTTAGAAAACCGCCTTTCCGCCTTTCCCAGTTCAGCCATCTGAGAGTAGTCGCGACTGGCGCTGTCAGACTTGATAGTGCTTCCGGACAGACTGGCAGTTGCCCCACCGCCGTCCAAGGACGCATTTCAAGCTGTCGATTTTCCTTCAGGCTCATAGAATATCTTTACCATCGTCCTTTCAGTTTCTGAACATGCAAATAATTATGTTGGAGCTATCGGCTTGTTTATTCAATATGTGCAGAATCCTGGGTATCAACATAACGGGGGTGGCGCTGTTAAGCGCCTGGTAATTGCGCTTTGATGAGATTGGACGTGATGCAGGCCCCGCGTTTTCCTCTCCGAAATCAGTCAGGTGCATCGACCCTTGACCGATTTTGAGATTTGCGGCTGAGAAGGGAGCCTTGGGGGGCGGTCGAGAGAAGGCCAACCCAGGCAACAAACAAAGCCTCCCGCATTCCACCATCACATTAGCCTTCAAAGAAACGAACTTCGAAGCGATGGAGCCCCTGAGCGCTCTTTCGGTGGCCGCCGCGGCGATCCAATTTCTCGATTTCGGAGCGCGACTGCTAGGAAACACACTGAATATCTACAGATCGCCGACCGGGCAGACGAAAGAGTGCGTCGAATTGTCTGCCGTCTCTCGCGACCTCCAAGTCCTCGCAACCCAGATTCAAGGCCTTTGCGCCAACATGGCGCCCTCGGAGCAGGTCGGCGCGGCCAAGATGCTGCAGCGGCTCTCTCTCTCGTGCAAATTTGTCGGGGATGAGCTGCACGAGGCTCTGGCCGAGCTGCGCGCATCGGGTGTAACCAAGCTTGATCTACTGAAAAGCAGCTTCAATGCTGCGCTGAAGGCACTGAAGCTCGGCGACAAGATCCAGTCGTTGCAGAGTCGCATGCAAAAGCTGCGGACCGACATAACGGGCGCAATCATGGTTTGCTTGTGGTATGTACGGCCGATGGCAGTCTCGGCAGTTCCCATGCTAATTCAATAACCACGACCAAAGGGAGGAGTCGCAGAGGCAGGGCAAGGCCATCAATCAAATTCTGGAGATGCAGCAAGGCTTCCTCAAGGCCCATATTCCCACCCTGAGAGAAGGCGACGATGCCAGGACCTTCCAGGAAGAGCTCAAATCACTCGGGAACGGCACACATGATACCCGGAACAATCGCCAGGCCATGGTCGACAACTTGTGGAGGTCTAGTTGGAAGCCCACTGAAAATCTGACCACGAACGGCAGAGAATTATTGCCGCCAGGGAGAGAATCCGACCAAGCGATCCTCGACAGCCTCAGCTACAAAGCCATTAGCCACCGTGAAGAGGCAATCCCACCAGCTCACAAGTCAACATTCGAGTGGATCTTTACCGGCAACCAAGAGGGTCAATGGGACTCGTTCCCCCAATGGCTGATGGGAACCAGACGCGAGAACTACTGGATCACCGGAAAGCCTGGGTCCGGCAAGTCAACTTTGATGAAGTTCATTGCAAGCAGTGAGAAATTCAAGCGGCTCGTCGCCGCGTGGTCTGGCAACACCCCGTACGTGATTGCCACTTTCTTCTCGTGGCAGGCAGGTGTGGAACTCCAAAGGTCTTCAGCAGGCTTTGTACGAAGCCTGCTATCCCAGTGCATTGTCAAAGAACCATATCTGGCCCGCCGGTGCTGCGCTAGACGATGGTCTATCTATGAGATATTCGGCTTCGACATTGAACTGCCCGAGTGGACCCAGAAAGAACTGCGACAGAGCCTGGACGTGCTATTATACAGGCGCTCTGAGTCCACGGGCCCATCCGCCGCCAATGCGGCTCAGCAACTCAACATTGTCCTCCTGGTTGATGGCCTCGACGAGTTCAGCGGTGACCATAACGAACTGGTAAGCCTTATCAAGGACATTAGTCGCCTTGAGGGCGTCCGAGTTTGCGTAAGCAGCAGGCCTTGGAATATCTTTTCCGATGCTTACGCGCGAACTCCGAGTCTCAGGCTAGAGGACCTCACTAGAGGTGACATCCTGAAGTTTGTACGCTCCAGCTTCGAGTCACATTCGGGCTTTCTCGACCTCGGCGCCGTCTTCCCCGCAGAAGCCGAGCGTCTGATGAATTCGGTGGTCGAGAAGGCCGCAGGCGTGTTCCTCTGGGTCTCCATCGTGGGTCAGCTGCTGCTTGCGGGTCTGACAGACGGGGACAAGATCTCGGACCTCCAGGCCGCTCTGAACCAGGTCCCGGGCGACTTAGAGAACCTCTACGAAGGGATTTGGGGCACCGTGGAGGATACGTACAAGGTCCAAGGAGTGCAGTTCTTTCTCCTTTTCAACGCGTCCAAGGAAATACCGTTCACCGCGCCCCTTCTATGGCTCGCCGACGAACCTGCGCCGCATGATCTCTGTTTGACCACCATGGACATTGAGAAAATAAGCACTGTCATGAAACGGCGGCTGGCCAGCCGCACAAAGGGACTGCTTGAGCTCTCAGCCCGTGGAAATGTGCAGTATATTCACCGTACCGCATACGACTGGGTTTTAAGAGTATTACCGGATATATCGGTCAACCTGCCGTCGGACTTTATCGCCGCTCTGGAGGTACTCAAGGCGTTTTCCTGTGCCGCGTCTATCCGGCCACTGAGCAATCAAAGCGAACGTCTTGTTCCCCTCGACTTCAGTCTCGTTCGCATCTGCTTGGCCTTGGCTTTTGAGGCCGCGGCCGCCAAGACCGAGGAGAGTGTTCATCGCCTCACAACCTATCTCGACTTCTTGGAGAGGCAGATGCCGAGCCCGGCGCTGGTTATCAACCGGTGTCAGCACATGGGCCGGCTAAACGAGATCGGATTCTCCGCTCTGGCTGCCTCATACGAGTTATGGAGCTACCTACGGGAACACGTGATACGAAACCCTGCCAAAGCAGTGGCTCATGTTGGAGATATCACTTTTCTCGAGGCCACCATTTTCCCGAATTCCTGCGTCGAGGGGTTGCGGACCTCTAGTCAGGCTAAAAGAATCCCAGCCGGAGACGAGGCCCTATCTCGCCTTACTATGCTGAAGTTCCTCCTCGATGCCGGCGCCAGCAAGACAGAGCTTTGTCACAGCGGTAACACGCTACAGCAGAAGCTCCAAATTGTGTATGGGACGCGCAGTGGGTATGGAAGGGCGGCACTTGACGTGTTGAATGGGAAGACTCTACGAATTAGCAAACCGGAAATACAAGAGACTGTACTGGTCGTGCAGCCAAGGATAAGCGAACCGACCAACGTGCCGGTAAACGAAAACGAGACGAAGCCTCTGGAGTTTCCACCAGAGGGAACGCAACGGCGTGTTCGTAAGCGGAAATTTCTTTTCAGACTCGCTTGGTGGAGGCACCGCATAAAGCTCTAAATGTCTGATAATACCTGATAAATCTTTTTGTATATATTAATCGCTTTCATGGCTCGTCGTTTCTCACAAGAAAGAGACAGTGTTCTGATCGTGAAACTCAAGGTAATAGGTAATGGTAGATTCATTGCCATAATTTTATCACACGCCCGCGAGGGCCTATTGTACGCGCATTTTTGAGATAGCCCACTAGGTGATTCTAGAGTGTTGGTATAGTTCTTTTTAGTCTCGGAGAAATCTGAAAGAGCTGACGTTGTGTTCCGATGTCCTCATATAGCACATTCACTTCCCGCTACGTTTAAGGCGAACTGTTGTCGGGGGCTCCAGTTACTTCCACGCAGTACGGTTGCAACTGAGTCAAGGGTCGTGAATTAGGCTTTGGATGCCGCCATCTAACATGAACCGTTCGTCAAGATAGGTAGCCTTCGACCTTGACACCTGAGCCATAAACCTCTCGCTCGTACTACCATCCCCCGGAAGCTCTCTGTCCCTCCAAATTGTCGCTCCTACACCACGACCCAGTCTTCATCCTTCGAGTCAATGCTCATGTCGATCGCCACGAACTCGTCGTCGAATTGGGGCTCGTTAACAATGACGAATTCGCCAGCAGCTTGGATGTACTCGGCCCCGATGGGCTGGGCGGACGCTTTGGAGCCCTCCTGCTGTCAACTAGTTAGCCGGGCGGTTTGGTATTGGCGTGTCGATGGCCGCTGGCCGGGGGAACATGAACTTACAGGGCGAGAGCCCTCGTTCAGCCACCGGGCCTATTCGCCGACAGCATCAGAGCTTGAGGTAAAAGTGCGGTTGGTCTGACCCACCCTGTAGCAGAAGGTGGGGGGTTTCGCTACGTCGCATGAAAGGTCAGCATCCTTGCGGTCAAATTCGCCTGCGGGCAAGCGAGCAGGTGGATGAGCTGTAACTTACCGGTGTTAGTCTTCATGTTGGCGGGCTTGGTTTTCTTGGTATTGGTTTTTGCCGGCATCGTGTCAAGTCTTGTTGGTCGGCCGATGAGGGTTGTTTTCTGAAGGTGTTGTGTTTATTTTGGTTGTGAGAGACCTGTGGTTGTAGACGCAAGGGTGGGGGGAGGATGGCAGCGGTGAATAAATAGGTACTTTAGGTGCGAGCGTGCCGTGCTCCTCGGGGACCCAAACGGCGGGAACACATACAAACTAACTACCTGGTAAAGACAGATGGATTTTTCACGCAAATTGTTACGACAATGTTGGGGGTCCTAGCACAAATTCGCTCAAGTGCACCCGGGCCTGCTCTAATCGATCTACAACCTTGTTCTCGAGCGAACCTAGCTACCTAGGCTCGCGAGTTGGTCTGTCACCATAACTGGATCAACGAGGCCGAGGTTACCACACCGGACATGAAGTAGGACCTCAATCGGTTAATAGAGCCTAGGAGCTGATAGACACCCAGAACCGCATGAGGGTAGAACCCTCGGCTTACACTCCATGCCCCCGAGTCATGCTGATGCCTTCATCTTCGCTCTTCAGACCAGAGTCCAATCTTCACTTGCCTCTTCAGCGTCGACCATAAAAAACTCATTCTCCGTCTTAGGGAGCTCGGCATCGACCAAAACGAACTCGCCATGAGCTTGGATATTCTGCCGGCTCAATCATCTCCCCGACCTGTTGCAAAACGGTTAGCTGGGCGGTTTGGTACTGGCCTGCAGACGACCGCTAGTCGCACACACTCACCGGATGAAAGCCCTCGCCAATCAACCGGGTCCATTCACCGACGGCTTCGGGAGTGAAACCGCAGCTGGGCTCGCCGGCCTTGTAGGAGAATGTGGGGGCTTTGGCTCTGGCTGGCAGACAGGAACGGTCAGCGGCGCCGCTTGCGATCAAATTCGCCTGTGGTCGGGCGGGCAGACGGATTTGGCTCCATGCGACTTACCCGCATTGTCCTTGGTGCCTTCGGTGTTCTTCTTGGCGTTGGTCTTTGAAGACATTGTGGTGATTTCTTGTTGATTTGGTGATTATCGAGAGTTCTCATGATACTGCTGCAAAGGTGGCGTGATTGTTTGTTGTAAGCAAAATTGCGAGAGATCGTGTGTCTGCGGAGGAATGAATGGAGGGGTAGAGAGCGGGTGGACAATAAACAGGTGCGCCGGCGTTGGTCAATGCTTGAAGTGCTGCCATGGCCTGGGAGGTTGTTTGTTTCTGAACGGAAGGCGGGCGCGCATATATATATATATATTCACTTTCACACAGAACGATTACAACTGAGTTCGCACTCATTGACGCTGAGTTCACTGGTCTCTGGGGAGCATATAAGCTCTCTACCCAGAACCATGCCCCGATCGCGAAGGGGAAGATGTATTTTTACGTCAGATACCTCCCTACAACATCAACCTTCATTATTCCAACCACGAGGCTCGGGATAGGGACGCTTCCCCAAATGGCCGCTGACTTGATCTCATCGCCCAAGGATCCATATGCTGTTCTCGGACCAAACAGGAAGAACCTCGTCAGTTTCGTTGGCAACGGGCTTTGTATTAATGTCAATGTCTTGGTTCCGAGAGGGCTTTATCTACCAGGTCGCGAGCCGCGCCGCCCTCACTCTTTCTTCCTTCCCGTCATAAAACAATACATTCCTCGCTGGCATCAATTTCCAGAATCACCCCTAACAGAATCCATGTCGTTCTTGGCCGGGGCCACTCGCAGGACGGCTCTGGCTCTCCGCAAGCCACCGCAACGAGCCCACCTTCTCATGGGGCAGTTCACAACTTTATGTATCCATCTGGACATCTCTCTCCACTTCTTCTCATTACCAAAAGGCACGCCGTCTCACCATATATTTGCCAGAATAATATATCCCAATAAGACGCGTCACGAGGAATGGCTAGAACCGAGTCTGGGCTGATGAATCTTGTGTTGATTGGGCTTCAAGCCCTATCTAGACCGTCTGAACAAACTGGGCCTTGCGAATGGCCGTTCACAGCTCGCTGCAGAACATCAATCCCATCATCTCCAGCTTTCCTCCTCAGTAGATCTTGACCCAATTCTCACACGCGTCCTCCGGGCTGATATAGACGAACTCCTCATCTTCTGGGTTGGGCTTGGTGACATCATTCTCCCGGTCGATTGTGACGAACTCGCCCTCGGCCAGCTCGGACGAAGGAACAGTCTTGGCATCGTTCTTGGTCTTCGTCTTGCGCTCGGTCTTGATCTTGATATCGGTCTGAATGTCGGCGCTCTTGATATCGGTTTCAACGTCGGCGCTCTTGGCTGCCATATTCTTCTGCTGCTACGAAAGGGTTAGTCGAAAGATCGTATTTGGCCTCAGGCTGGTGATGAGCGCCGGCCTGGGGAGCATAACTCACAGGAAGAGGGTCTTGGGCGAGCCAGTTAACCCATTCGCTGGCGCCGGCGGCGTGGAAGGGGTTGTTCGTTCCGCCCGGCTGGTAGCGGAAAGCGGACGTCTTCGCTATATACGGAGAGAGAAGCGTCAGTACCATTGAGAGCAGCACTGCCTGCAGACAGCGAAATGGGGATCGCTCGGCTTACGCTGGGCGGTCATGCCAGCCTTGGTGATCTTGGCGGAGGTCTTGGTTGACATCATGTGGCAGAATTTGCGTAGACCTGGCTGATCGATGGTCTGGGAATATCTTGGTGGTCTTGAGATGTTGTTTTATTTTCGTTGCAGCTGTCGGAAATACGAAAGTGGCAAATGTCTCGAGGGAAGGAGCAAACAGAGGGCAGGAAGGAAGGTGCTGGGAAATAACTAGCCGGTGGTCAATGCTGAAGCCCTGGAGCACGAGGGGCAACTCACTCGTGGTAAACACACACCCTAGGTGCCTAGAAGCACGGCGAGATAGATTGAGGGGTAACGAAGAGGATTGGGGAGCATTGTTCTTTTCATTGAAATTACGAGTCAAAGTTATCGTCGTCCCTCGTAGTCAATTCCGCGATCTCGGCATCTTTCGTCTCAATACGGGCGACGACTTGGTCGAAACCACGGGCAGCACAGAGTATCTCAGATCAACGACCTAAATATACCTCAACTCTATATAGGTACACATGTTCACATAGGCCGAGTATGGCGGTTTGAGCACCGCTGTTGATTATTCTGACAGCTTCGGCCTTGAATGCCTCCTGCTCTTTCAATGGTACTTGGCTACCATTACGCTCCTGCCTGCCCCAACCGCTCGTCCAAATCGACACTTGAAAATCGCTTCCTTCATTGGCTCATGCACCAAGCATGGCTGCGAGAAAGCGGGCAGCTTCCCTCCACCCTACTGCTCGACCTTGACCCACTCGTCATTCTTCTCGCCATTCTTCTCGTCTGCCTTCTCGTCTCCGGCCGCCGGCTTGCTCACCTAGACATACTCGTTGACTTGAGCGGTCGGCTTCTTAATAAAGACATACTGGGTCTGGATGGGGATTTCGACCTTCGCTGTTTCGTCGCTACCAGACGCGATCTTCTGCTAGTGAGCCAAATGTCAGCTGCTGAGCTGGACGAAATCGGTGATGGCGGGCGACACTCACCTCAGCCGGCTCGCTCCAATCAACCCAGTCGACAAGGCCGTCTGCGGTGATGCGCCAAGTTCCAGGGGGTAGTGTTTTTAGCACCTGCTTTCGGCGCTCTTTGGCAAAACTATCAGCTGCAAGTCTTCGAAAAGGCGTGCGGGGGAGTGACAGATCTAGCTTACGGCGCTTCGGTGCCGTGGCACCGAGTTGGACGGTCTTTGAGCCTCCCATGGAAGGCTTGATCAACTTTGTTCTTGTGGACGCGGTCTCGATGCTCCGGTAGATCCACTTCTCAACCCAGACATATTGGGTCTCGATCGGGTCGCGTCTTTCTTTGGCGACTGAAACTCGTCAGCTTTGATTTTGCAGAACTCTCTGCGGAGCGACGCGGCAGATCCAACTTACGTCGGCTCTGCTTTTCGGAGGCAGCAGCACTGACATAAGCAGGGGAGGTCTTTTCGGAAGCCATGATGTGAGAGGCACGGTCATTCTTTCGCTGGCAGGTAGGTATGTTTTCTGGGAGAGATAGAATCGAAAATGTATAGCTGGCTGCTTGTAGAGTGATGGCAAGATGTGTGCTTGAGGGAAGCTGATTGAGGGAGATGACGGGGAGGGGCAATAAATGGCCGGCGGCAACGTGGCCAGTGCTGAGAATCTGGGAGTCTGCGGCGGGATGGAACCGGGCACAGTTCAAACTTGTTGAGACCGCCGAGTAGCATGAGACATCTTGGGCGGGCTTCATGAAGCTGTATACTAACAAAGCCGCGCGCATTCTAATATTCACGTTGAATGGTTGTGGTAGTTGCAATACGGCTGTTGTCTCTCGAGGCATCTTGATCATATCTTATGTGGATGACACGCTCGTCGCCGGATCGACCGTGACAGTCACTGTAATGACACTGCCACGGAGCAACTGGGCAAGATGTTTGATGCAAGGCAATAGGCGATGCGAAGCGACTTCTTGAATATGACAGCATTCGGGGTCGAAAGACTAAGACTGCTTATCTTCTTATCGCAAGGAGCGTTCACAAACGCCATGGCCGTTCTCTTGGTAATACTCGTCCAGCATTTCCTGGCGATGAGTCCACAACCTGAGCGTTTTCTGCCACCATCGGGCCTCTTCACCGCCTGGGCGTCCTAGTTTGGCCCATCATACGGCGCGTTGCTTTCGTCTCTGGCGTGTGGATACTAGACGGTGACCCAGTCATCATCACCTTTCTCCTTCGTGACCGCCGGCTTCTGCACCCAGATGAACTCGTTCAGAACAAGCGGCTTCTTGACCCAAACAAACTGGGTAGTGGTGGTGACAAGCTCCGGCTTCTCAGCCCAGACGTATTGGGTTTCAGTCTGGGGTTTGACTTTGACATAGTCGTCGTCGTCGGATGCCTGTGTGGCCGTGTGCTGGGAATATCGGGAGACAAAGGTCAGGCTTTGGGCTGAGCAACAATCGAGAGCGAGGGGACACTCACCTCAGCAGGCTCGGTCGAGTCCACCCAATCAACAAGTCCATCTGCGGTAATACACCATTCTCCAGAAGGGAGAGCCTGATTGCGTGTTCCTTTGGCGAAATTGTCAGCTTCTGGTCCAAGTTGCAGAAGGTCGGGGAGCAACGGATCCGACTTACGGCGGGCCGGCTTCGCGCGGGCGGCGACGCCAACTTGGGCCGTGAAGGTCGTATTTGAAGGCATGATCAAGACGTTGTCGGTGGCACGGTGATGATTAAGTGTGATGGTTCGCTGAGGAGGATTGCAAATGAATTGGTAGATTGCAAAAGCGTTGGCAAGATCGTGTTTGGGGAGGATGTGGTAGGGGAGGGCACCCAAAATTACAAAAAAACATGGTCGGTGCTGGGGCTTCGGCTGGGGACGGTCTGTGGGCGATTGGAAAACAGCATATTAATTTTGATTGACACCAGCGAGCGGGACGGAATGTCTCAAGCGTCGCACTCGTCAAATTATTCCTATGCTTCCTACAATGGTATGCTCAAGACAAAGAAATCCCTATCCTGTCATATCGTGACTTCCCCAACGCCCTCAACATGGTACTGATGCCCAAGAAAGTGAATACGCATCGTCTCGTTTCATGACTTCCTTACGTCCTCAACGTCATTGCTCATCCCATCATTACACCTGGCTTAAGCATCCTCGACCATTTTTACTCCATATCATCTTCAAGAATAGAAGGCTCCTCAACTACAACACTCAGATCCTCACAAGCAGTCTTCTCAATCTCGGCACACGTGGCGTCATCGGCAACGGGCTTCTCGGTCTTGCTATCCTTGGCGTCATCGGCAGCAGGCTTCTCGGTCTTCGTATGCTTGGCTTCCTCAGCAACGGTCATCTGCTGAAGAAATGTCAGGCGCCAAATCGAGAGTTGATACTGGATCGGAAACACTCACATGAGATTGAATAAGCTGCCCGCAAACGCTCGGGGCCCAATAATTCCGTCCTTGCTGGTTCGCCTGCCATGTGCCAGAGTAGCGGCGCAGCTTCCGGGGAAGCTGCTTCGGCGGCGAGGCGGCCTCGACTTGAGCAGTGGAAGTGGGACTGACAAACGGCATCTTCAATGCTATCGGAAAACTTGGGATGAAGAATTGTGATGGAATTGATTTTTCTTTTGTGCGATGAGCAAAGTGATTTGGCTGTTTTTAGAGCGTCACAGTGAGCAAAGTGTGTGCTTGAGGAAGGAGCAGGAGGGAGGCTGCTGGGCAGGAAGGTGGGGGATAAAGTGACTTGGAGCCTCAACTGGGTGGCCCATGCTGCTGAGCGACGCGGGGCAGTCGCGCCGGATGGAGACAGGACTGCAAATTTGGGCAGGGACGAGATTTTGAGACCAAGACTGGGAGTTGCTTCATGACAGAGAATGCTGCAGTCCGCTTTCCCTGAGATGATCACGATAGGACCTCAAGCTATCGGCCTTTTCTGCAACGGGACGCACTACCCGGACAGCACCTCACACATACTTCACGTTCGTCTTGACAGCAACTAAACAGGCGGCGGCCAGGGATTCATCTTCAATTTATGGAAGATGCCCTTCCTCCTAAATTTACCAGTTCCCATCGTGTCCTAATGTATCTATTCGCACCAATGACTCTCGCCGGCGCTTAGTGAAGATCTAGACAATCTTCCAGTCCTCCAAATCCTCCGTTAGAATCACCAGGATTTCCCAAGTCTCCGAGTCATCACAGATCTTGTTGTCGCTGTTGGGCTTGCCGCTGACAATGCGGTCATGCTCCTTAGACCGGTTCATCTTCGCAGCCATGCGCTTTTACGTGGTCTTGCCCTATATAAAATGTCAGCTCTGCTGTTTTGAAGCTTATGCCCCGATGGTAGTTGAGGGCAGGTCGAGATTTGAACTCACATAATCCACTGGTTGTCAGGCGGTTGCAGGCGCCCTCTAGGACCAAACTTGCCTCGCCAGTGGCTCAATGCGGCCTCAATCATCAGTTTCTCTGAATCTTGAGAGCTGTCCATCTTGGTCTGAGTGAGTTGAAAGGAAAATGTTTGCGTGATGTTAAGAGATGCTGTTCAGTGGACAGCGGGCGAAGTTGGGGACTGAGGTGCTGTTGAGGAAGCAGCTTGAGGTGTGTAGTTGTGGAAAGAAGGCGCGAGGGTTGGGGCACGGGGTGATCTGTTTGAAGAAACACTGCCCAAAGCACAGACATGATTGGTCACTTTTACACAACCAAGCAGGTAGCAGGGGGGGATTCTTCATCAATCATCAGCGGGGAGTCGGTTGAACAGGGCGTCTGCTATTATCACTCTGGCTTTTATCGGCTGAGACGGCAGCTACCTCCAGATATCCGCTATGAGACTGCCACTTGCTCCTATGCTCCCATCCATCAACTGACGCTTCTTGACCTTTGATTTAGGTCACTGCATCAACTCCTCTCAAATCATCTCCCATTCCTCCTCAGCGGGGGCAGAAATGAGTTCAATCTCCCATCATCCTCAACAGCCTTGTCTTGCTTGCAGGTAACCTCGTGATCCTCGTCAGATCCGTCATGCTTGTCCGCCTTATCGTTTTAAAAGGTCTCAGTCTTGCCGGTCGCGTTCTTGTTCTTATTCTTTATATAAATTATTAGTTGTACCGTTCAAAATCCATACTCCAGATGGCCGGCCCGGGTCGGTCGAAAACTCACAAAATACTGCGAGTCGCTCTGAGGCTCCATGGCGTGAATGAGGCCGTGAAGGCGCTTGGCCATGTCGCAGAACTGGCGCTTGGAAGCCTCGTCTGGGAAGTACTTCTCGGCGGCATCTGTGCGAGGGCAAGCGTCAGTAACTATAGCGAGGTCTCTGGATCTCTGTCAGACCGAACTTACTTAGCCAATGGGCGAGAGCGGCCTGAATCATCAGAGTCTGGGGGTCTTCAGTCGGGTTTGCCATTTCGTCGAAGAAATTTGGTCAACCGGAAATGATTAGCTTGCTTGGTGATCCTGCTCGGAGTCAGAGTTATGGGTTGCTGGGTTAGCAGTGATGTTCGGGCGCAGACGCTGCGTGGAAGTTTGGAGATCAAGTTGCCGTTTGAAGGACCGGAAAACAGGTGCGGGCAGAGGGGGGAGGAGAACAAGATGATGGCCAGTTGCTTCACTATAGCGCCAATAGGTCGCGGCGCTTGAATCGGCGCTGGTAAGCAAGAACGACTGAAAGTCAACAGGAGGGGACTTGGAAGCTCGGCGCAGAATTTGCTTCGAGTTTCGCAAAAGCACTTGAAAGTGATGCAAAACATGCGGTCGCGCCGAGGCAAATTGAGCAGATGACAGCAAAACAATCTTTGTCAATTTCCGAGAGCCCTTTCTGCCCCCTCGGTGATGTCTTCTCGCCTGAATAACACTTCCGCATATATAGACTCAGACTACAGGTATCCTTTTGTCACACCGAAGCTTGGATTGTCGCCTTGACTCCGTTGACCGGGGCCTCGCTTTGGTCGCCGATGGTCGGTTGACTGGGGTTGATCTGTTGCAGACCTTTTCTCATGGATTCATTCTCATTTTCGATGGTGCAAATGTGATCCTGTCCGAAATGTTTCCGCCGGGGCAATTGGTTTGTTGATGTGCCTATTGCCCCCAGAATCCGCACCTGCGGCGGGATAAGTAATGCTGATATGGCCTTTTGTGTTGCATCTTTTGCAAACCCAACTCACCTTCGTATTTTAATAACTGAGCAGATAGCGGCAAGGGATTTATGTTAAATCTGTGGTTCCTTACTCCCGAAGTTCGCCCATTCTGCTCTCTCATTTTACTATCAGCCGCTTGGGGAAAAACGCCAACTTCTCGGTCTCCGACAAATATCCTCTTGGACGACCTACTACTTCTCTTCGGCGGGAGCAGAGAGGTCGAAACTCCCAAACGCCCTTAATAACCTTGTCATGGTTCTTTGTCTCGCCAATCTTACGACCTTGTCTTTCTTGGCCTTGCGGAACAGAAAGCATAGGGGGGTGGAGGCCAACGCAATTGTTTCAGGTCATCAGCGGAGGGGTTACACAAGATCAGTGGCCATTTCAAGACACGCAAGACCGAACGAATTTCACGAGCACCAAGTGCCACCAAATCAAATTTTCAAGTCCAATCAGGCATCCGTCAGCGGAGGCTGGTGTGTGCAACGCATGCCGGGTCTGCAGCTGCTGTCCTTCTTGATTGGCTTAGAGGTGGCGACGCTGCTGCACTGCCTTTCTGAGGCGAGGCATCCAGAGCAAATGGTACTTCGGAATACAACACGACTGCGAGACGTGGCAACGCCGTCCTTGCGCGTTGCGGGCATTAAATACACGATGCGGCCTCCCACTCCTCACCACCTCCACATGGCCTTCTACATCGACAACCTGCACCATGCCGGAAAGTTTTCTCAAGAGAATGGCGACGAAGTTGGGAGAGACAATGTACAGGACAATTACTTGGTCACGAATCTCTAGCAGCTCACCCAAGGACGAAACTCTGCATGTCGAAACGGTCCTGTCAGATGGCCTGAGCAAATCGACGCTGAAGGACTTTCTAGACAAAGAGTTTCCACGAGAGAAGTACCCCGAATTCCACATCAACATCGGAAGAGTGAGTGTGCCTGCGGACCTCCGTTCAATTCTGTGATGCAGCTAACACTCCAGCGTAGTCAGATCTTGGGGACAGATTCATCTTCCATGTCCCTGTCCTGTTGAATCAGGTTTGTTTTCCCGTCCGAAACTTGAACCGCAATTTGCTGACATGACAATAGGACCAAAAAAACGAAGTAGAGGGATTACGATGGGGCGGTCCTAGCGGGTTGACGAGGAAGCCGAGTGAGGAAGTGCTTAGTCCTGAGGACGCAAAGAAGCAACGGCGGGGAGGGAGGAGATGACAGCGGGTCCGAGTATCCCAGGTCACTAGGTGTACTCTCCTACTGTGTGGCAGTTCTCGAGTTATGCAACTAGCCTCATCTGCAGTTAGGTTGTGCGCAGGACGGGCCATTTTGGGCGAGTGCAGGCCAGATAATGCATGCAGTCGGCCGAGTCCACTATTTGCGATTGGTCTGGCAAGAGCTGCAGCTCGGTCTGGCCATCATGTTGTACTACCAGGTCGCAGAGTCCGCAGAATATGAACGACGGTGCTTGCGGGGAGGGAGGCTCAGTTGCCGTCCGTCGCAGCTGCCTCCGCCCTCGGGTCCCTCGGGGTCCATGCCCATATCTCGGGGATCTTCCCTCCCGAACTGCGTTTTCATTCTGTCCGAATCTTGGCCCGAGTTTCTGCCTAACTGGAATTTTTGCCCTCGACACCGACATGGCCAACGACATGAAAGAAAAATTCCGCCGTGCGCTGGACGGCTTCCGAGGCTACCCTGACGAGAAAGCGCTCTTCTTGTTTCCGGACGATGAAAGCGAGAAGAGAGTGCTAGGCTACACTCGCCAGTTCCGGCAGAGCGTCAGGAAGCTGTTCGACGAAAAGAAATCATTGCACTGCGTCCCGATACGTGACTTCCGTGCCAGCAGTGAGTACCTCACCTTACCTTCATCGGCCACGTTGCTTGAGTTGTCCATAATGGAGGCCTAATGTCGCACTTTCAGAGCCTGAACACCCCGGACCCCACCAGTATGACATCAAGAAATACACCATCAAGACATTGGACGACCTCTGTCACCATTGGCCGAGCAACGAGGCTCAACTCCAGGAGGACCCCCATTGTCGCGTGATGTAAGTCCCCGACTTACCGCAGAGAGTGACATGGCGCTATCTAATCATTTTGCGTCCTGGAAGCCTCCTTGAGCGGCCTAATTCGAGTGCGCAGCTCATGAACCTAAGCGAGGAGATCCTTCTTCGCATCATGACCTACCATCAAGTTCCACCGTGCTACTTGAACTTCCTCACCTGCTGCGGAGGTCTGGCCATGACCGGGGCCTGCGATGTCGGATTCAGCGGGTTCCGGTCCCATATCTCACTTGGTGCAGAAAAGCCCACTAAGGAGATTCCCAGTCTGAAACGAAGTGCGCGACACTACCAGATTGCCCTCAAGCTCGAGAGCACCCGGTTTGTTCCGGCTACCGCAGATGAGGCAAATCAGAACAAGTACAAGACATACACAGCAGCCATATACCATCAGTTTGACGTCGTTCATGGGACAGCGCTGTGGATAATCACCAACCCACTTGAAAAAGTACAGCCCGAGGACGGCAGCAAGCCGAGACCTGAAAACACCCTCTGGAGAGACCTTCAGCGTGAGCTTGCAGCTGATGAGTACCGGGTCGCCGACCGAGACCTGGCGCCACGATTTTGCGCAACTCTGGATATCTTCTCTTATCTCGCCGACTGGTCCATTGGAGACATGGAGTTCTACCTTCAATTCTTGGACGAGACATTTGATGGGGCTGTAAGTCAACTAGCTACCCTAGCACCCCATATTCCAGATCCGAGAAGTACTTCGCAATGGGCTAACTTTTCAAGGCCAACAAATACCTCTATCCCCCTAACACCGAAGGTCAGAGTGGCGATGAGACGCAGGAGATCTTTGAGAAAGATCTACGCGTCATGACACAAACTCTGCAGGCCCTCGAGCGTTGCCGCATCGGAATCGAGGATAACATACGGGTGCTAAATAACCTAGACGACTTCTACAGGACGCTTCCCGAAAACTTGCAGGCATCCAATCTTTCAAACCTTTCATCGACGACGGAGGCCGAAGACGGCCTCAAGGACCTTCATGCGACCATAAAACGGGCGGTAGAGCGGACGCGGGGCACCTTGGATCGAGTAGGCGTGCTAGAAAGACTCACCTCAAGTAGAGCAGACTTTGTAGGTCCCGGCCCACGTCCCTAGAAATCTACACCCCCGGCGCTAGGGTTCAAGCTGATCTCGAGATTCCACACAGATACAAAAGCTCATTGACAACGGGACCAACAAGACCATGAAAAAGCTCACAGCGGTCACATCAGACGACTCATCGACCATGAGGATCTTCGCCTTCATCACCCTCATCTTACTTCCAGTGTCGGTTGTCTCGGTAAGGCTTTATGTCTCCGGCTCTTCTGTTCTAGGTGGTGATACTAACTAAACCCCGCAGACCGTCCTCAGTACGAACATGGTTCGCTTCAACGACACTTCAGACCACGACAATTCCGGCACGGGGGGTGGCACTGACAACGGAACTACCGGCGGCAGCAACAATAACAAAGCCCCAATCGAGTTCTCGTGGCTTGCCTTTAAGGTATGGATCACGACAGGCATCATCCTCACCACCATTTGTCTCGGATCATCCTGGGCTTGGCGAAGAGTCGAAACGACCAGACGGAAGCATGGAAGTTTCGGAAAGAGCCTCTTCACGAAGAAGAGGGAAGTGTGGGATAATAAGCTTTGGCACAAGGAAGAGGAACGTAGTCCCAGCGGTAGCATCCATGATGCTTCAGGCAGTCAACCCAACCACGGCCAAGGTTCAAGTCACAAGCGCAAGGGCGCAGGACTGGGGATAAACATCGCCAGTACGAGTGTTACTGGAAGCCAACTGATCACTTCACCAGCATTGGACTCGGGAACTACGGTACGGGCGTCTCCAGCAGGGTCTTATGGGCAGTGGTCGCTGTCGGGGCGCGGAAGTTCCCACGCACGAAAGCCGTCAACGGTGTCGCAGCAGGGCTCTGACAGGCCGTTCCGAGCTTCCGGTCGGCTTGAAGATTCACCAGTATGAGGAAGTATCATTTCATGAACTCGAATCTCAGACACAGTTCACGATGAGCAGTGGCAGCAACGAGCTTTTGTCGACTTATTGACATTCCTCCCGACCGTTCCCTCTCGGATGTGCTGTGTTCCCGCTCCACCAATGGCCGCCCTAGGATAGTATCACACTGCTACCCTCTCAGACGAGTTCCCACGGCTCTTCTTCCAGAGTCGAGAGAAGATCAATCCCCGAAGCGTCATCTTTGACAGCTGGAGCCTGACTTTTGGTGTCGTTGCTCTGGGGGGCTTTGGTTTTCTTGGCTTCCGAGTCTTTGTCCTAGTACATATCGGATATTAGTTTTTGCTGTACGGGATCCATTATGCAGTCGCCGGCTGTGCGGCGGGGTCGGCAAGAACTCACGGAACCAGCGGCGGTTCCGTCAGGCTTATACGGCCCGATGTCGATGCCAATCTAGGCAAATTAGCGCCCAGCCAGTTAGTACGCTTTGAGCCTCAACGTCTCAGTGTTCGTGACTTCAGCTGTGAAAGCAGGCTGTTAGCTAGCGGATCCTCTTTGTCTTCGAGGCGTGAGCGGGGGCTAAATTTGCCTTGTCGGTCCTGGGGCGCAGCCTCAATCAGCTGCTTCTCCGACTCGGGGTTTTGATTGCCGTTGCTGGCCATCTCGTCGGAATAGCACCACCTCCTAGGAAAGCTGCGGTCGTGCCGAGTGCCGGTTGAAAGGAGGCGGTGTGTTTCCTGTCGATTCTGCTCGCTGGAAGGAAGGTAGCTTTGTGTTTGTGAGAAACGCGGCTCGGGAGGTGTCGAGGACAAGGCGATTATCTCAATGGGGAACGCTGCACGAAAAGGTGAGACATAAATGACGATAAGCAGTGACAGGAAAAAGCCTTGAGCAATTCATGAGATTCCCTTTCTCCCGACCCCTCTGTTCCTATTCATTGCCCTTCCGCTGGCTACTAGGGATGGAATAGACTGCGACCCTCTCAGACGAGCTACCAGAGCTCCTCCGCCGAATCAGAGAGGAGCTCGATCTCCTAAGCATTATCTCAGGCCTCGCTAGCGGTATGCTGCTGTTTCTTGTCGTCATTTTTGACAGCCTCATACTTCTTTTATATGTCAAATATCGGATGAACTGTTTCCTTGGCGTTTTCCCAGCCAATAGGTAACAAGCTGATCCCGACAACTGCCGCCAGTCCACCAATCACAGGCCCGGCAATCTATGCTTAGGAGGACTGAGATTGCGGTGCGGCATCAGCTGGTGGTGGAGACTGTGTGGCGGATAGGGTGGAAGATGTGGTTGTCATTGTCCGGGTCGGAGTGGGTGATTGTGTACCCGTAGTAGTAGTACTAGTGGTAAATGTCCGAGACGAGGCCGAGGACGTCGAGGTGATGATCTCCCTATATAGCGTGCCCGCGCCGCCGGCGGTAGCAACGCAGTAAATGTAGGCCCAACTGCTTGTTGGAAGGGGGTATTTGTCGAAAACGACGTCTTGACCGCAATTGGGGGCGCCGCTGCGAGGGGTGTCAAAACTGAGGGATTTACCCCGACAAAGAACAAAGATGGGTCCCAAATAGAGACCGAAGCGTACCAAGTACCAACCAGTCCATCTATCCTGGTCATGGTCCCTCCGTTACACGACGTATAAAAGTCACAGTCTCGTCCTGGAATGCAACACGCGGCTCTGTTGCCAGCGGTTGACCATAGTTCTGACGAAGGGCAAAAGACTGCGCTGCCTAACGTGGGGTGGGGGTGGATGGGGGTCATCTACTACCTGGCCAAGACTCGATATGATGTCTTCTACCGAAGCCCGACAAGAATCAAGATGCGTACTCGAAAGTGTAGATCCCAGAGTTATCTCGTAGCCCCAAAGCGACTCGATCGACGTTTGGGCCACGCAAGTGTGGGCAAGATACCCGACGATGGCCAAGATCCGCCAAGCCACGAAGTGCTTCTCGAAGGGACCCAAATCATCATCCTGCAGGAGTGCAGTGAGGCGACGATGGGGATGCAGTCGATGAAGATGCAAGTAGTAGACAGGCAGTCTCAAAGCAGGGGGCAGATCAACACAGGGAGCCGTCCCGAGATTGGCAAACTTTCCAATGGAATAGATTGGCGGGGCCGAGAGTAAATAGATTTATAAATGTATGCTGCAAAAGAGCCTCGCCCTGAGCCTTTTTCCTGCTCAACGAACCGTTGGGTCCATGCAAAAGAAGAGCTGGGATGCCCGCAAGGTCAAGGGTGCGAGCACGGCACAGCACAAGCACATTCTGCATGCGGCCCCCAAAGGCTTTTGACTTGTGCAACCAACCAAAGCAGCTGTTGATAAAGTTGCCCAATCATAAGGAGCCGCCGCGAAACAGTGTGTGGCGGTACGGCCAACCTCGCGGTTTAGGCAGCCTTCAAATACAGACAGCTTGTTGACTGGCTGTGCAGTGTGCTGTGCGGGGCGACAGGTGGCTCAGTTCTTATCCTGCAGGACAATGAAGCTTGCAGGAGTTCTAAGTTTCATGTGTCTTGATCTCCGTGCTTCTCCGATGCTGTCATTTGTGGCTCATAATGAAGACCCTTCAGCCATAGACTGTCTCGCTAAAAGATAGAAAGTTGTGGAAAGAAGTTGGATAATAGGACCAGCTAAAACGGTCTTCGTCAAGGTTCATCTTTGCCAGGCCCTTACTTTTCTTCAGCCTTGTCAACTTTGGTGTCGCTGCTGCGCAGCCATTGCAGCCGACTGATTGCCGGATGCCTTCAGTGGGTAGGATTTTTAACATAATGTAATGTGTCTAAGGATGAAAGAGAGGTTGGCAGCCTCGGCTTCCAGACCTCCTAGTTTTGGTGGGGAAACGGTATTTATACACAGACTTTTTAGCAGGGATTATAACTAATTAGACTCGTTTTCGGCCTTGCTCTCTGTCCGTCAGGGGCTCTGTGCTTGCGTTGCTATCGCTAAGGAGAAACAACTATAACGACCATTGCGGCAGCGATCAGCAGATAAAAGTATTAAGTTATCATTATCTGGGCGATACACGGGAGTAAATGAAGCCGTTAAAGGAGCTTCGAGAGCCCGGCGATACACGTAAGTGTCAGCCGTACTTCTTTGTCCTATTCAAGACATCAAGTGTCTCCGCCTCCTCGGTCAATAAAACAACATGCTCCCCCTCCTCACCCCTTGCATCTGGCAATGACCCACAATATACTCTCTTCCCCCTTGTAGCTCTCGCAATGCGCGTCGACTCGCCATCCCCTAGACCATGGCGCCTCGTCAACCGCCCGAGGTCCTCTGGCGTCTGGCCTGCGACCCTGAAAGTAGGGTCGACGTCAGACCGCAGATACGCGCTACTCTTGGAGGCCATGTCGATCTCGGGAAACGCCGAGATATTGGGGCTGCACGTTTTGGAGCATGCCATCCACACCAAGAAACCGATACAGTACAAGATAGCCGGGAACGCCAGCCAGGCGAACACCCAGACCGTCCAGTCGTCGATGATGGCCCTGTACTGGCTGCGTGACAGCGTCGCAGTCACACGGTTCTCGGGTGGCATGAGGTTGACGGTGCCGTACTGCCGCATAGCCGTCGCGAACTGCAGCGGCACGGCGATGAAGCTGCGCAGTAGGTACACGCCGCCGTCCTGGTAGGTCGAGTAGTCGGACGTGTACATCCGCAGAAGGAAGGACAGGCCCATCGAGAAGGCTGCGCGTGCGGCCGAGTAGGCGTAGGTCGCGTTGTCCGAGGCGTAGTTGAGGACCGGGTCGATCGGTGCCATGGCCACGTTCATGTAGAGTAGCGCCTCGGTCTTGTTCACCTTGACCGGGGCCGGCTCGGAGAGCCGCTCGACGCTGATGATGGAGAGGTTCCCGCGGTCGTAGGCCACCGTCGCAAGGCGGCTAAAGAGGGAGACAGTCGTATTCCACCTGACGTTGGAGGTCCATGATTTTTCCACTTGGCAGGTGCCAGCGGATACGCTCTGGTCGGGACAAATCGTCCATCCTGTTGATAGGGGTCAGTTGGTAACGTCTAGAGCAAAAGCAAGATAAAAAAAATACCAAGGTGAATGCTATCTCCTGTCTCGCGGAGGCAGATGTAGATTCCCTCGCCAATATCGGCGCCGAACATTTGGCAGTCCCCCTTTGATTCTGTGCGGTTCCATGTAAAACCGGGGTCCATCGAGGAGATCGAATCGTATTCGATCTGGTAAGCCGGAGCGTCGTGGACGACGATGGTATCGTAGTCCCCGGTGAAATTTCCCGTATACAGGGACTCAGCGATCCTTGGACCCCCATCGACCCGGACCAGCTCCATACCCCCCGGCATCACGAGCGACAAGCAGCTCGGATCTGATGTGCTGCAGCGTATCGGGGCAACGTTGGTGACAAACCGGGGATCGGTGAGGAACGCGATTGAGTACGATGCAGCCAGGATCGGGATCAGTTCGATATTAATAGTTTCAAGCCCGGCCGTGGAAAGGGGGGCGAGACCGGCAATGACGTTGAAGGTGGCTGATCCCTGGCTTATGTCGGGTGTAAATACCCTCTTGAAGGTGACGTTGGCTGGTAATGGTGGCCAGTTCTTTAGTTAGATGAACTACCTAAAAATGATCGAACAGCAGTTACTTACCGATCAAAACGAGACTGAGAAGAGCCGTAATAATGCGGAATAAAACCCTGTGGTATTGCAAGATATCGCGTCAAAAATGCTTGCCTATGTCTCTCCCGTAGGAAGGAATGCGAACCTCTGCATTCCCCAGACCAGATGGGTCCCCCTGACGGTGAACAGGTAAAATACCCCCATCAGAGGAGTCGCTCGACTGAGCACTAGAAAAGACGTAAGTGGCATCCCCTCTTTTCTGCACGCGAGAGACCACCGCAGCTGCTCCGTTACTTCAGAAAAAAGCGAGAACGCAAGGTAGGCAACAAGCTGCGACAGGATATTAACGACCAACACCACCCCTCCAGGGGTTAGCCGAAGTGGCGGGGGAAGCTCGCTGCGATCGACCATGACGCGTTGCGAGAACCATACCGCCACAGCTGCAGACGCGAGCGTGAGCAACGATACGCTCCAACTGAAGGCGAACTTCCTCGACTTGGGCTGGAGATGCGACGAGTGGCGCGTTGGGGCCTCCTCGTTAGATAACACGGTCTCCTGGCTCGACACGGTCGCAGATTTCACTGGTACATAGGCCTCAGGTGTGGCGAGAGACTTCTTTTCAGAATCGGTATGGCTAGGGAAGGCTCGAGTGCCTGTCTGTATGCTGTCGACTTGGGGCGACATTGGCCATGACAGCTGGGGGCAGCCTTGCCCCGATCGGCGAGTGTTGGAGATGTCCGAGGACGTCATGTTATTGAAGAAGGAGCGAATAAAACCGGCCTTTATAGTAGGTTTTGATTGAAGAGCTTATTCTCAGCGGGCTGTTGCGGAGTACATTGTAGAGATACCCCTAGCCATTGTAAGAGGGTGATGTGAAATTTCTGATGATGGAGAGAGAAGAGAGCCGTGTCATTTTTTATCTGCAGTGACGAACGAAAGCTGAAAAACTTCATCAGTGACATCCGGTTCAGTCGATCAAAGGAGGGATGCCATTGGGCTGCATCTGCGCTGTCATTTGAAGAAGCGGGGACAATTGTCGCCATCCATCGAATCAGAGATAAGAGTTCATTTATTTCAATATGAACCGTCCCCACCCACCATCCACACCAGTAATCTGCCAGCTTTAGGTCTGCGTGGGAAGTGGCCCAAGCGGGCCACGCCATACCTTCTAGCAAGTGCCGTCACTACGTTCTTCTTTTGCTTTCAGAGCTGGTATTAGAAAAAGAAAGTATTCTAGAGCTTTGGCTATCTGCTTAGCAATACTAACTAGATGCCTATACTTTCAGAACAGCAGTAAGACTAAGCTACTGTAATGACGAAGCCAAAGCTCACAAAAAAGCCTATACCGGAGGCTACGTAAACACATCAACGGAATTCACACGCCTCTGTCTGGGTTGCAAGGCCTTAGCTGCATCGAGGAAGACACTATTGGCACATGAATAGGCTTCAGATAGATGCGAAAAGCCTATATTACATTTAGAGAAACCTCAACCGAATGCATCAAGGCATTAACCGGATGCAGTAAGGGTTAATGATAGCTTTTCGCACTGTTTAAGGGACCTCTTCTTTTAGCCAAAGCCTCCGTATTTGCACCATACATAGACCTGTTCCGATGCATTTGAGGTACTTTCTCAAGGGTCTCGTGAGTCAATATGAGCATCCTAGAAACTAATCACCACAACCTTGAGAGCCATTACCGGAGCCTTGAGAAACTGCGCCAAAGTCTGCTGCTCGTCTAAGGAATACTTTTATCGGCCCAAATTGTTTCGGTAAACGAACGAAGTGAGCGCTTAAACATACGACTCATGGAGCTACTTTGCTGACACGCTTAAAGGGTCTAAAAGCGACTAGACCTCCATGTTGCCAGGCGGGACAACCTCTAGCGTTGACGCAGCTACAACAACTATAAGACCGTTGGAATTTTGGATTTGGCACAGTATCAGTTGTGCCCCACGAGAAATTCCGACGAGTCTGCAGAGTTCTGTCTGGTACTACTAAGGAGTTCCGGGTACAAATGAGTTTTATCCCGCTACCAGGCTCAGAGAAACAGGGGTTTCAGGCAACCTTTCGACACCATTATAGCCAACAGGGGACACTCCAGGCCATACCAAGACTATCATACAGCAAAATCCTCCCAAATCACATACCTGTTTTTCAGGTAGTGCGAGACGGTCAGTTAAAGGAGCTAAAAGAGATGCTGATGTTAGGTGAAGTTTCATTGCGGGATCACGACCAGTTTAGTGCATCCCTCCTATTTGTAAGTCCAAGCCCGTGTAGGCTGCCTTACTTGTTTGAAATGCTTACATTGGCTAGTATGTGGGTCTTTAGCTGGAAATCTGCCGATTTCTACTTCAACATAGCGCAGATGTCAACCTTATCGCTCCTTACCAATTCAAAGGCCACGCCTACAGAAGCAACGCATTTACACCTTTAGATTTCTTAAATCCTAAGTCTGAGTTCTAATGTAACGAAACTTCTCCTTAATGCTGGTTGCGACCCTGTGATTCCCATACTGACCCACGGAAATAAAGAGCTTTATATCGTCAATATTTAAGTTAGAAGGTATACGAGAGCCGGCATTAAGATAGAAAGAAAGCTAGGAGTTGTTACTCGGTTCAATACACTAACAAGCCTGCTTCAATAAATGCCTCAGTGTGACGACCCTGCAGGCCGTCACTTGGGCCGGGGCGGCCCGACAAATCCCCCGCAGAAGGAACAGTGCAGAAGGACGGTGCACACTGTCCAGACGCACTGGGCCAGGGGTGCAAAGACCCGAAGCCCCTACGACCAGTAAGGAAGCGCTTGGTGGTCCACAAGGACTGACAACACCAAGCACCGCTCAGTTGACTGCTCGGCCGTAACTGCGTGGTGCACCACCAAGCACAACAGACCAAGCAAGGTACGAAGTACCTTCTAGTTAGTTAGTATAGATAGCCATGGTTATGCCCACAACCACCGTGAGGGACTCTGGTTCCTCACGCTAGTATTTAATTATTCATTTATGTCCTACTGTTCAGACTCACCTCTGTGCATTATAGTGACAACGACTTACAGTGACATTAAACCCCTCGTCTAAGAGTGCTAGCTTAACAAGCTGTCTTTAGAACGCCCCCTACTTGTTGGCATCCTGCTATACGTTCTGTCTTAACCCGCGCCAGTCCTCTCGAGGCCTGTGTCGGGTGCAGGTCGTAATACTCAGTCTGAGGCAGGTTAAAGAAAACGTCTTAGTGTGACGATAAGTGGGTATTATGAAATATAAGAGTTTTATAGTGGAAAATTAAAACTCTTATATTTACAGTCTTAGTTTAGTTTATATAAGTTCACAATCTTACAAGTCCTAATGCTGGGAAAACCTAACTTATAGATACTTATAATAACCCACGGACTTTTTTAAGTAACTTAAAAATAACTTACAACCTAGTAAGTTACTTATAAATTACCTATAGGTTTTACATGTATTTATAAGTGAAAATGGTTACCTAAAGTATATAAAGTAATTTATACCTTAATTATAAATAAGGGTTTTATAATTAAAATATTAAATATATTAGCGTAATATATTAAGTACTGGAAATTTTCAAATTAGTTATACTTAATAATAAGATTAATTAATAAATTATAAATAAGTATAAATAATAATAGCTTATTATTTTAAGAAAAGTAGTATAGTAATCGATACATTAATTAAATTATAAGAGAGGAGGCGTATACAGCAGTATAAATTATATACTATTAACTCAGGGCGTTATTCAGGCCGACGCTGTCGTTCTTTTTAGGCTCTGTGTGTAATATTACTGTAGCCGTTTATGTATATAGCGATGCGTTCTCTGGCGCGTGCCACCGTCAAAAAGGAGCCGCGCTGCGTGGTTCTTTGAACCGTGCTTCTTTCAATCAACAATCAATCCGACAATTTTCACCACAAAGACCTCCCATTGAAAGCCCAGTAACATTCTGGCCCTTCAATCAAAAGAAGATGACCTGATCCACGGTCGCGTTTCCTTTGTTATTCTATGCTAAGCTCCGTTCCATGCTAGGCACCGTCATATACTAAGTTTTGTTCTATACTAGGTACGTATCTGTTTTTCTACGTCAGTTACATTTATGTCCCTCCAATCGGAGGACCAGTAGTCTGGGAGTCGGCCTTTCAGGCCAACTACAACGTTCTGTAGGTGTGGTTCTCTTTGTGGTTTCTTCCCTGTTGCGCCATCGCACCAGCTCACTACTTAAAGAAAACTTTAAATTATTTAAGTTAATAACACGTCCTTCTCTCCCTATATACTTAACCTTATTCCTTTTATTTATATATATTAGTAAGTTCACAGCTAAGTAATCTTATCATATACTATTAAGTATCTTTATAATACTTATAAACTTATATAGCAGTAACTTTTATAACAAATGTTTTCCCTCTTTAAAAATCCTACACTGTAACGCTAAATCATAATAATATTATACTTTACTACTTAATTATCGCTATGCTTAGTAAAAGAAGTGTTTATAATAATAATTTTTTAGAAATATAGATAACTTAATTTAGGCGTAACTGCTTTAAAGACACTGGAAAAGGTGAAGAGCAACACTTTCGAATCCAAATATAATATATGTGATTTATCAACTTGTTAAAATTGAAGGTTTTTTCTTCTCCTATAGTTAAAATGAAGGAAAGCGTAGCTAGGTGGTGGTGGTAGAGGTCCCAAAACTAGGTCCTCGTAACTCCACCGCCATTTTAGACCCGTGGTAACTGTAGCCGAGGCAGCCCAGAACTGTGACCCCGCTCGCTCAGTCTGGCTCAGTCTGGCTCAGGCCAAGGCGGCAACTGCTCAGTTCCGAAGAAGGAAAGGGAAATTCATGGTGTCGATTTTAGGGTGGTGAACTGGCTGTTTCAAATCCGTGTTCGGTACCTAGCCGAGAACTCAGAGTCGGTCGTTTTCTTACGGGATACAAACGGCCCGATTTCAATCCCAACCTGCGCATACTCGGCTTTTGCCATCTTGTGCGCGTTCAGTCTGGAGGCTTCGGTCTCTTCCGTTTTGGCGAGCTCAGCTGTGAGGGCTGTTAGCGAGCGGGATCTCTTGAGTTTCCATGCAGCAGCGGGCTAAGGTGAGCTTACCTCGCCAGTGGCTGAGCGCGGCGTCGATCAATTGCTGTTCGTGGTCCTGGTTTCATGTGTCGGCCATTTTGCTTTGAAGAGCACCGACTTGTTGGAAATTTTGGTGATGTTGGCTCGAGGACGAGAGGCGAGTTGTTCGTTGGATGGAGGGTAGTGACTGCGTTGGTCGGTGAATGCGTTCTGCTTGAGGAAGGCGTGTGTGTTTGAGGAAGCAGGGCAGCGGAGGGGCAGAACGCGACGCTTGATTCAAGTATTCCGGGACCTGGTGGCCAATGCTCTGGGACATTCACATTCACTTGGGACGAACCGCAATGTCCCACGCAATCGATAAGGAAATTATCAGGGAATATTTCGAGACATGGTGCACACTCACGATCACTGGCCAAACACATCGCAGAGGGGGATCTTCACTTGGTAGTCGAGGCACCTTCGCTCAATTCTGTCGACCGAGGAAGCGCCCCAACTCTATCACAGCAGTACCTTACGAGCTTGCCGTACGAGGGCGTCCCTTCCTCCGCTGCAGAAATCGGCTTCTGATAATCTCCTGTATGTCCCAATTCCAGCTCTAGGCCTTGGTGGCATCATCCAGATCAGAGTCCTCAGCCAGATCGACCCATTCCTCTTCCTCGTCGTGAGAGACCGTTACGCACTCTTCCATGTCGCAGAACTCTTCGCCGTTGCCTTGGTTCTTTGTAGACACTGGCATAGTCTCTTGCTCTGTGCTCTCGACCTTCGAGTTCGCGTTCTGCACCTACCCTCAAACGTCAGTTTCATGGACACGGTGGTGATAAACTTGAGGGGAGACTCACCGTGTCGTTCTTGATGTTCTCCGACTTCTTAGTTGCGCGCTTTGCACCTTCAGCAGTGATGCGCCTGACCTGTAGTCCGAACAGGCGGTCGACTTCGTTGAAGAATCTTTCGCGAGCGGCGTCCCGGGCAGCCAACTGCTCGGGCGTCATCTTGGTATTGACTGGGTCAAGAACATCGTCAGTAGGGTGGCGGGCGAAGGGGGAGCATGCCGGTGGGCGTGGCTTCTGATGCTGGCTTACAGGGCATCTCGTTTGAAGGATGTTGCTGTGTGATGGTCTTCTTCAGGTGAGGCTCAGTGTTAGAATCTTGATGATGCTGATGACAACTTGGTGAAGAGGGCGGCTTCTTCAATGAAGTTGTTCGGTGTAGACACTCATGTGTTTGCGGAAGGAGAGAATCAGGGAGGGGCATAAAATTGGTGCTCGAAATAAATAAGGTGTACACCCAGTGAGCCCGGGAATCGCTCTCATTCTACTCACATCAGATAAACCAGCAAATCAGCCCCACTTTGACAATACTATGACCAAAAAATCACCAAGGTATTCACGCTTCCTCTATGGATACCAGGTCTTTTTTTAAAAAAAATTATCTTTTTGCGTAGTAGTTGGCCCCAACAAACAATCTCGATCTTTGACCACCGCTTGGGAGCAGAGTCCGGGGGATGAGGTATTACTAAGCAAGCCGAACCTATGCTCCTCTACAATTACCATTTATCGGCTTCAGAGTGCGTTTTGAGGAATTCTGGTGGTCGTCAAGCTAGGCGATCTCATAGGCGCTTTTGCTAATTCTACCAGACTTCCCCGGTACGAAAACGGGCATCGTCCCTTTGCGCCTGAGCCAAAAACATCACATCCTTATGAGCAATGGGCAGCGTTCGATGTCCGAGTTTGAGCCGTGGCAATTGAGCAGACAGATGGTTCCAACTGCAGCCTCGGCGGCTGTGCTGGCTGCCAGAAAGCGACAACGGCGAGCTGTGGCTGCTGTGTGGGAGCGCAATTCTACGAGTAGTGTCCTGCAACGCGAATCTTCTTTTGCAGTGCTTTGTGTCGGAAGTCGGACGAGGACCGCCGACGAAGACAAAATACAAAGCGCAGCAGTTTCGGAAATCACGAACTCCAAATCTGCATTGTCTGCCTCACGTGTCTAAAGTCACAACGATACCAAGCCATATCGAGGATGCTCCGGGCGCCGAAATCGAAAGGATGTATCCCAAATGCCAAGATAGCGGAGACGGATCGAGAACCCCCGCATGGGGCAAGGAAGAAGAAGAAGATGACGACGAGTTTGATAACTTGCATAGTGATGCCCAGAGAAATACAGCACAAGACACTGGGGCCGGTCTTGGCCCACGACTTGGCGTCGGCAGCCATCGTACCAGAGAAAAGGGTCGTGCCAAATTGGGGTAGGAATGCCACGCCGGACCTTTTGCCAAACATGCATGTGCATGTGCCGAATCGTGGAGAATTACAGGGTACTCGCTGGTTAAAGTGGCCGACTCGCTTGTCCGGCCCACTCCCCGAGGTCGCTTATTGATTTAAGGCCGGGAATAGCCTGATATTGCACTAGAGGTTGCTCGAGTGCTCCCTTTTCTTATATACCTACCTCCCTACCCTACCTTGGGGGAATCTACACGATGTGAGCCACTCAATCCTCGATCGTCTAGGAAGAATACACTGGGGAGCAAAGGCCGCCCTGAAAATGATGCATCTCGGACTTTCCGTCACATACGCCCTGGCGTTGGTGGCTGGTGCTTTGGCCAGCCCATCGCAAGAACTGGACGCCCGCCAGCAGCCGTTCAAGTCGACAGCCATCACTGACCACGCCGAGCCCTGGGCGATCGCCTTCCTGCCCGACAACCGCATCCTCGTGACCGAGAGACGCGGCAACCTCCGCCTCGTTGACCCGGCCACCAAGTCTAAGACTACCATCACCGGCGTACCAACCGTCGCCTACGGCGGCCAGGGCGGTCTCCATGACGTTGCTTTGCACCCAAATTACACCCAAAACAGCCTTATCTATCTCAGCTACGCTGAGAGCGGCTCCGGCGGCGCAGGCGGTGCCGTCGCGCGCGCTAAGCTGACGCTGACGGCTAGCGGCGGCTCGCTCTCCGGCCTCGAGGTCATCTGGCGGCACTCGCAGCGGGCTTCAGGCGGACTCCAGTTTGCGTGCCGCCTGCTCTTCGGCCCCGACGGCGCGCTGTGGATCTCATCTGGAGAAATCAACCAGATGACGCCCGCGCAGTCCATGACCGGCAACCTCGGCAAGATGATCAAGCTGTACGACAATGGCACTGCCTTTGCAGGAAACCCGTTCGCCAGCCAGGGCGCCATCCAGTCGCAGATCTGGTCGCTGGGCCACCGCAACCCGCTCGGCATCGACTGGGACGCCCAGGGGCGTCTCTGGGAGGTCGAGATGGGCCCCATGGGCGGCGACGAGCTCAACCTCATCGAGCCGGGTAAGAACTACGGCTGGCCGCTTGTGTCGCAGGGCCGCCATTACGATGGCCGGACCATCCCGGCGCACAGCACGCGCCCGGAGTTCCAGCCGCCTAAGGCCTTCTGGGTCCCGGTTATCTCGCCGGGAGGCATGATCGTCTATAAGGGAAGCCTGTTTGCGAGCTGGAAGGGCAACGTGATTATTACGGGGCTCAGCTCACAGTCAATTGTGCGTGTGACTATCACAGGGGATACGGCGAAGGAAGCGCAGCGTGTCTCGATGGGCAAGCGCATGCGCGGTATTCGGGAGGATAAGGACGGCGCCATCTGGGTGATTGAGGATGGGAATAACGGCCGGCTGTTGAAGCTTACCCCGAACTAAAACATGCGTTAGCGAGGGCTGGCCAAGAGGAGTCATCCTGTTAGCAGGGTCGAGATACGCGGAATCGCGCTGGTGGTAACAAAGCACTAATGCATTCACGCTTCACCTATAGATACCAAATCATTCGTTTTGATTCAGACCTGTGTTTGGACCCAAGAAGTTCCGTATTGACTCTCTGAGCCCTCCCTATTATTGGCCCCATCCACTGCTTTAGTACCTGGCAAACTCGCGCATCATTAGCGAGCTCTAGGTCTTCAACCTCAATACGCCTGCACCTAGTCGTTATCACTGTCGTCGCAGAGAACCATCACATAGTCCTCCGGTTATTCCTCTCTCTTCCCGGCGACCTTGTTCTTAGCCGTGTCGTCGTTCTTCGGTTCGACCTAGTCCTTCTGCTACCCAGAAAAAATGGGCCGGATAGATCTGATGATGATGATGATCTGCGAAGGGCATGTATGGAGCCAAGGCATTCACGCTTCATTTATAGATACCAAATCACTGGGTTTAACTCAGGGCGTCAATCTTTAACCCCAAAAACAGTTCCATGTTCATGTCAACTCCCCGAGCCCCCGTCATCGCTGTTTCCGTTCACTCCAGACGGTACCAGGTAGCATTTGTTGTTGGCATGCTCTTCCAATTTCCAGCTCAAATCTCAACCCAGTCGTCATCGTCTTCATCGTGAAGAACCATCACATAGTCCTCCACTTCGTAGTGTTCCTTCTTGGCGACTTGGTACTGCTTAGCGACTTGATGCTGCATGGCAACTTGGTGCTGCTTGGCAACTCCATGCTCGATGGTGGCCTCGTGGTCCTTGGTAGCTTGGTGCTTCTTTCCCGAGAGATCGCTCTTCGGCTCGGCTAAGTTCTTCTTCTGCTGCACAGAAAATATGAGTCGGATGGAACAGTTGATAATTTACGAAGGGAACCTACCGGGATCTTGGTGTTTGATCTGAAAAGGCGGTCCGCCTGCCTGAAGAATTCATCTGCGGGGGCCTGGCTCTCGCCGGCCAACTTCATACGGGCTAGCAAAGAGGAACGCTGTCAGCAGGGCCGCGACAGGAAGGATCGTGCGGAAGCTGTTGAAAACTTACGCGCCATATCGCAGAAAGCTCGCTCTCTAGTCTTCTTGAAATGTTGGAAAACTCTCGGGTTGTCGGTAGATGTGCTGAGAGCTTGAGAGGTGATGTTGGTGGTTTAAGGAATCGGTGTGTTCATGGAAGGGAAGGAGTAAGGAGGGGCAAACAAGAGGTGCGCGGCTGGATTTGATGGTGCAAGCCGAGGCCACTTCCGCTTCCCTCGCAAGCACCAGGCCCCACTTCAACGATGTCATCGCCAACCCCCCGGTCTTCGCAGTGAGCTTTCTTCTCCCAGGAGATACCGCTAGATCTTCGAATCTTTCCCTCTTGAAGCTATCACACCCCCTTTTCCGGGGCAGACCTCGCGATCTTATCATCGCACTTCACCCACCCCTAGAGCGGGAGAATTTGCTTATTACCGTCTATACCCTCTAGCTTGTGCAGGTTTTTGGAACGGAGCTGGAAACGATTCACTTCCTATACCCTGGGACATGCTCCATAGTTAGGGATCATCTTGGTAAAAAGTGGTTTAATGGCGCATGCGAGGACGGTCAGAGGCAATTCTTTCCTCCCGACATAGAAGATCGGATCGCCGAATGCGACCATTCTTCGCAACTCATGGCCCCCTGGGGGTGGAGTTGGATGAATAGCTACCGCCTCCAGTTAAAAGGGCCCGTCCAGACCTTTCCCGACAGAGAGGCGCGTCGGTTTACGTACAATTATTCCGATGCAGATGAGATGTGCGAGTATGCCGAGATGGTCCGCCAGTATCCTGACAAGACGACGGCCCGCAACGACGTCAATCCCTTCCTGGGTACTCCCTCCTTCTCCTATCCATCCTTTCGTTACAGAGAGGTGCTGAGCTTTCTATGCGACACTTTTTGGAACGCCTCCCTAAGCTAGAGTACATTTCCATTCTCACCATGCGAGTAAGGGAAGAAGACAGGACGTAGGTAGAGAGGGATAGTCAACTAAGGTAAGATATCTTGTCCCCACTTTAGCTATCTCGTTGCGTGGCGTCCTTTGTCAACTGATCTGACCCGATGCATCTTTTTGTATCCAAAATAGACTACATTTGCAACTGCCCCTCCACTTCCTTGGTTAAACTTGTCTCTTTGTTAATGGTATGATCACTAAACACTTCCAGTCAATCTTCGAAAGGAGAGTCGTCTCGCGGCATCAATGCACCCATTCGGGGTTCTCTTGGACACAGGTGCCGATTCGCCCCTTGAAGGCGTTCTCAAGTAACAATGTCAATTTGCCCATGGAGGGCTTTCTCGAATACAGTACGGATTCAGCCCTGGAAGCTCCCCCAAACACTGCGTCGGTTCACCCGTCGAAAGCCTTCTGCAGTCCATCGATATGGAACTACTTCATATACATATGGGACTACTCATCATCTCCTTGAGAGGCAAATGTGCTGATTTGAATTCTTCTTTCTTCTTTTCTAGAAATATACTTAATCTTCCCTCGTCAGCTATTACCTCAGCGGCGTAATAAGCACTTCTTTTCAGCATTCGAACTTTAAGCCAGTATTGGTCTACGACTTGACTCAGACACTACCATAAACCCAAACCCCAGCACGCAGTGCGGTCGTATCTCGGATTGTGTGCTTCCACTCTCTCCAATGCAACTACGGAGACTAGCTGCATCCAGTGGGCCATATTGCCCCACTTTTATAGCTGAATCCTTGTGTCAACCGCGGCTTCGCTACGAACCCGAAATACGGGCTTAAGATTCATTCGGCACGTTCCTCAGATTCTGACAGTAAGACATCGGGGTAATTGAGGCCGCCTCACACTGGGACGTTCACTACAAAGAGGTGCAATGGAATGCTTGATCCCGTCTCGAGAGCACATAGGCAACGAAAAAGATCACGGTAAAAAAAAATGACGATCCCTCTGATCGCAATCCTCTTGTTTGGCACGTTAGCCACCGCTCTCTCTCCGAAATGCCGGTGCCGACCGACAGAACCCTGTTGGCCGCCCGCATCGGCATGGAACGCGCTTAACACCTCTATCGAGGGCAACCTCGTCGCCGTCCGGCCATTCGCCTCCGTTTGCCATGACCCAACATATGACCTACACGCGTGTCAACTTGCCAAACGCATGTCAAACGAATCCCTCTGGCTCTCAGCAAATCCTGGTGCCGTGCAAATTGCTAATTGGGCGTCCTTTCCCCAGCGGAACGAGACATGCTATGTTGATACACCTGAATCAGTCCCCTGCGGACAGGGGAGAATCTCCCTCTACTCGGCCGTCGTTCGCAAGACGAAGCACATCCAAGCTGCAGTTCGCTTTGTCAGGAAGCATAACGTGCGACTTGCCATCAAGAATACAGGTCATTGCTTCCTGGGCCGCTCTGTCGCGCCCGATTCATTGCAGATTTGGACGCATCATTTGAAGGAGACTGTTTTTGTAGATGATTTCCGGCCGAAGGGGTGTCCGAAGGAGGAGAAGAGCTTTGGGTCGGCGGTTACGATTGGCGCGGGGGTACAGCTGAAGGAGCTATATACGGCTTTGGGCAAGAAAAACCTCACTGCGGTGATTGGCGCGGCGCATACAGTAGGCGCAGCTGGGGGGTACATCCAGGGCGGTGGACATTCGCCATTGGGAACGTGGAAAGGGATGGCTGCGGATAATGCGTTGGAGTTTGAGGTTGTCACCGCCAAGGTAGCTAGCTAACTCACCCCCCTCCATCGGCGAGACCGGATGCTACGGGACCAGAGCTGACAGTCTTGCAGGGCGACCACGTCACAGCGAATTCCTTTCAGAACCCGGACCTCTTCTTCGCCCTCCGCGGAGGTGGCGGTGGCTCCTGGGGCGTAGTCACCCGTGTGACGATCCGCACCTTCCCCGACCCACCTACTGCAGTCCAAAGCTTAACCATTTCCTCCGCAAACTCCACCGCCTTCTGGGCTTTCATCGAGGCGTTCCACGTCGACCTACCATCCATCAACGATGCCGGCGGGTCTGGTTACTACTTCATCACCCCCAGTCCTAACGTCTCCACCCTCTCCATCGCCCTCTTCTTTGCCGGACACCAAAACGACACCATCATGGCCTCCGTTGTGGACCCTCTGATCAGCCTCGCCAACAAAACTTTCTCCCCATCATCCGTCGTCCCCCTACGCTTCCAAGCCCCAGGCTTCCGCTACGTCATCGACCAACTCCTCCCCAGCGATTCCGACACAGGCGGTGCGATTGTGCGCATTGGTTCCCGCCTGATTTCCCACAAATTTCTTTCCAGCCACCCTGGTGCAGCCAAACTCACATCTGCCCTCCAAAACATCTCCATCCAATTTCCCGACGCGACGATAACAGGCCACGTAGTCTCGGGCGGACAGGTGGCGCGCAATTCAAACCTCGACGTCGCGGTCAACCCCGCGTGGCGTCGCACGGTCACGCACCTGGTCAGCGGAGTAGGCTGGTCACCTACCGCAACGGTGGAAGAGCAACGAGAAAAGAAAAGGCAGGTTACAGAGGTGATGGTCCCCATGTTGGCGGAGTTGGAACCGGATATGGGGGCGTATCTGAACGAGGCGGATGCGAATGAGAGGGATTTTCAAAAGTCGTTTTGGGGGGACAACTACAAGATGCTGAGGGAAACCAAGAGGAAGTGGGATCCTGAGGAAGTTTTTATTGTGAGGGCCGGGGTAGGGAGCGAGGAGTGGGATGCGGAGGGAGGGTGTCGGTTGTGATGACCTTGAGAATAGCCAGAGAGGCGCATTCTTTAACTGGCTGCCAGGGATTGGGCCCTAGGAGCATGGAAATTGGGGACTCCGTCTCTTTAAGTACCAAATGAAATGCGTGTTTTTTTCTTCGTTTTGTCCCTTTTCTGTTGTCTTGGGAGTTGAGACAGGGCATCCATCCGCTCCCGAGACAAGAGATCTCACGCAGGGATATGTCCTGGGATTAACCCTCCCTCCCTCCCCTACCAGCTACTACCGCAAACGAGTGTGGCTAGGTAACCATAACATTGGGATACCCCACTTGCGCCCCCACCCCAAAAGTCCCCCTAGACAGGATTGGCCGCACTTTCAACCAACTGGATGACGTCGTGTCCTCCCCGCACTGAGCCCTACCCGCCCCCCATTGGAGAAGGTATCTACGCTAAGAATAACCCCTCTCTGACGGACACGGTGCTGGCAAGAGAGGGAATTCCTCCTGCCCTCATCCCATCCCGCCCCTCTTTTCAGTCCAGCGGCCGGAATCCGACAGCAATCCCCTTCCTTAACAGCCTCCAACGACCAACATCAAGTTTCTCCGGCCATGGGTCTTCTTGTGCAGATCCATGACATCTGGTGGGTGCTGGCGTCGGTCGCGGTGGCTGCCTACATCGGCAGCAAGATCCGTGCCTACCGTCGGCTCAGGGCCTTCAAAGGCCCTTTCAGCACAGGTTTCTCGGAAATATGGCATTCGCGGGTTCTGTTGGGCTTGAGGTCACACGTGAAATACAAGGAAGTCTGCGACAAGTATGGTGCGTACCAATGTTCCCCAACTTGTGCTGAGAGCTGCGGCGGAGCCGACGGAGCCGACGGGGGGGGGAACTGGCTACCTAATTAATTAATGCCCGCAGGAAGCATCGTCCGAGTGGGACCGAACGACCTGGTCACTTCGTCGCCCGAGTTGCTTGCTCATATGAGCGCTGTCCGCTCGCGGTACACGCGGACGAAGTGGTACAACCGTGCCGCTCGCCACCGGCCAGGAAAGGATCACGTCTTCAGTGAGCTGGACGAGGAGAAGCATATGCGACGAAGACAGCAGATGGCTGCGGGGGTAGGCCGCCCAACTGCCAGGCGCTCAGAGAGAAGGATGCTTTGCTTATCAATCCTTTATATTGGCTTAGTATTCCGGAAAGGAGAATCTCGCCCTTGAAGGGTCAGTCGACACACGTATCGCCGAGCTGGTGCAGCTGATCCGGGCCAAGTACATCTCGACCGAGGCCTTGTCCAAGCCAATGGACTTTGCCCGCAAGATCCAATTCCTCACGCTCGATGTTATCAGCGATATCGGCTTTGGTGAGGCGTTTGGCGACCTGCGCGCTGACGCTGACGTAAACGACTACATCAAGTCCGGCGAAGAGGGCCTTATGGTTCTTACTCTCTTTATGGCGTTAGGCCTAACCGATTTCCTACAGATCCCCTTCATCGCCCGTTGGCTAGGCCCGTCGGAAAAGGATGCAACAGGTTTCGGAAGGATAATGGCAAACGCGCGGTCTACCATCGAGGCCCGCCTCCAGCGGGATACGGAGAAGTCCTCGGATATGCTCGCGTCCTTTATCCGCCACGGCCTCAACGCCGACGAGCTCCTTACCGAGTCGACCCTACAGATTATCGCAGGCTCCGATACAACCGCTGCCGCCCTGCGAGGCATCATGCTCTACCTCGTCTCGCATCCGCGCGTCTACGCCAAGCTGCAGGCGGAGCTCGACGCAGCGGAGCGGGACGGGGTTGCTCCGCCGCTGACGGATATTATCTCCGACACGGCGGTCCGGAAGCTGCCCTACCTCCAGGCCGTCATCAAGGAGGGCATCCGTATCCATCCGCCCGTGACGGACCAGATGCCCAAACGTGTGCCCGACGGGGGCGACACGGTCGTCGTCGATGGCAAGCCCGTCTTCCTCCCGGGCGGTACCAATATCGGCTACGCCGCCCTGCCGTTGAACATGAGGGAGGATACCTTCGGCCCAGACGCCCACGAGTTCCGTCCCGAGCGGTGGCTTCTGGAGAAGGACTCCGCCCGGCTGGCGGCCATGAATCGCACACACGAGCTGATCTTTGGCTACGGCAAGTACCAGTGCTTGGGGAAGCCGGTCGCACTGATGGAGATTGGCAAGACGGTCTTCGAGGTATCCCACGCCTCCCCCTCCCC
>Ga0247780_1000109_pt1 | contig 76105 bp, 61 predicted proteins | sample UWRJL079202R5_FD_179927 | JGI IMG/M metagenome (GOLD analysis project Ga0247780, IMG submission 179927) | Plant litter microbial communities from Arlington Agricultural Research Station in Wisconsin, United States - UWRJ-L079-202R-5 | ecosystem: Environmental > Terrestrial > Plant litter >...
GGGGAGAGGGGAAAATGAGCTGGGAGTCATCTGGCTCGATGCACACGATGACTGCAACATCCCGGACACGGTTGTAAGCGGGTATTCCGACAGCCATAGCATTGCGATGATGGCGGGGGAGGGGTGGCGGGCGCTGATGGCGACGATTCCGAGGTTTAGACTGGTGGATTTGGAGCGGGTGGTCCATATGGGGATGCGCGATGTGACTGAGCTTGAGAGGGGGAGGGTTATGGCTTCGAAGATGGCTGTTGTTTGGGGCGGTGATGGGGAGAGGTTGGATTTTGTGGCTGGGTTGAGGGAGTTGGGGAGGCGGATTGCTGGTGTGGCGATTGGTGCTGTGAAGATGGTCGTGGAGGACTTGTCGCGGAAGGGGCTGCTTGTGTCGAACGAAACTTGAAATATTCAGGCGTTATTTTCGCCTCATATCAACCCCAAGAAAGTCTGTAGTCCAATTTCCATGCTTGATTGGTTTGCCTACAAGCTTCAAGGTTCGGAAACGCAGTTCTGTTTGACCCAATTCGTTCATATTCCTCGACCTCCACACCGTCGCATAAGACTTGGATCTGAGCGGGGCGGTAGCTGAGAGCCCGGGTCTTGCCGGGCCACCTCGTCACTAGGTTTTGCAGCGCCCTCGCACAGTCAGCGTAGTACAGAGGAAATTATCGTGATCGATTTACGACGTGTAAATGGACTCTATTCAAGCTGCATAGGAATCTAATCGGTTTCTCACCTCAGTCACTGGCAATCCTGCACCAGGCAAACACTGCTGCCATCCATCTCGTGTCTGATTCCCAGTAGCACCTGCCATCAAATCCTCAAAGAGCCAGCACGGACAACATACGATTATCAGGCGACACGCGTCAGCACGTATCGTTGCTCCTTCCAATGTGAAGCAGCGCAGGTGGGACAGATATGGGATGACAGCAGGTCCGCATCTTGAAGAATAACTTGACTCGACAGCTGGAGGTCTTTCCAGCAGACCGCGCCAGGAAACGCTGGGTCGGGTTATCGCAGCACAAATGTGAGAATCAGGGGAGACTAGGTAGGTCTTTGCAGCAAGTTCGGTAGCATCAGGTGTGGCAAGACAGAATCATGCCGGGACACGCGCGTGTGCCTGGAGAGGGATGCTCCTTCAGGCAGATCCTTCCAGCAGCTCAGTGACGGACCGCCAGACAACAACCTGCCCTGGAGAGGTGTCGGAGGCAGTCACAATCGCTGAAGTCTCCAGCTTTATTTACTTCGTCTCGCTCCCTCGCTTCTCCCAACTTCTCTTCTCCCTTCAGAAATCAACACTGAGAAAAAAAAAACGCCAAATCGACAACATGAAGTTTACGGACTGCGGTCCAATCGTTGCCATCTTGGATCTGCTATTTGACGGTGTCAGAGCACTTCGCCCTTCATGGTTCACCAAGGCCCATCCCCTTTCAGAGAAAGAGTTTCGGAATCCGACCGTGGTGCTGGCTCGGCTTGACGGAAACGCTGGTAATATCGCCCGAGATGTGAGATCGATGCAGATTGTACTTGGGGCCCTAGCCCCATGCCACAGGAGTCGATCTTCGCGCTGCTTTCGGATGTGAAGACAGAAATGCAACGGAATACCGATGCGATTCTTGAACAGACGAAGCAGTTCACCACTCTGACGACCGTCTTGCAAGGCATGCCGACTCGCAAGGACCTCGAAAGTCTGCAGACCGACGTCAGAGCTCTTGCGAAACGCGAGGATGTGGTATCGAAGGCCGATGTAATGATCCAACACCTTTCCAAGATGCAGGATGCCCTCAGCAAGCTCCCAGAACCAGTTTCTGCCTTTCCCAAAGCCCCGGGAAGTGGCATGCATGGGCCGTCCAGCAACTCGCAGGGGAGTGCTGATGTAGCCGCTGGCTAGGGGCGCCAGCCTTCCCACCACTCCCGAGGGCGGTGGGGGTCTCCCGCAAGGGGGGCCCCCTAGCGACCAGCTCGCACCTTATCGCGGTGCTGGGGTTCAGTACCCTTGACCGGGGAAGCCAAGACGAGCTGCCTGTGTGAGTCCCCCTTCTTCCATGCATCCAATCTCCCGCTCGTCGCCGTCAGAGCGACTAGCTGCACTTGCTGCACAGCACTGCATGGTCTAGGTTGATCGTCCTCCGCGCACCGATCCCGAGCCGCATTCCCCGCGTCCTCCAACCGTCTTCGGGCACTTCTCGACAACCGGCCTCCCATCGGGCCCTCTTTCGCATCCCAACATCGGTCTTCAGCTTCATAATCATCTTCCGTTTTCCACGATTTTCCGCCACCGGGCTCCATTCGCACATTGCCGCTCGACTCCTTCCAGACACAGTACCATGCTCTGCTTAGGGCTGGGACATCTGGCGCAATACCTCGTTCAGATTCATCGACACCCGAAACAATGAACAATGCAGGGAGGAAACTGCCACGCCTTTGCCACGTCTAAACTACCGAGAGCTACCAGATAAGCGTACCGCTATTCGAAAATACAGCGTTTCTCGTGACAGGTATGGGACCCGTAGCTTCCTCCATCCACGCTCCGTGCACCGCCCCAGCCTCACACACCCACTCTCTCCGCTTCGTTGTTCTATCAGGAGATATGGTAACAAGGTTGTGCCATTCCAGATCGTCCGGGGATCGAAATTGTCCGAGGTTGTGCCACCGATTGATTTGGACGGACCAGTCCCCGCCTTCAATGGGAGGCTCCCGTCGTCGGCGGGTCAACCCCCAAGTCGTGCGGCGTCTTGAGGAGTCCCCTCTCGCCGGAGCAAGAGTAACACGCACCTGGTAGTCGGTGAAGCAGACGGCGCATGACTTAATAGTTCCAGAGCCTGGGGTCGGATGGAAAGGGATTGAGCATGTTTTTTCATGGTGTAGCTCAGAAATGGTAGCGGTCTCAAGGTGACAACACACCAAGCTGTCTCGAAAGTGGTTGATGAACGCCCTTAGTGAATGCGCGTCTCCCTTCTTGCCATCACTCTGAAATAGCGACGTGCCGTGGAGATGGAGACTATTGCCGATGATCTTGACGCGCCAGGAGTCCGTCATCAAGACACCGTAGTAATTTCCAAATGAACAAGGCGGGTTCACCTTCACGTTGTCGATGACGGGCGGAGGCGGGCCGTGGTGAGGGCTGTAGAAATGGCGGTTCATGACGAGCCGGGCCCAAGAATAGGTGAAGTCAGGCCGAAAGCTCGACACCCATTTGCTCATGGCGGGGTACATGATGTCTGGACGGTTTGAGCATGGCCGGTCGTAGAATTTGTAGCCGGCGAACTGCCTCGTCACGCGCCATCTATGGAGGCGGGCGCAGTCGTGGCAAAAGTAGAGCGTTGGGCTGTCTCGCTCGAGCAACTGAAGAATTGTTGCTCTGGCGGGGGCCGATAGCTGGGCCGATTTGTATTTGGCGAAATGCTTGACGAAAAGCGCGCGGCAAGTTAGGGCGAGCGCAATGGCTGATTCCGGCTCAAGGTGCTCCAGGATCATGTCGACGAGCTCGGTGGGCATCTTCTTCAGGACGCATCCCTCCTGGGCTGATAACCTCCGTCGGTATCCCGGAAACAGATACCAAAGCTGCCGAATGCGATCCATTTCGAGAAGGAATCGGCCAGGTGTAATTATTTTTGGTAAAATATGCAAAAAGAGATGGAGATTGTGAGGAGAACGAGCCCCGCCCGCATTTCCTGGCCCACTGTTGACGTGAGTTTACCGCGCGCGGGCGCCACTAAGCCTTAGTTTTGTGCGGAAACCTAAAATACCTACCTACCTACCTAGTTATCTCTGCAAGCACAGCCTAGAAAACACCCAGCCATTGGCGGTGACACAGTTTATGGGGCTGACAGTTAAGTTGTTGGCATGAGATAGCGGCAGATATCGCGGGATTGCTTCATCGTTGCCGATGCCCTGCGGTCTGTCTCCTCCTCCTCTTCAACGCATACCCGTTGTTCTGCCAAAACATCCTTTGGTGCCCACCCCCGTTCCCCAGCGCCGCAAAGGGGTCGAAAAACGTCTCGATAAACGAGCGTGTATCCTTCCACCCCGGGCCCTTGACGCGCGTCATCCCGTCCTGCGCCAGATACACAGCGGGGTCCCCGGGCAGGAAGCGGCGCGGGTGGAAGGCGTTCCACATCAGCGCGTTGGCGAGCATGAGGCCCGCGTCAAAGACGTAGACGAACCACTCGTCGCGGACGACTGGGCTGAGGGGTACCGGGACTCCGCTCTCGACGGTCCGCAGCGGAGTGTTGGAGATCTCAACCAGGCGGAAGATGGTCCTCGCAAGCAGGAGCGCCATGCTGGTATACAAGGCCACCAAGGGCCGGACGACCGAGGTCGAGCTGATTCTACCCGAGCGGCAGCAGTGATGAAAGATTCCCGTCAAGATTAAAAGGAAAAAAATTATGATGATCTGCGCGGCGAGGGACGCTTTTGTCAGGGAGTCGCCCATGCTGACAAACGTGTCGCGGACAGAGGTGTTGACGAGATATGCAATCCCGACAACGGTCAAGAGCTCGGTGACGACAGTCAGAGACACGAACGTGGCGAACACCCGGTTGGGGTGCATGGGGGCGAAGTACGGAACAAAGTGGAAGAGCCGACCCAGCACCTGAAAATTGGCGAGCAGGAGTAGGGGGCTGCTGGTAGGTTAGTAGATGCATGTCCGTACGGGCATCTGCGGTGGACTGATGCTACTTACGGGGCTAAGAAGAGCAGCAGTATGCTAGCGGTAAAAACTTGGGAGTCGTCATCGTGAAAGGCCCCGTACGCCCTTGTCCCGAATCCGGCAGCAAAGACTGCGCAGCTGAAGGGATGCAGGGCAGTGAGCTTGAAGCATTTGTAGTAACTGAGGGGAGACATTAGCCAGGTCAGCTGCCGAGAAGGTCCGACAATAGACCAAGACACTCACAAACACTGTCCGATATGAAACAACCCTGAGGCCGCAAAGAGGGCAGCAAAAGTGATGGCGGCGACCGAGTTTGGCGCGTAAAAGTAGACGCTGCCTGATGACGGCGTCAGCATGGCCTGTTTCGCCCCAAATGAATGTAATGGAGTACCTACCCGAGGTTGTGTCCGACATGGCGGGATGCAAACAACTCGATGGCTGCCGCGAGCCCCTCGCTTGGTATTATTAGGTTACTCGAGGTAGACGGTCTGAGCAAGTCGCTTGTGTTTTGTGACCCGGCGTTCCGGCTGGGGGGCTCGGGGTATCGGAAAATCGCGGAGTGATGGTTTATCCGCCTTTCCGACAGGCAATCTTCCCCAGTGCCCGGCTTGGCGGCGGATTTGATTGGCCCCCAAAGCTTGGATTGACTGTGCCTTTCAGAACTGGCTACAGGACCCTGCGCCAGCGGAACCGAGTTGTAGAGGTGAGTTGGATTAATAAACGGATGGTAATTACCTAAAGGTAGGGTAAAGCGTTCCGTACAGGTAGGTAGACGCCCATCTTGATCGTAAAACCCGTCTTTTCCGCTAGTGTTAAAGTCTCCGCCCTTAATCGTTCCGCTGCCTTCGAATTTTCCCGAGCTGCAGCGTGGAGGCCAGGAACTGGATGATGTGGTAAAAACAAGCAAGTCCGCTCGCCGTCGGTCGTCGCCCCCTATCACTAAACATCTCTGTCGAGCAGCCCCCCAAGCTCCATCGCTGGACGCACCTAACCACCGCGACGCAGTGGAAGCTACTCCCCCTACTAGTCCTCTTAGCCGGGCCCGTGACTTGCAGCCCGCAAGGCAGAGGTGGACAAAACAAGGACGGCCAAAAAGTAAGCGTCGCCCAGTGTATAGCCTAAGACCAGCAGAGGGTACCGAGCGAGAGGATGCTGAGAAGGAGGGTGTTCCACCGTCCAGCCCCAGACGAAGGTCGTCACATGCTGCACCACTTGAACCGTATTTTATAAGAGCTTTGAGCTGACCCCGAGCCTGTCGGCGACGATTTTGGCAATATTAAAGATCTGGGCGAGGCCAAAAGCGGCCAGGGCGACAGTGAGAGGACTCCATGTCCAGAAAAGCAGCCGCATCGTTTCGTAAAGCACCAAACCGACGAAAGCCGTGATGCTGTACGATACTGCTCTTTCTTGAGCTCCGCTCGCTTCCAGGTCGTGGTCGTGGAAGGCGGCGAGGTGCGCCTGAAGAACAAGTACAGGCCAGGCGCAGCAACGGCCAGGCATGTTGAGATGAGCGTCAAGAGATGAAATGGTGCTGACACTGAAGAGTAGACGCAGCAAAAACACCAGAACCACACGCCGCGATTCAGCGCGATCTGTACCCTGGCGGCCCCGTCCATCTTTACCGGCGGATGTGTTTCGGGACTGCTCTTGTGGGAGGGAGTACCATCGTGGATCGTCGAGACCGTAAAGGACTTCGGGCAGCAGCGCAAGCCGAGACCCAATTTCGGCTGCAGGTAGTAGGGATATGTACCGAGATTCCGGTGCGGCTGAACCGTTCTTCAATGACGAGCTTGGCGTTGGGTAATAGTGTCATGCAGGAGAATATTGAAAGGCCTTCCTTCTCGACTCGTTCCTTCCTGCTCTGATCAGTGACGTCGCGTCGAAAGATGCGGGGCACCGCACAGAACTAACTCGACTGTTCAAGACGGCGGCGAGGCCTTACGCGTTGGTGGAAACGAGGGGTCGATGACAACGGAGAATTGAGCGAATCTGCTAAAATGCTAGGGAGAAAGTAAAAATCCTAGTTACGGGCAACAAACAGCAGAGGTACGTCGGGGGAAAATTGGATGTGATTCTCTCCAGTGGTCGGGGCTACAAGGGTGAGGGTCTTGCAAAGCGCGCCTGCGACCCTTTGCGACAGCGACAAAGGCCACAATGTGACACCGACCTCATGGCTACCACCACCAAGCTACCTGGCCTTGACTGACTGCCTGTGCCATCCTGCTACCTTCACCCCAAAAACTCCTTGATAGTCTTGCCCAGCAACTTATCCAGCTGGTCCCGCTTGACCTTGGTGACCTGGCCCTGCAGTTTCCCAATCTCCTCCGCGTGATCGCATACCTGGCCCTGCAAGTCCGCAGCAAACTCTTCCTGGTCTCTGACTCTCTTCTCGCAGTCGGCCACGCCTCCCACAGCGACCTTCAACTCGTCGATCTGGCGCTGCATATCAGCGATCGTCTGGTTCTGCGCGTCAACCTGGTCACGCAGCGAGACCAGGGACAAGGCCCAGTCAAGCTGCTTCTTCAGGTCGTCCATCTTGGTGTCTCGCTCTCGGAGCTGGTCTCGTAGTTGCTGAATTTCCTTGTCTTTACTGGGGTATTCCTTTTTCCTAGCTATGTCAGTGACGTTCAGGCTTAAAAATGTTGTGCGAGGAGCACCCACCGGCATAGGCTTAGGGTCGTCGTCGCGCTCACGCTTGCGCTTTTTGCCATGCTTGAGAGCCTCAGAGGCAGCGTTCTTTGCGGGTGCCATTGTGATGTTTTTGTTTCGTGCTGGCGGAAGAAACGCTGTTTGTGAGAGGGGGAAGAGTTTTCAGCTCAACGAGCCCAAGGATCATGGCAGCGAACTGTTTTGTGTACTCGCTCACCCCACCGCCGAGAAAGCAGCCCGCCGAGAAAACAGCCGGCCGAAGAGAGAATCTGGGGGACCAAGACAGAGAGACAGGTACCTAAATACAATGGAAGGGAACCTCCCAATAAATTACAAGATTTCCCGGACTCAATGGCTGCAACACCAGCCGCGTCATACAAAAATGGCCTCCCTTGGCTCTCGTGGGCCTGGGAGTAAACAATGGAGGAGGGCCATACCGTCACACATCTCCCGTAACTCGGGCAACTCGGCCATGGTATACTTCATCAAGTTGCATAAGTCCCCTAGCTGGCTGCGTCGCAAGAGCCTTGCCGGATTTCCTTGCTTGTCCTGGAGCACTGGATGAGCCGGTTCTTGCCTCATCCGTCCCTGTATAAGGTCTGTATCCAGCATTGCAAGCATGGGATTTGCCTCGATCTCGTCAAGAGTGTCAAGGAGATCGATCCTGATCCTGTACTTCTCGCCTGGTCTGCGCCGCTCAAAACCGCTTTCGTGGAGTCTTAGTCCTTCCAGGGGTTCGATGATAGCAAGGTCGGTCTGTATGATGTCGCGGATTTTGTGGATTGTGGCCTCCGCCTCGCCTTTCGTGCGCTCTAGCCGTACCCTAGGGTCAACCTTACACTCCTCGCCGCCCCTGAAAAGAGTCGTGTCTTGGTCGTCGCCCCTGGCCATGCTATCGTGGATCGGCAACATCACTGAAAAGCACTCCTCAAGGAGATCCACATGATGTTTCAATTTTTCAAAGAGGTCAAACAAACCGTCAGACACTTTACCCCCAGCCAAGAACTGCGATATTCCTTTCACCAGCACCGTGTTCCAAAACTCAACTCTAAGTTGCAAAGTCTCGCGGCCCGCCTCGTCCAGAGCGTTACCTCGGGCTTTGGAGGTGTTGGACCAAGGATTAGCTTGTCGAAGAAAGCGTTCAACTGCTACCTTGCCATTGACGTCCACGCTGGCACCATAGCCGAAAACTGACTCCCACCGGATAAGGACCTGGACGTGTTGAGGAGAAGCAAAGTAGTAAGGCGTAGAGCTGATACCCCGACGTAATTGAGGTAGCACCGCGAGAATACACGGGCCGAGAAGCTTGTATTGGCGCACCTGAGACTCAGGGGCCCGCCCCGATAGGTCCTCCCTAACATGCAAGAAACTGTGGCAACCTTGCACTGCGATGACGGAGTCCCCTGAAAGCAAGTGATGGTCGCCTGCGAATGCCAGGAGACGTCGCCCCGTCCCGAGAGAGCTCATAAGCTTTCCTGTCAATGCCGGGGCCTGCTGGGGCGAACCCAAACGGTCAAAGCTTCCAGGGGCCGCGACCACAAAACCTTTCACTATTAAAGCGCCCGTTTCGTAGTTTACAAGCAGATGCTCGCATGAATTATTCTCGGTGTGTAACCAAAGGTTATCGGGTCCTAGTTGCCGAATTTTAGGCAGAAAGTCGGTGTCAAGATGCTCCTCAGAGTCGACGAAACCCACAGTGTCGGATGTTGATCTCCTGTGAGGGTATCTGAATGTAGATATGCGCTCAAGCTGTTGAAATGCCGAGCGGGGTGAGGTGAGGGTTGAATGGCTCCAGAGAGGGACCCAGCTTGGAATCGAACAGAACTCCAATGCTCTATTGCTGACAGCCGCTGCACGAAATACTATGTCAACAAGCCCATTCTGAATGAGCAGGGCTGCCGTGCCGATGTATGTCTGATGCAGTGACAGTGAATAATCCGCGATCAAGCCCAGTTTTCGTGCTTCAGTGGACAGGCCGAGCAAGCCAAACACCTTGTCTCGAGCATCAGACGCCTGGCAAGCGGACGTCGCAACCAGCAGATCCGCAAACTCTTCAAAACTGCGATCTCGCGGCCCCCCGAGGATATGCTTCGTCCACGAAGGAAGCCACCGATTCATACCCGTGTCCATAACTTCCAGGCGTTTAATGTTAAACAACGCCCAGTTCAGCCTCCGGGATCCGCAAACAACAAAGGCCTCTCTCGCTAGCGCAATCTCCTGGATGATCCACAGCCGTGTAAAGTAAGCTCGGCCAAAGAAGCCCTTGAAGTCGGCTAACTTGGCACTCAAGCTATTGGGTCTCCATGAGTCAAGCGGACACATGTTTATAGCGCTCACGGTCCTCTCCCCGGTCCTCTTTCCCCGGTAGGCGTCTTCGCTGATGTAGATGAGCACCGAATGAGCGAGCGAATAAATGCGACCCATGAGGCCGACCTGGTGCGAACGCTCGTCACCGGCCGCCTGGTTGATACACACGGAGTCAACCCAGAGAAGAATATGCTCATCGGCTTTCCGCAGGTTACGGAGAGCGGCGCTGCAGTTGGGGGTGATCGGGAAGGCGATCCACTCCTGACCGATGAAGATTTGTTCTCGGAGTGACGCGTCCCCGCGATCGTCGGCCCAGGTATAAGAGAGTGCATGGTACTGTGGCGTGTCGTTCAGATTGGCAAGCTCCAGTGTCCCGTGCAGGGAGCTGCCCGGCTCCCCTGAAGACAAGCGCAGTAGTCGAATCGTTGCCGTATGGGCATCGAGGGGTTCGTAGATGATTTTCGACGTCTCACATTTGGTAACATCAGAGCTGACGCTCGTGGTTGGGATATCACCAGCGCTAAAGTTTTTATCGGCCTCTTCGGACATTGAGTTCCAGTCGCGGCCATCGACGGGAGGTTTGGTGTCGGTACGCGAGCCCTCATCAAAAGCGCCGCCGCTAGGGCGTCGAGGGTGATGTGCATTTGCGGGGTGCACTCGGCCGACGAACGGTACTTGACGGTGGAGGGCCCTGCCTCAGTGGTTCTACCATGACGGTGACGATGCGACGTGGACTACGGCCGGCAATGTGATGACTGAGCGTCCGCGTCAACCGAAATGTTTTGGTGCGAGGTTCGCAGAAGTCGGAGCCGCTGGTTCAGGAAATGAGGGGTTTATGGTTGCCTCCCCTGAAAAGGAGCCAATAGGCTCGTTCAATCACATGATGTCTTTTCAGCGACACAGAGATAAAGCCAACCCAGGGTTTGCCACCAATCATTCTTGTTCCCTCTCGAGATGACCACTGTCGCTCTGCAGTAGGGCCAGCGGCATACTCAGCTTTGGAAGCGTCACATCCCCGCAGCCCTGCCCATTGTTGTCCTCGGCCTGGTAAGGCTCCGAGACGACAGCTCAACCTGAAGACCAGTCGGACTCTACTCTGTGTAAGGACGGCCTTGAAGTGGGGGAACAGGGCAGGTAGATACGGATGGAATCCGGAAGGTAGAGTAGAGAATGCCTATGCTAATGAATGGATGGAGCTTGGTTGAATGCGATGGTTGTGGGGTTCAATGACGCGTCAAACTCCACACGTGCGTGATGCCCTGTCGAGACGCGACGACGTCAACTGTGGAGCCAGTGAACTACAGAACCAGCGGGAGGGTGGGCACGGGCCAGACAATGACTGCACTCCGAACAGTGCACAGTGCGTGATGTGTTCAGTTCCGTCCGCGATCAGCATCAGAGATCCAGACACTTGAGCGTGGCAGCTTAAGAGACACAACACCAAATACATACACTCGCAACTGCGTGTTCACAGAATAGCAGCAGACATTGAGGAAGGAGCCTAGTGATTCCATAGCCAGGCCTTGTGGCCATCCATTTCTTGTTGCGCATCTAATCGGTCACAAGATCTCTCAGGCTAATGATACACGTCCTCCCAACTGCCTCCCGATCATCCAGGTCCAGGTGCTACCGACCACAACATGCACGATCGCTCGCACATGCGTTCTTTCCTCCCAGGAGGTTTCCCTCAGCACCGACCACCGTCTCTTCCCCTCATCTACCTCCCTCTGTCCGTCTCATTGACGAGCCAATTTCCAATCTTGCGCAGCAAAAATGTGACAGAGCGCCTCGTTCCACCCCCAAAAATGCAATAACTCCGTCCCGGTGGTTTTCCGGTTTTCAGCGCCTTGTGTACCTTGAGGTAATCTCTTCCATTCTGGGGCAAAAGCCCGACGCGCGCCATTCACCTCCCGCCAATACGCCGAGCCCAAAACAAATAGACAGCCGCCAAACGAAAAGAAATCCCAGGTAACAAAGCAAAGAACATAAAAACAGAGAGCTACCCCTACTCGCAGTAACCCGACTGCAGCAGCGAGAAAATAGGCAGCCCGAAAGAGACTCGGCGAGCGAGCAGCAGTGATCTTGTTGAACATCGAGCCGAGTATCTTAGTCCGACGAAAAGAAATGTCGTCCAGCCTAGCAGGCAACGGTCGCAAACTTGAACCACTAGACCCCGCGGTTTCGCAGACTGCTAACTCGACCCAAGCCCAACCATTTGCGCTTCCCGTCGACACGCGGCGCAGGAGCGGGGCCATTTCCTGTCGGAGCGCCACCGTGGGCGCTGGTATTGCCGCTCGTTCCAGAACCCGGAATAATACCAATTGGCGCACCTCCGCTATACGGCTCAAGGGGCACTCCTCCACCCTCGTCGAATTCAACTCTCTGTCCCTTACTCCGGAGAATTGGGGGAGGAGTTGCACTGTCTCTGTCGTCATTGACTAGTGAACCGCGCCTGCCCCACGACGGAAGGCCCATCATAGGTGTGGGCAGGTTCTTAAATGTTGTCTCGGTAGGTGGCGCGCTGGCTGGAGGGGCAAGTTGTGGGGGCTCAGCTGACCCAGTGGACCGTCTGAAAAGGTTGTTGAGTCCGCGAGACCGCGGGGGCTGGCTAGCGGTTGGGGGATAATGGCGTTGCTTCGGGAGTACTTGTTGGGGCGCTGCCTGCGAGTCTTGTGCTACAGGGGGCGGAAGGTGGATCTGTTTCGGCGGTACCGTGGCCGCCCGATTCTGGCGAATCTCAAAGTCTCTAAGATTTGGATGTGGCCGCAAATCGGTGCTATTGCTGCGGTCTCGGTTACCGCGAGTGGGACTCTTCTTCACCCTCGAGCTCGTAGGAGACGCGCGCGCCGGCGATGCCGGGTTACTGCCTGAGCTGTACACTCCAGATGTCAACCCTGTCTGAGCGTGGAGACTCGACCGTCGATTCGGCGGCGGCGGAGGCGCCGTATTAGAACCAACAGCTGGGTTCGCGAGCCCCGACCCGAAAAACGGCGGAGGTAACGAGTCGCCTAAAGCGTCCAGAGCATCCGCCATCGGAGGGGGCATGTTTTGCCCCATTGCCCCCATTGCCCCGATGTATCCAGTCCCTCCAAGCGAGCCATACATGGCGTCGGCCGCCCAGCCACCAGAGCTCATCGGGAAGGAGAAAAGATCTGGAGAAATGCGGCCCGGCTGTCTGCCTGGGCCTGCTTGAGATGCCGAGTTTGCTGGTTGAAGAGCATCCACACGGTCTGGCTTCAAACTCTCTCGGAGCCAGGGATCGTAGCTGGACGCCATCGAGTCTGCGTCATCGCCAAACTCGCCATCAGAGGCGTCGCTATCCCAGCTATCTCGGGCACGCTTTTGGGAGATCGTTGTTTCTCCTGCCGAGCGAGGCCGCAGGAGTGTGGGTGTGGGGAAGGGGCCGTCGGCGGATCCGTCCAGAGGCATTGTCCTCCGCCCGTCAAAAGCTGTAGTTGAGGCTGGCTGAGTCGCTTGGCCACGAGATTCCCGCGTCGCGTCCCGATCACCGTCCACACCGGAGACCTGTGAGGCCGTCGTCTCAGACAAGGCAAGGTAGCTGCGCTCGTGGGCCAGGGTTTGCTCCTTCGAGAGTGTGTCGTTGGAGTTCTTGAACCGACGAAGGGTGGACGTGGAGATTGTGTCCGGCGTGGGAGGGAGGCCGTGGCTATGCTCTCTCCCGAGATGGCCGGTCATCACCTTCTGCAACGCATCTCTCTTCTCCTGTTTTGTCTTGGGCTGCGGCACCGGATGTTGTTGCCGCACGTGATGCATGCAATCCTTCTCCTGGTTTGATGTGGGAGGACGAGAAGCGTCTCCCATGGCTGACAAAGCCATCTCCAGTCTTTCCAGACGCTGGAGGGGCGAGCCGCCCATTTCAAGAATGTCTTGAATGTTCTGGAACTGCCCCACATTGTAGGGGCTCCGAGAGGTTGATGGTCCTCTTGGTTTGCTGGGTGTCGAGGCTTTGGCTGACAAAATAGACTCGCCGATTGAGGCGCCACGATCCCTCGCTGGTCCGTCCAACGAGGACAGCGTACCGTCGACCGACGGCGAAGGCTCGTCGACCTTCTTCTGGCCGTAGACGCTTTGGAAGGAGCTCTCGCTGAGAACACTGAGTGTGGGGCTACTCACCCCGTTGTGCTCCCGACGCTCCGCGTCTTGGGCGTCTTCGTCCATCCGCGGGAGGCTGAGAACACTGCCACGTACTCCGAGGTAAACATTTCGAAGGTTGGCTGTGTTCTCACTCAGCTCGGAAAGGAAACTCGGCATGCGGTTGAGCGCCCTAGGATCATCGAACAGCGGAAGGTCGAGCATCTTCCGCTTAGGCGTCAGCTCCGGACTTGGCGAATCGCCGCTCGTGTAGTATCTCCCGTCATGCTCGATTCGCCTAACCATCTCGCGCTCCCGAATCAGCTGCTCAACGCGCGCCTCCAAGAGAACAATCATCTCGACCGCCTCCTCTACTGCCTTGTCGCGCTTCTCCAATTCCTGAACCAATTTGTCGTTCATTTCGTCCGTTTCTGCCTTCTCTCTCTCCAATGTTTCAGCACGCTCCTCAAGCGCGTTTTGCTTCTCACGCCGGTGAAACAACTCAAGCTTCAGATCGAAGTTTTGCTTGTGCAGAGTAGACAGCGTCTGTTCCATTTCCTTGAAGCCCAGACCCTTCTTCTTTGCTGGTTCGGCGCCGGTGCCGCTGGATGTTGGTCGTCGGCCGTCGGCGGCATTGTTGCGTGCCGGTGAGCTTTGCACACCTCTGTGGTCGGTGGATGTTCCGAGTACATCGGTGCTTGCGCGGCTCGACGAGCGCTCGCTCTCGTTTGCCTTGCGCTCCCGCTCTAATCTTTCTTGTAGGTAGCTCGACATGCTGGGGAGCGACTCTCTGGAGTGCTCTGATGCTTCGCGGGAGAATTGGGATCTCGGTCGATCCAGCGTCGGAGGTCGGTTGGTTCTGCTGTAGGGATGGCGCTGGGCTTGGGAAGGAAGTTGCTGGGTGGACGAGGAACTGTTGTTGCTCATCCGAGTTCGAGTTGAGCTCGTGCTTGATCGCGATGCCGTCCGAGGAAAAGGAGGTGCTCGATTGCGGTCAATCGGCTGGTTTGGAGTGCTGGACCCCTCCATGTTGGGCAGAGTCAAACGGCGACAATGTTTGAGCCCAGCATAGACGTCAGACAGCGGAGTTACCTGGTCGCAGCTCAACCGCCTGGTGTGGCGAGTTGGTGATTGGACGAGCTTGACTTGCCTGCTGTCGCCAGCCGAAAACTGAATCAGAGGGCGGACAAAGGCAGCAGCAAGAGGGATGATGCTTGTTGGAAGAGAAGTGGGCGCTGCGAGGATCCGCGAAGGTGGGATAGCAGTATCGATAGGACGGAATCACTACCGAACCAGCTCGAGGATTTTCGGGTTTCGAGGCGCGCTCGCCCTTAGCAGAGCAAATATCGCATGCGGACCCCAGGGGTTGTTCTCGACCCGGTTTCTGGCGCAGAGGTTCGTGGATCGGCGGTACACAACGTTCTTGTCGAGGCAATGCTGGATCACGTCGGGGTGAGAGATGGCGGCAAGCGTAACATGGTCGGCGCCCGGATCCGTTTGTCAATCGTTGCACAGGCGACCAGCGGGAATTGTTGATGGCGAGTTGCTGTGGGAAAAATGAGTGTTTGTGTTATGTTCTTCCGTGTCTCGGTAATCTCAGGAATGCGTGACTGAGGAAAAATGACTGGCAGCACAGGGACCGGCGGCGGCGAGCGGAGATGTTAGGTGCAGGAAGTGCGCGATCTTGCTAGCCAAAGGGAAAGGTGCCGCAGGAAAGGAGGTCATCTCAGCGAAAGGATTCCTGGAAGAAGCAAGGTCAACTGCAGCTCGCGGTTGGTTGGAGGTCGTGGCCCAGGCGGAAGAAAAATGGGGCATGTGAGAAAGCTGCAGACGCGCAGGACCCAGTGCCTCACACTGGCGAAGGTAACGCTAGCGCAGCGCGGACCACAAAACGCGATTCCGGGACGGTTGCTGCCGAATTGGGCCCTTCCAGCTGCTCTTTTCAGCTAGACCCGGGGCACATTGCGGGAGCTGACATGCTGACAGCTGCAGCCAGCCTTTGACGCCACGAGAGATTAGGAGCGCCTCTCCAAGAAACCAAGGCTGGCTGAACGCCAAATACGAATTAGCTTCACGAGAGCTATAAGTTTGTTTTCGCTAAACAACTTTCCTCCAAACCTTCCCGCAACGCGGCAGAAAACCTTCAACGGCAGGAGATTTTGTCAGAGCAACGAACGGCCATGTGGCCCCTGCATATTTTAATGAAAGACGGCAGTGGAGGGTGGGAGCGGATATCCAGGGTGGGAGCGGGTTCTGGGGCCACACGCTCATGGCCGCCCCACAGCCGCGCAATCGGTCCAACCACGTGGTCTCGATTAGCCCCTCCTCTTACCCTAACATTTTGGTTGACAGGGGCTGGCGAAGTTGAGCCAATCGTCATCGCTATCACTGTTCCCAGCGTTGTGGGAACAGGGAGCAGCCTGGTTTCTGCTGGGTGTGCTGGGGCCACTCAGTGGTCTGGTCCCACGGCACCTGAAATTCGCCGGTGACAGAATAGGGGCGGCCTATCCCCATTGAGCTCGACGGTTGAACTTTGCACTGTGCTCGATACCTCGTGGACTCCCTGCTGGGTGAGACTCAGGAGCGGAGTACGGGACCGGACGAGAGGGGTATCATGACTGACCACACAATTGTATGGAAACTAGATGATCATGACCCTCTTTGTAGGACTCGGTGTCATTTTGCAACGTTACGGGTCACCCAGGTGCTCTGACGCTGCGGCGTGCTGCCTCAAAGCACGAAGTGGAGCCGAGGCGGAATGGCGAACCAACGGGATTTCCAGACAGATGGCTGCCAGCTGAACGGACGCACTCGCCTCTCTTCTGAAGTCAAAATAGCTTGTGTGGGTGGTTTTTACAACCTTGCTCGCCCATGTCTGGTAGCGAAGCAAACAAGAAACAAACCAGCACGAGGGCTTCCCTGTCTGGCGCTGGTCACGGTCCCCGTCTGGCGGAATATCCCCGGTGTTTCGCGGGGGTGAAGAGCCCTTCCCGCGCCGTCCCTTCCACCTTGATCCTTCCAATCCCTAGAAACACTCGTCGCCCAGCGGTAATCGGGATGCAGGGCGGACAAACAACGCGAGAACCACACCGCTAACCGACGGTCACATCGCGCACCCTCCGCGTCTGACAAAGTGCTTGCATACGGTGTTCCAACTTTGTCGACGTCAAGGCTGGCCAATCCACACTTCCCGTGCTTGCTGCATCATGCATGCGTGAAGCGATCGCATCTCGCCCCTCCTCTTCCTCCACCGCCTGGCGGTCAAAGCTGCCCCGCCCCCTCAGTGGTCGCAAATTCTCCGCGGCGTTTGCTGGGCCATCATCTGTTCGCCCAGTCAAACTGGCTTTCCTTTCCGAAGCAGTTCTGGAAGATGTCTCAGAACGCCCGATCTCTGCAAGCTTTCGAGTGCACGGCCAGAGCGTTTGAGCTTGAGCAAACGGTTGGCAAACAGGCTGTGGCAAATGTCGCCGCTCCGTCCCTTGCTTCTGCCCTCCTCCAGACTTGACCCGCCGCATTTGCACGGCAATCACGCGATGAGATGACTCAAGTCCACGGGTTCTTGATATTCTCATGTCTCGGATAGCAGCTCTTACAACCCCCTCCTGTTTCCCACCCAACCTCTCCTGTTCCTGGCCCAAACCCATCCAAGTCTGGCGCCGCGACATTGCCTAGATAGACACAACCGCCTCTCCTCCTGTCTTCTCACTCACCAAATCCCTGGTCAGCGTCATCAGATTCTCCATCAACTCATCGCTCTGCGCCATTTCGCTCGCTTCCTCGGGGGTGGCTGGGGCGCAGATGAACTGGCCCGAGTTCTTCGTTACCGTTACAGCGTACACGGTCGGCATGGCCCCTTCGAACTGACTCTTCTTGAGCGGCTCCATTGCATACGACATGCCGTAGCTCAGGATGGGATACCTGCGCAACATGTCAGCTCGCAATTTCCCAAGTCATTCTGGTGGGCGGTGGTACAGCAACCTACGGCTTGTGGACGTCCTGGGTGCTCTGTTTTGTGCTCACGAATCCGGGATGGGTGGCGTTCATGAGCACGTTGGGGTGGCCCTTCTTCGTGACGTTGCGGTCGAAGTATCTCGTGTAGAGAAGACCCGCCAGTTTGCTCCGGCCATACTGCCCATTCGGACCAGTGTCCTGGTTTATTTCGTCTACGCTTGCGAACTTGGTGTCTGTGGGCGCGCCCTTGTGTGCATTACTGGACTGGTTGCTAATTCGCACAATGTTCCCCTGATCGGCGGTCTTTTTCATCAGCGGCAGCAAGTAGCTCGTCAGCACCACGTGGCCCATGTGGTTCACGGCCATGTGTCTATCGACGCCATAGTCGGTCACCTGGGCGTTCATGATCCCGCGGCCGCTGTTGTTGACCAGGATATCAAGCCGGTCTGTGTCGTTCCCAATTGCCTCTGCCACCTCCTTGGTCCGGCGCCAGTCGCTGAGATCGCATTGCATCCAGATGATGCGGTCCGCCTTGTCTCTTCCGAGCGCTTTTGCGATGGTCTCCTTGGCCCCATCGATGACGTCCTTGGAAACAGAGATGATGTAAAGCTTAGCGATGTTATGCTTAACAAGGGTGTAGGCTACGCCGAAGCCAATTCCTTGGCTCCCACCGGTGACAACCGCCACTTTGCTTGAGAGGTCTGGGCATTCGTCGAGGCTGAATTGGTTGGTCCCTAGCTTTGAGAAGGCGCCGCCGAGGTTCTCGGCGAGGGAGTTCTGGGGAGGTTTAGCCATCGACAGCTCTTTTGCCCCAGTTCACTTCAGTTGACGCACCTTGATCTTCTCCACTGTTGAGAGGCTTGCCTGCGATTTAGAGATCGTGGATACGGCGCGTGTTGGCTGCCGCGCGCCGGAACAGGGGCGCAATAGGGGTATCGGAGTCGATGCGGCACTTGCAGCCACACGGCGTGATCCGCTCACTCCGGCGACAACGCGCTTAAGTGCAAATCTCGAGGGCATCTGGCGGGATTATTGACGTGTTGTTTGGAGCTGAGAACCTTGACAGACATATGTTTCCGCCCAACAGAAGACATCGCTGCGTATCTATCTCTAGGAGCATTGAGTCGATGTTGTTTAGCGGCACATGTATGACGCGATGATGCCATGACGCGGGCGATGGCTGGAACTGCCGTCGCCCTTGTTGGATCGGGTTTTGGATTGAAAGAAATGCAGACTATTTGTAGATCCGGGCGCTCGTTGGTGTTTGGATGGATCTCGCGCTACCAATAGTTCCGAGTCTCGTTCGATCTCCGCGCCGAATTGTCCCAAGTTCGGGCCTGGCTCGGATCGAGACCCGACTCCGATAAGGGGTTCCTTGAGAGAATCGTTACAGAGCCAATTCGGACACATTTTACTTCCGAAGGCATAGGTATTGGCAGGTTCGATCTCTTCGGGCAGGGTCTGCATGCGAGATCGCGTGGGTTACTCACCGAGGTGAACGACGCGAAATGCGGTGAGGTCAGCTTCCGTTTTCTATCTCGCGTTTTCTTAAAGGAAGCCCCCATGCTGATCAGCGCGTCCCATTTTCGGCATGGGCGACATCGTCGACCCTTTTCTAATCGCTGCGCAGGATATGTCTCGCCCTGAGAGAAATCCCGCGAACGCTTTGTTTTGGGCACTGCTGCTAATTATTACGTCACTCCATCATCGGGAATTTCCCAGGCCAGGAACGAGGACATCAGTGATCAAGGAGCCGCTCAGGACAAAGCCAACCACGGGTGATCGACGGCGCAGGAATATCAAGAAATCTGTGCACTCTCCCGATGTGCTTCCAGTGAACCCCCCACGACGGATAGCGTAAGCGAATCCGCGTTGACAGATGACAGATAGCGGGCGGAAGAGCTCAGTGGATCAGATGGGGAGAGCCCCCGACCGGTCTTGCTCGAGACCAATAACTTCGACCATGTCAATGGCGGGCTCGACGTGGCGTATGACATCGAAATACGTGTTGCGACAGAGAGACTCGGGGAGAGAGGTGGAGAGAAAGCTGCTGCGCGCGATGCGCAACCGGCAGGCAAAATGGTTCCACATGCATCCCTCGGGGCGAGTGATTGGCAGGCCAGACGCAGAGGTGCTGCAGCTGGGGGCAGGAGCGACCCCTTTCCAGACAGATGCGGCTCAACATCAGAAGCAGAGGCCGAGAAAGTCCTTTGAGGCAGAGCGGGGAACAGATCTTCGGCTTCAATTGCCCTTCTCCCCCTCCTTCGTTTTTGCCGTGCATGGTGTGGCGCGGCACGCGATCCAATACATGGGAGCCTGCAGCAAAATGGCTTCAGCTTTGGCTCGCCAACCTCGACCGCCATTTCCGCGGGCCTCTTCATTTAGGCCATTTGCAACGAGTCGACGCGGACTCGAACACACCGAAGACATTTTCCCGGCTCGAGTTCTTCAGCAACCTTATTCGCGAGCCCGAGACACTCGCAATCCCGTTTCTGACAAGTCGAAGTCGGCGTGAGCGCTTTTCGGACCGTGCCGGGCAGGCTGGAAATGCAAACATGCTTCCGAACAGTGTCCCCGCCCAGAGCCTGCCCAGAGCCTGCCCAGTTGCAGAGCCTCATCTCTGTGCACGGATTCACCGAGGCTCCGGTGCTACCCACCCCAACTTCGGGGTGCGTATTGTGGCGTGCTCCGTTCCCATTATTGGCTGGAACCCGCAGCACTCAATCTGCAGTAGGGCCTCCAAAATTCCCACCCACCCCCCAACACGATATTGGGACCCGATCATGACGGCCAGCCATCGGTGTTCAAATGGATAAAGGCTTCGGTACTTTGGACTTGTTGGGCCATCAGGCTGCCGGTCTCTTGGTTCTTTTTCGCAACATGCCCACCATCTGAGCAACCGGGCAGGCTCTCGGTTCCCCCTAACTTTCTCTTCTTCGCCTATTGTTGTCGACGGCAGCACTCGACACCACTCAAGCTTGCTGCCCGCCAAATCTTCACATCATGAGGCGCTTCTCTGTCGTTAGGTCGCCACCACCATCGGCCAGGGCATCCGGCGAATATTCCAGCACAACGCAGCCAGTGCCATCGGGTCGGGTGAGGCAAGCCACTCTGGACGACGACGGGACCATAACTTGCCTGTCCGCTCTTCCTCACGATCCAGATGCCGACCGCGACTCACTGTTTCAGCATTTTCTGGGTTGTCTTGAATTCAGTGAGCGAGCTGAGTTTTTGAATGAAGGGAATAAATTCTGGACTCAGCAAATCAAAGATGAGGTTTCCAAGCTCAGGTTGACGAAGCCGGCGGCAGATGAACAAGCGCTGCAAAGGGAGGCAAATGATTCGGTAAAGAAAACCATACAGGCCCTTGCAGTTTCTATTGAAGCCCAGTACAAGCGAACCGAGGTGCTTCGAAGAGCCTTGGCCAAAGAGGTTCCCCTCGAGCAACCCGACAATCCCCGTGGTCAACTCGGTGGCCAAACCGTTGACCCTAACAAGTCAGCTGTCCCAAAGTCTCGGAGTCTCGTGGATTATGTAAACGAGAGTCGCAAAAGATGGAGGGCATCGGGTGAATACGTTAGTGGGATAGAAATGGTTCAAGAGTGGAAGTCGAAAGCAGCTGGGGCGAAGAACGCCGAAGCCAAGCCAACAGGCATGGCGTTGGAGAAGTCGGAGACGAAGGAAAGCGGCCGGGATCAAGTTCAACAAAAGGTGAAGGACGTGCGAGGGCGAGTAAATGAGGAAATTGCCGACTACGACCTCCAACGAGACGTCAATGCGTATCTCATCCAGTACACTCGGAGGGCGAAGCCGACCATGGAGACCGCCAATGCCCAACAAAACGTCGATCCACCGTCCCTAGACCCCAAAATGCAAGAATTACCAGTGGTCCCAGTTGAGGAAAGCCTCAAAGATCCTCGATTCAAAGGGAAGTTCCCCGATCAACGGCTTTCAGTGGACTTACTCCTTAAGAGCGCCAATGCTAAGGGGTCCGAATACGATGAGTTTAAGCTGTCCGGGCATAGTGAGGCTGAGTGGAAGATTCTGTCCAAGAGCAACTGCGACGAAAAAGACCCAGCCAGAATGCGTTATCTCCACATTCCAGCGAATAACATGGAGGTGAGCAATCCAAATGTCCTCCGATTTGAGAAGAGAATGAGTGCTGACTTGTGTGATACAAAGTGGGTAGAGGTATATGCTCTTGCTTACATCCCCCAACATTCCAACGTTAACAACAGCAAAGGCCGCAATTGCCGGATACTACGATGACGAACATCCCGCACTCCGCGGTTGGCACAGGGAGCTACCGCCAACGTCCAAAACCCAAATGTTGCTTCGTCCACAGTTCTGGAGAGGCCAGCTGCATGGGCTTCGAAGTGGTGTGGTACACGCAAGATACATGCGCCCACTTTGTGAAAGAATATCCTCATGTTAGTCTTTTCATCAAAATCGCTATGTTGCTGACGGAAGGTTGACCTACCCAATCATAGCGGTACATGAGATCGAAGACAACCCGAATAACATTGTCTTGTTTGTAAGTTAGCTTTCATCAATTGATACCCGGACGCTAACAGACTCACTTTGTCGTAGATGCCATATATGCATTGGGAAACCGATAGGATGAGAAATACGGTTGCTAAAATGGTCGACGACCAATCTTGTCAACAACAGCTGAAACAAGAACGGAACGACCTGGAACACAAACAAAAGCGCAAGGAGGAGAGAAAACAGATGAACTTCACCTTCAACCGGATTGTGCACCCCGATGCTGGCCCCGAAGATCATGGGAATACTGCCTTGAACGCGAAACCTTCAACGCAGAAACTACATCGGTCTCTTAGCGGCCTCGTTCCCCAAGTCGCAAAGCTCAGACCGGGTGGAATAATAGTCGAAGAGGATGGCCATCTGTGCGTTAGCAGTGAGAGACCACTTGGACAATATCTCATCGATGCTGCCAGGCTCTACGAGGCAATGTCAACGTTCCGGGATAAACAAATGATTGAGAAGTATCTCTACCACAATCCCCCGCTTCATCCCCGCAGAACTTTGGACCAATCTCACTACTGGACCCTGAAAACGACTAAAGCCCGGGACAGAGACCAGGTTGTGTATCGAGGCACCAACATCAATCTTGAGCTTTCTCACAAGTTTCGTCAAGTGCCAAAGAATACTATGCCAAAGAATGTCGAACCAAGAATCGACTGGACAGAGTCTTTCAAGAACTTTCGCGTTGTGGTTCAGGAGCATGATTCTCAGGGGACGGATGTGGCGCAGGATCAGGAACAGAGCTCACCCAAGAAACCGAAGGGGACGAAGGCGTCTTGGTTCAAATGGCGGCCCTGGGACGAAAAAAAGTGCGACTTGCATTGGCAATGGGCAGGGCACTGGTAAATATCCCCTCTGCTTGCACCCCTTATATGGGCTTTCTGTCTAATTTCAAATCTAGGACAAAGACAGACATGCAGGGCTGCGAGCACTGCACAAGCGAAATCAAGAAGATCTCGAAGCTCATCATGGTGGATCAGCTGTGGATGTGGGTCCTTGATGAGCAAACCATCATCACGTCTTTCCCCCGGCGATATGGGTATAACAAGTATGATCTGCACGGTATCCACAAGTCGATCAGAAACAGACTTGCTAGCGCCCGGACGAACCAGATAAGATCGATATTCGATGTTGCCCTCATTGTCCTTGATGAGTGCTCGAACACGTTCTTCGATCGGACCAAAACTCATGTAAGCTATCCCATCCCAGGGGCTTAGGTAGGAAGCTAATATACAATGCAGGATAGTCAACCTCAGGTCATGGACATTTTCTCCGAAGCGATTGGTGATGTGGTAAGTGGCATACAAGGGCGTGATGGCTTCGGGGGCTAACATGAATCATCCTGTCTAGACTAACAAGCACACAATCTCATTTCAACACGTGTGGCACTGGACACAGAAAGCCTCCAACGTGTATCGAAAGAAGCCGAAGCATGACGAGGCATCTGAACTCCACGTGCCGCTGCTTGATATCCATCCGGAGGGAAAGCTGCAACGAGAGATCAAGGACATTCTCGACGAGCTCGATATCATGATCAACATAACTCGCCGGCAAAGGGAACTCATCAAAAGGTTCTGTAAGCATGTCGAAAATATCTTGGATCCTGAGGGATTGTGGAGGCACGGTTCTGAAGATCAATCCATGGCACGAACTGGCGACGATGACGATAGCGAGGCTGGGGATGAAACGGTTCCAGCTCCTCGAGCGAGATCCAAAGCAACGGCTACCAAATCACAGAGTGGGACCGAACATGACGACGCGACTGTTGAGGCACAGAAGAAAAAGGATGCTAAAAGGGCACGGAGAAGCGACAAAATCAGGAGGAAGAACCACATCGACTGGTTTCGCATGCAGTCGCAAGACCTGCTCTGCGAGGTGGGCGATCGAATTGAGGAGCTCGAAGGCCTCAGAGAGAGCGCCAAGAGTACTGCGCAGAGCGTGAGTGAAACATGGGCCACCTGAGATGGACGATTGGGGCTCGTCACTAACCAACTACAATTTCTGAGACAGGTGAACGACCTTCTGTCGTTGAAACAACAACAGGCAAGCGTTGTACAAGCGTGGGAGTCTGTGAACCAGGCCGAGGAAGCAGTCCGCCAAGGCCGATCCATCATGATGTTCACAATCATCACTATCGTTTTTGTAGGTCAATGTCTTTGAGGGTGGCTTTCGGACCGAAACATCCTAACTTCAATTAGCTCCCGCTCTCCTTCATGTCGAGTGTATTTGGTATGAACAATGTCGACCTTGCGGACGACAACAACACCATGACGTTAAGAGACCAGTTCAGACTTATGTGTACGTCTTCCCTCTATTCCCATATAATTTCAGGTGACGATAAAAGTACTTTAATAATAATCTCGCCCCACAGTTCCCATCTCAATCGGTATTATGGTCATATCGCTGATCTTCGCCTTCCACGACTTTGTGCGAGCTTTCATATGGTCGATATACACATACGCTGTGACAGTTATAGCAGTCAAGACCGGTCTCTACGGGGTTTGGCTCGAATACGGCAGCAACAACCTCCGTTCGGCATCTCTCATGCGCAAAACCGCCGACACGGTGAACCAGCTGAAAGAAGACGTGAAGAAGGCGAGGAGGAGGAAGAAGACCGAGGAGCTAGCTGCTAAAAGGCAGAAAGAGGCGGAGAGGGAGGCTGCTTCGAAGTCTGAAGGGGCTGCAGGTCTGGAGACTCGGGTTGCTAATGGAGTTGTTCAAACGGACCTACAACTAGATACTCTGACTGCTGTTTCAGAAGTAGGGAGTTCTGGACGCGAACAGGGAAATGTGGCGAACAGCCAGCGAAGAATCGGCTTTCAACTCCCTGGGCGAGTGGGAGGTCAGCATCCGGGGGCTTCTAGTATGGTGTGAGGGACAGGGGTCTCTCCTGTTTTTGTTTTGGATGCTACGGAGGCTTGAGCCAAATGGAAGGTCCCATAAGATAGTGCGGAAGATCCCTTAGATCCCTCCGTACTGCAAGGCTGACCGTGGGGTTTGGTGTCACAAGCCACGTTACATTCTCAGGGGAGTTCTTGCATTATCCAAGTGAATATTCCAATGTGATTGAGACCTATCATAGTGCCATGAATGCCTTATACGATGCGAGTAATAACTGCGATCTAACGAGGCCTTGTCTTACTACCCAAGTGCCGAACTATGTGAGGGCCCTTCAACGCGTTTTCGTACGCATTAGAGAGATTCTTTCCCCTGACTGGAAGTTTCCTGCTTCTATTCTATAGTCTTCGCCTACGCTTGGCTTAGGCATATCTGGGGATGAATGTAGCGTCCTCTTCATCATAATCCCCCTTGTAGCAGTAGCCGTGGTGTGTCACCCCCGCTCCATCATCAGGGCCATTCTCGTTGTATCCCTGGCCGTCTACTTCCTCATTTTTATCTTCCTCTTCACTCTGGTCATCGCCGAACAGGCCCATTCTTCCCATCACCGCAAACGGCGCGTCGGGTTCAAAAGCCGAAGAGCTCGAATGCTTGGGTGCCGCGACTTGTTTTGGGGCCTGGTTGTCAGATACGTCCCCGTGATATGCGTCCTGGTGATAATTCTGGTGGTATGTGTTCTGGTGATATGCGTCATGGCGAGGTGCGTCCTGATGATATGGGCCCTCGTGGTGCGCGTCCTGGTGATATGTGTCATTGCCAAATGTGTCCTCGTTATATGCGTCCATGCCAAATACTTCTTCGCCAAATGTCTCCTCGTTGAATGCGTCGTCGCCCAATGCGTCCTCGCCAAATGCCTCGTCCAATTCCTCCTCAAAATATGCCTCATCGTAATATTCCTTCCCATCACACGCCTCCTCCTCAAACACATCCCCAATGACGCCCACACTGCCATCCTCTTGTCCCGCCTGGTCCTCAAACCCCCCAACAACAGCCCACTCCGCCTCCTCTTCCATCTCAACCCTCAGGAATCCCACCCCCCTGAAAGCCCCCCTCTCCGCATCCCGCTCCATCGCCTCCCAGATCTCCTTTATCAAGAAGGCATCCAACTCTCCCTCTGTCCCAGACGGCGGTAGATACCGCATCAGTCGCTGGAGCAGATTGATCCCCCGCTGGGGAAACATCCTGTCCTGACGCGTCCAGAGCGCGAGGGTCTCACGGGCGTGGGTGAACGTGTAGCCGGAGAGGGAGAAGAAGAGGAAGCGGACGCCGCCGTGGGGGTCAATTGTGGGGGTGGCAGGGGCGGGCTGGAGGGCGTCGATGTTGTTGGAGAAGGAGGTGGGGATTTTGGATATTTTGGATATTTTGGAGGTGATGGTGGTTATGGTGGGGAGAGAGGGGAATGAGTGGATGGAAGGGAGGGAGGGCAGTTGGGGAACCATTCTGCTGATGGTGTGGTCTGCCCGTGATTGATCGTTTGAGGATGTTTGCTGTGAGGGACACGTGACAATGTCCTGGGTCGTGGGAATATCGTGTGCAGAAAGAATGCCGCTCGCAGGATGTCGTGCGTAGGATGTCGTGTCTAGCTGGGGCCGTATTCGGATCAGGTAGGTCGAGGTTTGGGTTGGTGGTGTTAAAATGCGATCTTTTTCGACTGATAGTGATCGCTTCGATTCGAATGCAGGAGAGAGCGGCCCAGCGCGGGTGCTGGGTGTCTCGCGATGCGGAGAACTGCGCAGGAATACCTCTCTTTTGACACTGGAAATCAGCTAGGGTTTGGCTACCTGCAAACCAGGAATCCGACAGACTAAGGGTGTTGTCGGAAAAACACTCTCGGGGCAACCCAGGAGGCGATGGACCTAAGCGGCATCGCTTGCCTTCGTCGCGTTCGTGCGAGTCCTTCGACCTAGGGCGGGGAGGGAGTAATAAACGCGCGGGAATAGTGGCCGTTGCGGGTGTCGGGTGTCGGGTGTCGGGTGAGGACGTTAAGAAATATGGGAGAGGAGAGAGGGAAAAGTGGAACGCAAGGCTGCGCCTGCCTTTGCTGACCCACAGGAATCTGTTTAGCCCAAAGCCACAACGGCGCACGAAAACTTTGCCCTGCTCGGTCGGCATAACCAAACCTTCAGTCAAACCTTCAATGGTCCAGGGCAAAGAGCCGCAACGATGAACTCGCAACAAGCTTTCCCTGGCGCACAAAACGGCTGTACCCAGCTCAAAATGCAGCAGAGTCCACTTCCATTTTTATCTCCGCAACTTCGCGCTTCGTTGACCGAAAACCGTAAGAACCAACCACCGCAATGGCAGTAAGCTCAACATGGTTCGATGCAGAACACGGCTTCGACTACGGGCAACCTCGCCCCCAGCTGCCCCTCATCCTATCGGCTATCTTGGACGGCAGGCCACGCAAATCAAGCACTGGCATGTTCAGCTTGCCAGATGAGCTGCTCGACCAAATCATGGCGCACATTGCCCACGACCGCAAGACCCTCGCAGCACTTGCCTTCGTCAATAGCGATCTCCGCTACCTTGCAAACGCCCGCCGGTTCAGCTCGGTCAAGATAAATACGAAACGGCAGCTTCTTACGTTTCAACTTCGTGCTTATGAGCCGAGGAATCTCAATTCCACCGTTTGGATGACCGGTGGGCTTGCCCACGAAACATGGCACACGTCTAAGTCTTCGTGGTGGCACAAGTCCTCGTGGTGGTTTCCACTAGCCTCGGATATTCTGCAGTCCGTGGAGGTCTATATTCGCCGCGCCGAGCTCTCCAACTGTTCCTGGCGAGGAAGTCAACAGGGTATTTCAGACTCCCCGACTCCACTGGCCTCATTTATACAACATTTGCCCAATCTCGACGGAATCATGGCGCAGGTGGTGGGGGGTGCAGACCGCGATGGTGCCCAATTGTTGCGAGACATCCACCTCCACTCCCCATCCCGTGAAGTGGGACTGAGGTGGATAATGAACCGGGATGAGCCACCACAGCCTTTGTTACTGCCTCCAGAAATGTCCCTGACGATACTCTCCATCAGATTCTTTGGTAGTGACAGAAACAGAACGTCAAACCACTCGTTCTTCGCGGCGCTTCTGCGGCGGTACGCGCCGACCCTCGAGTCGCTGTTTCTGTACTCACCACCAAAGGATACGCGGCGAATAAAGTTATCCTCCCCCGGCCATCTACCTCCATCCTTCCCTTGCCTCCACAATTTGGCCGTCTTGGGCGTCAAGGTAAGCTTGGAGCTCATGCAGTCCCTGTCACGCTCACCTATCCGTCGACTTGCGTTCTCCCCAGAAGACTGGACCGCCGTGCAAAAAGAATTTCACACCTGTCTGCCATGGCCGTCGCTTGAAGACTTGCAGTTCTGGGAACGCGGGTGGAGAAGATCCACCAACATTCTGGTCTTGGAATTCCTCGGGCTGCAGCATTTTGGGCTGCAAAAGCTCACCGTCGTCTTTCGAAGCGCCACCGCCATCCGCTGCTTTCACTAGTTTCTGTCCACTGACTCCGTCTTTCCCAATATGTGCTGTCTCAATTTGATGTTTCAGGGGCCAGACTATGATGACGAGAGACCTTTGGGCAATGCATCTGTACAGTATAAAGTCAGTCCCCAAGAGGCTATGTAGCTGATTGAACGCACCACCACTATTATAACCTCCCTGGAGCACTTGGTGGTTTCGGTGGAGTACCCGCTTGTCTCCGACCACGATGCCCTATGGAAGCAGGTCTCGAAGCTGTGGCGGCTCAGAACCCTATTGATTGGAGAGCTCGTCGCTCCAGAACCTGAAATACATTCCTGTCTTCATGCTGTCTGGAAGCGGATCGTTGCGGTGTTGTATGCTGATGAGTCTTCCGATGGGAGCCATGCATTTCATCGGTTCGCAATGACTGTAGCCGGTCGATTCCTTCGCTATTGTGCTGCATTTGAAGCAAGCGAATGTGCTGGTGCGTTTCCGTCCTTGGAGTTGTTGGGGTGTGGGGGATGGGCATTCAATATCGAGCAGGGAGTTGGCGGTGAGGGGCTACAGGCGGTGCCTATCGGGACCATGGATGTGGATTGGTGGTCTATGAAGTGCGGGACGGCTCAGTTTGAGATTGGCAAGGATACCACGGTGCCGTTTCCGGAGATGGGCATCTGACTGCGCTGGACGAAGGTTCTGGCAAACAGAAAAACATGCAGGGTACCCAAGCAAAGTGAGGGTTCATACACTATCGAACGGAGCAGAAAAACACGCCCTTTGTTCAGAGACCACAAGGATACCTAACTACCTAGTAATACCCAGCAATAGAAAAATTTCATTTGCTACCTATCCCCTGCCCAAGACCCTTGACGTGCTGACCTCCCCCAAATTCTCAAATACCAGCAAACGGCCCGCCCTCTGGAATCCAGTAGGCACTGTCTCTTTCCCAACACAGCCCATCTGCTGCCAGAGTCGCATGCGCGCTATCAAGATCATTATCCATGATAGACCTGAGAGCCATCTCCGCAACCTCCAGCATTGTCGAATGAGACTTTTGCCCCAAACACCCGGCAATGCCCTCGTCCACCAAGGGGGTGACAAGGCCCGCGAAACACTCAAGTGCCTCGTCCGTCTTCCCCTCGCGCCTCAAAAGGTCCGCCAGCTCCAGCCGCACCAACAGAAGCTCCCTATTATCAGCCACCGCGTTCACCTTTGCGCCGCGCAGCACATCCCGCAATATCCCGACGGCACGGCCCCTCTCTCCCTCCCCATCCCCCCCGTCACCAGCAACTAGAAGCGAAGCCTCGATCCGTCTAGCAAGACAAACCCTAACAAAGCGCGATTCCGCATCACCCACGTCCTCCCCATCTCCATCCCCATCCCCTTCAATCCCCTCCAGCCCTGCCACTGCAAGATCCAAATACGCCCTCGCTTGGTCGCGCCCGCCCGCCTCCCGACACACTATCGCCATATTCAGCGCAATATCCACGGTCACGCGATTCCCGCCCCCATACGCGCGCTGCCTATTCGCAAGCACCTCCGCCCCGTGCCGCATCGCCTCGCCGAAACATCCCTTCTTGCGACTTGCCGTGACCAGCCCCGCCTGCGCCATCATCCCCAGCGGCTCGTCGGGCGTGTAGGTTGCGGCCCATTGCTTCCATATCATCTCGTACATGTCGAGCGCGCGGTCGAGCGCGCCTTGGGCTTCGAGCGCCCACGCGAGGAAGAGCATCCCCTTGGCGTACTTCTTGCTCGCGGGCCCGAGCGTGTGGAGTAATCCCGCGCAGGCGTCTTCGTGGAGGCGGGTGGAAGTGGGGAGTTTGAGCTGGTGGTACATGGCGAGCGCGCAGTAGGACAGGGTGATGTAGCACTCCGGGAGGAGGCCTGAGGCGAGCTGGGTTGTGTAGGTGTGGCGCAGGAGGGTTTCGGCGGCGGAGAATTGGTGGCGGTTGATCATCTCGAGGCCGAGCGCGGAGAGGCTGCGCAGGGTGAAGGGGTGGTGGGGGCCGAGGGTGGCTTCGGCACCGGAGGCGACTTGTTTGGCGATGGAGAATCGCTTTTCGAGCTGGGAGGAGGCGAGGTTGAGGAAGAGGCCAAGGCGGTGGAGGAGGAGGATATGCATGGTGGTGGTCGTGGTGGTGGTGGTGTCTGGGAGATGGGGATGGGGAGGGAGGGAGTGAATTTTCTGGAGGGCTTGCTCGTACGGTGCGGTAAAAAAGTCGTCGAGCAGGATGCGGGTGCGAATCGAGGGCCCGCCGAGCGCTTGCCAGGCTAGCAACGCCGCGCGGGCCCATAGCACGGGGGAGAGGTCATTGCCGGGGCGGAGTTGGAAGCGGGTTTCGGCCCAGGAGATGAATGACGTGCTGCTGTGGAGGAAGTGATTCACTTGGTCCGCGAGAGATATATCTACGGGGGAGGAAGAGACGTGGTGGTGCCAGTGCAGGCAGGCGTATTCGTAGAGCGTGCTCCTCGGGGCTATGGGGCTGGTGGAAGTGTTGGGTTGAAGCTCGGGGCACACGTTGGTGAGCAGGAGACTGGCGATGTTTTCGACGCTTGCGAAGCGGGCTTGGCTGAGCTGGTTCAGACATACCCGAGCCATGTATTTGTGCGCATCACCGAGCGTAATGCGAAGGCTGGTCTTGGGAACCCCTGCTGCTGGGGGATTTGATAGAAGAAACTCCCGAACGGAAGCGTGGATGAGCCGAAGTTGGCCGTCTTGGGCCTGGACGAGCGGCCAGCATATTTCCATGATGTCCTTTTCGGGCTGCAGGAGAATATCGTCCGTGCTGAGTTCTTTGGCCGGCCTCAAAGCGACGGCTGTTGCGATTTCGTCTATGGAAAGAGGTCGTTCCGCTGCGATGAGAAGGGAGAATATGTTTCGCCGGAGACGAAGTTGGTGTTCCTCCAGCTCAGCCCCCTTTTCGGTGAGATATCGGCCGTAGGCGGCGCTCAATCCGATGGGGAAAGCTTTGAGTCTCTCTCGTTGCCTTCGAGGGGTTCCAGCTGTCTTGATGTAGTCAATCATCATCCTCGCCCACAGGAACATGCCTTGAGCCTCCGTCTCGACCTTGTTGAAGATATCGTGGCGCAACGGCACCAGCTTTGGATTTCGATCGATTTCCTTGTGGATGAAACGGGTGATGTCAGATGCCACCACCCTCTGGTCGATGGGGAGATGGAATGCATCATGAAGCAACGCCCTGAAATCCTCCTTGTACCGGGAAACGAGGACGACACGGGCGTTTCTCGATGCTGCACTAAGCTCTGCGAGGTGTTGCAAAGTCGCGTGAAGGTCTTCTGCATCTCGGCACTCGTCAAGCCCATCAACTAGCAAAGTGAAATCTTCTGGTATTGCGGCAAGGGTTGAAACTAGCTGGTCCAACAACCGGCTGGGATGGCATCGCAGGCACGATGTGAACTGTTCAGTAAGAGGTTGGAGGCTGGCGGCTGCCCCTTGGACCTCGGCCTCCAGAACTTGTCCCAGAACAGATGCGGCCAAAGACAGCTTTGCCGGGTGCTCCTGGCTACCAGACAATGCATAGCTGTGGGAAAAGACAAGTCTTGTGGGAGCATTCTGGTCCAGATAGCTGGCAATTACCGTCTTGCCGCAGCCTGTATTGGGAATCAGCGGCTCATGTGCGAGGTGGGAGTGACTGGATAGAACGGAGAAAAGGCTCACCTGGTATTCCGCTGATCCACAGGGGGCTCGGGCATCCATGTTCCTCCCAATTTCTGTACACTGTGTGGCGAGAAATCCATTGGCAGGTACCTTCCTCCCAGCGCACCGGTGAGATAGGGGGAGGTCTTGCTGGGGCCAGCCAGTCTAACAGTTGACGCGTCTTTGCCATTTTGAGAATCTGATCCTGTATGGTATGTGTCTCTGGCCGTCCAAGTCAGCTTGTTCTACGCTTCGTATTGTCTGAGCGGTGACACCTACCCCTTCTGAAGAGCCTTTGCTCCCCGGCCTCTTCCATCTGTACTTGTTGGCAGGCGAGCCGAGTCTCCCGCTCGAGCGAGGTTGACAACTCCTTCATGGTAGACAAAATGTTCAGAATCTTTTGTTGCGCCGAGTCCCCTGTCGCAGCTCTGAGGTACTGGGCTATTTTGTGTTAGTTTTTTCCCACGTTGGGCACCATGACCGGGTTCGAGTGGATATTCATACCAAGCCCTTGTGTCTCCTCCAGCCGAGCTGACCGGACGGAGAAACTGATCATGTGGGCATACAATCTTGCAATTATGCCGCGCACCCGAGGCGATGCAGCGTGAAGGTGGAGGTATTGTTCCCACCTCCCAACCTCTCCTGCAATGAAAACAACGGCGTTTCCGATTTGCTCGGAAAGCTCAATTTCCTTTGCCGCTGTCTGCATGTCTCGTCGTTAGCAACTGTGCAACATGCAGAAGGCGAGGTAGCAACGTAAGTAAACGAATGGAACCCAAGAAAAATCTCGTCGTTGTCATAGGTTCATGCAAGAACTCCCCAAGATGGAGGGACGGGTTGTTGCTGGGTGGTCTGCCAAGCCGCGGTTGGGGTTGGACCGGGGACAGGCAAATAGATCCACGGGTGGGTGGCAATACATGCGAAATATCGATTTCGGGGTTTGGATAGAGATTCACCCACCATGATCAAGAGCCGAAGCGCTCCCCATACCAATGCGGTGATGTAGGGCGAATGCTGAGCCATGACGTCGATGACAACAGCATATCGGGACATGACGGTCAGAAATGCATCCATGTGGGTCCTGAACTTCGATCTCTCCCTGACGCGGCCTGCAGCAGTGTCCCTAGCTGCGCAAATAAGTTCGGAAAAGGAGCAATGTGGCAAAAGGGTGTTGAGTTTGTCGCTGTGTAGGATTTTACTCGGATCTTTGGTCAGTTCGGTGTTGAAAATCTGCAAACCACCATGTCAGTACAGACAGAGATGATACTGTGCGGGATGCGCTCCATCCGGAGGGCATTGAGGGTGGTGAGTGAGAGCCACTGTGATTGGCTTCCGGATTTACCGGGTGCACCTACCTTAACTGCGAGGTCCCAGCAGCGTCTCGTGCTAATGTCAGGCGGTGCTGTTGCGGCAGGAAGGATGGTGGTAGACATTCCTGATCCCAAGCTCGGCGTTGTGTGATATCCCTATTGATGAATCTAAAATTTGAACATGAGAGTCAAAAGCAATTTGGCGTCGCTCAGATGCACATACCATCAACCCTAGGAGTCACCGCCATATATTACCCCGATGCTATGTCAAATCTTACCAGACATGCACAATCGAACATGAAAACTTTTCCGCGCCCTTTGGCGGTGAATAGCTTGGTGACGCAGCCCGAGCGGATCGGGATAGGGCAATGAGCTGGGGCACGCCTTGGGTACCTGGAGGTGAACCCGTCCGCGCCCGATTGGGATTGTTCTTTCACATCGCTAACACTCACACAGCTTCTGTAGCGAGGCTTTGAGCTAGGGAACTTGCACCGGTGCAGGAGCAACAACGGGACTCAAGCGCCGGTGACGGCGGGTCAAGGCAACCCGACACGCTGGGTTTTCTGGTTAGTGACGGTCTGAAGTCGACACGAGGGCAGATCGGCGCTTTGCAAAGCCCTGGACCGCAATGCATCCGACATACTACCGAAGAGCCGCAGCGGAGCAATACCTTGGCAACGTGGAAAGCCTTGAATCCAAAAGAAGAAGTGGTGGCCTGCCAAGTGCTCGGATTGGTTGCCTTCCTGAAATCCCTCAAATCATTGGCCTTGGGAAAAAACAGCACACTGAGACGGAAGAGCAAGGCTGTCGTTGGGGGTTGTTGAGGGATCTAATCCGGGATTTTATCGTTACCGCTGGAACCGGCATAAAAGTCCTGATTGGTGGGATTCAAAAAGGTGGTTGCTAAAGCACCTAAACTTGCATTCAAGGTCGGCAAATGATGGAAAATTGCGATACTCCCAAAGGTGAGAAACAAGGAACTGTCCTATCGACGGAAACGATGAAAGTCGTTATGGTGTGGTCCCTGTATCAATGTCTCCGCTCGGGAACCAAATTTAGCATCACCCCGCTTAAGAAAACGGGAAAATGCTCGATGGTGAAACGACATCCATCCATTTGACGCCTCTGGTTGTGGTGGTGTGCGAGGCAACAACTTGAACTCGCGGTGAGATATAATAACTAACTACCCAACCCGAGGTTGGATACCTGTTGACCGCAGTTTCCCCCCTCCCCAGACCAGAAGCCTCGCACACCCCGTTCCACAGTCCAGAATCGAACCACAGTGCCGCCCTGAAACTTGAAGTCGTCCATCACAATGAACTTATACACTGTACGTGTTTCCTCCTACTTTGAAGCATCCATGAGTTCTTTTCTGACATTGGTCGAGTCACTGGACGGAACCCTCATCGGTGACCAGCCAAATGGCGCGGGCATCTCTGATTGCGAAAAAAATCGCCAGCGGGGCTCATCAGCATGTGGGCCGCCACAGCCACAGCCAGACCCAAGCCCAAATGCTCCTGACCCGGCCAAAAAGGACGAGCTTCTGAGCATCACATGCTCTTGCCATTTTGGTTACTTCATGCCTGACGGTTCGTGGGTATCAGGCGTCGATGTTCGTGCCGGCAGGGCCCCCCCACGTCCTGGAATGGTTGTGCCAGAGCCCATGGAGGAGATTATCTGATGTTGAGCTTTCACAATGTCCCCCCCCTTTGTTTAGCTCAGCTTGTTGATGTTCTTTCATTCGTGCCAGGAGGTTGTCTTGATGTAGTAAGGCAATTTGAAGCAGCTTGATAGGTAGTCTTAGATTTTACGTAATCCGTCAAGCCGGACTTTTGGAGCTTTATGTAGAAATACTCATTTCACAACCCTAAAATCGACACCACGAATTTCCCTTTTCTTCTTCAGAACTAAGCAGTTGTTGCCTTAGGCTGAGTAAGACTGAGCGAAGGGGTCACTGTTCTGGGCTGCCTCGGCTATAGTTGCCACGGTCTGAAATGACCGTGGAGTTACAAGGGCCTAGTTTTGGCGCCATCCTTAGCCCGCGGCTCGGGTTAGCTTGATACAAGCACAGGCTGGGGGTTAAATAAGGCATAGGCCATTGAGGAAGGATAAAGCAAACTGTCACTAGACCTAGGAGAGGAAGGGGGAGGAGGGGGCAGGCTTCAATATCCATGTGTTCACACATCTACTGTCAGCTTATATAAGCAATTGGAGCCATTCGCGGAAGTAGCCGGCTTGGCAATAGGGGACCCTGCAGGCCAGAGATTCTCTTCCACAGAACAACAACAATACACAACAATCACCACAATTAGCCATGAGTGTTAGATTCTGACATCTACCCACCTCACATATCTTGTTTACCCACAGACCCCTTGCCAGCCCACAGCGTACCTGGCGTTACAATCAATCGCTAACTATATGCCAAGGTGTTTAAGGTGCACTAACGTTAGAATAGCCAGGACTCCTTTAACCGGACACAAAGGGGGAGTTGGGGCTTCGGCGGATACAGTATTGCCCCTCTTACTTGATGACGACAAATTTCGGCTTGTCAAACAGCCGCTGTGCCCTGAGTAAATCCTCCCAATTCGATGGCACCGACGCCATGCTCACAATCGCATAAGTGTTTTTGTTGTCGTATATGTTGTCCATGCCGTACTCCCTTAGAACCATAGCCACTTCCTCCCCGTAGCTCCGAAACATAACCGCGAGTTTATCACCCAGCCGGGCGCCCGACGTACATAGCCTACAGATGCCATGCTCAGTCGAATACAGGCTTAACTTCGCTTCCCTAACGTCCGGCGCAATAGTATCCCTGATGTCACTAGGCAGTGGTTGTGACTGAGTCTCTCTCTGTGGTGGGGTCAGGGGCTCCGCCGCCAAACCTATTGCCTTGACCCCTGTCAAGAGATCAAATCGACGTTGCGCTTCCCCATCGGGTAACCTATCGGTGTCATTGCCCGAGCGATTCTCTCCTAGCAGTGTCTTCCACAGTGGCTCGATCCCGTCGACCGCCCACCACTCTGCTGATCTGTTTGCCTTAGTATGAACCTCCTGGGCGTCGGACAAAAATTCGCCGAGCGCTATTTGCTGCCTCCAGTCCCTCTCAGTCACCATACCTAGGGTGACACTAAGCATTGCGCAGGGCGGGACACCTATGTCGAGAGATCTGAGCGAGAGGTCTCCGATCATCGCAGCTATCAAGTCCCCCTTCGTGGTCTCAGCATATGGCTGAAAAGGTTCGATGTCGTGATCCACGATCGACTCTATGTTTCCTAGGAAAGAGGCAAACGCGCCCAGTGCCCCTTCTAAAGGGTCATTGGGATTTTTCAAAAAAAAAAAAACCCCCCTAACAATCATTCAGAGGTTGTATTGTACTTCCCGCCCCACACCGCCCTTGCCACCGAAACCAACCAATCACATCCATCTACCATCAAGCACCGCAGAAGTGTCCGAGTCCAATGTGCGCGAAACCGCGACTTGCGTCACCGCCCCATTTGCGTGCGCAGCCTGCATCATTTTCGCTAAACTGAGACGCGATTTTAACTGGACGTTGTATGGCGGGTGTTTTGACTTGCGGAGGGAAGGAAAAGGGGAAGTGTAAGGATGGCTAGGGGTGTCTCGAGGAGCCGAGGGTGGATTGGAATTATCGTGAAATGGGGGAGTGGACCGAGGAGAAGAGGAAGGGGGTTTGTTTTCCGTCTGGGAGCCTGGTTGTGAGGAGCCTCGGAGGGGTTGGAAGGTTTGAGATTGATGGTAGTTGAGAAGAGCGGATCAAGATAGAGGATAGATCTGAATAAACTCCCTCCCTTCCACACCTGGGCATACTCGATATGCGGCCAATAAGCCGTCCACCTCGGCATCTCAAATACTTGCTGCGGCATATGCCCCAGCTCCGCAAAGCACTCCACGACCAAGCACACCCTCGCGACGACATAAAACACGGCCAACAGCATCAACAACGCATACACGGTCCCCCCTACCAACAAGCACAAAAAACCCCCGTCATTACACATACACTTGCTCAACACCAACAAAAACCCAGACAGCAGCAGCACCACCGACGACCCCCGCCACAGCACCTTCTCCGCCGTCGTCAAAAACGGCGACCCCCACGCCAGCATGTGCACCCCCCCGTAGACCAGCCCCGCGATGGTAAACCCAACCAGCAAACTCCCGCGATTAAGGTAGACGCCGTCCTGGTCAGCCCAGCCGAGTGCGGGCCACTCGGAGATGCGCGCGCAGAGCAGGTTGCGGGTGCCGTCATCGGTGTATTTTTGCTTGTAGGCTGTTTTTGTTTCAGTGGGAGTCAGCTGGTTTAGCCATACGGTTGGCTCGCCCTGACGGCATCACTCACCTCTCGTTGGGCGAGGGACCCTCCTGGTTCTGCGCAGAAGGGCATTGAAAATTGCACGAGTTGAAGATTATGCCGTCTAGGGAGTGCCAGTAGACCCATGCATTGCCTTGAAATAAGATCCCATTGATGAATATAGGGCTGATGCTGCACGATGGCCCATGGTAGCGTAACCATGAGCTAGAGTCATAAATGTACGTGCTCCAAAGTGAGAAGCTCCGAACGATGATATTTCTGAGTCAGGAGACGAGGAGGCCAGTTTCACCGTACCTTGAGGTTCGCGGGGGTGGGAAAAGAGCGCATATCACATAAGTTCAATCCTATCTAGCGTTCTTGGCACAACGGTCTGGAAAGCGTGGGATGGCCCTTCTACCACTAAATACACAAGCACGATGGTAGATCCTGAAAGCCAACCGACTCATGTGTCCGTATAGGAATTGCTGAACTATCTCGGATGATGGGTAGAGGTTCGACTGGGAGCCAAACCGGATTCCCATTCACAAGTCATCATCGTTTATAGGGCTAGACGAAGTACTGCCAACGACAGTCATTATATCAAACTTGGAGACTTTGATCCAGTCGAGAAGCTAGGGTCCCGATATATCTGTCAGCAGAGGGAAGGAGAAAAAAACTTCACGGACGAAATGTTTGCGGTGCCGGGAGGGGGGGGGGGGCTAGCTCACCAATCGCCCACGGCGAGGACCGGCCTTCTCTCTCCCAGGGGTTACTTCTTCGTACACTCTCATCTTCAAGTCTGTAGTGTGCTTGATAATGAAATCGCGCAGCTTTACGGTGTATATGCGGTTTATATTAAGCTGATGAAGTGGCAGCCGCGCAGCCCTGAGGACTTCGGTTGTGTCGCCCTAGAATTTTTACACAACATGCTTGTCAGCCAAATCATATCGCAACTTATGCTTTTATCTCCATGCCCCTTTTCTCTCTCCAGTAGCGGGCTACAATAAAAAAGGGCCCTTACCTTTTCATGGTATATCAAGATGGTGATGGACGCATCCTGGACTGCGTGGTCGAGACAAGCCAACTGAATCTGTACTTCGTAATAGTTTGGTGTTGTCTTTGGGAGCTCCAAATCGAGTGCCAGTTGGTCATCCCCCCGCTTGAAGACGGCGACGCCACGTCTCTGGGACCTGAATTGCTGGATCAGCAGCCACTCTATTTCTTGATCTTTCATAGAAGCCTTTGTCAGATGTACCTTGGCAAAAATGACCATTGTTGCGATGGCACCAGCCGCGGGTTCGATAAATGTTGCTCCCATGGGCTCAGGCAGAACTTGGAAGCATCTTCGTACTCATCATACATCCGGAATTCGGGAGTGTCCCATGGAATTCCATCCAAGCCGACCGCATCCTCATCAGCCCCAGCCAGGATAAGGAGACGGATGATTTTCTCAGCATCCGCCTCATCTCCTGCTAGAAGGCGAACAAAGTCGGGGCTAAAACGACGACTGGTCGGCCGCGTGGCCGGTCCGATGGACATGTAAGCATTGTGCAGGGGAGAGTCGCCGGCTATGTTTCTGGCATGGACGTCTGCGCCCAAACCGAGGAGAAGCTCCACAGCCGCAAGATTCCTTGACCCTGCCGCCGAGTGCAGAGGTGTCTGCTTGTTGGGGGTTAGCTGGGAAATGAGGCTCGGAGCGTGCTCGAGGAACAGGCCTAATGCTTTGGCTCCGCCCGGTTGCTGGGCTAACTGGTGTGCCACCCCCAATCCTCGATACCGAAAATCGACCGACGCTCCCGCGTCGAGAAGTATACGTAGTGTGGCAAGGACGCTGGCGGAGTCCGAATTGCCGCGAGCGCCCCCCTGGACGGCGAGCTGTAACGGCGTTAAGCTAAAGTCTCCGGCCAGCATGGACCGCCGATTCACGTCCGCGCCGTGGTCAACCAGGACCTTGACACATTCGTGATTGCCTTGCTGGGCCGCGACGTGGAGTGGAGTGTATGCAGGAGCATGTCCCGCGGCTGCATCAACAGCGACCCCGTCGGGGTTGCCGAGAAAGACGTCCATGAGATTGGGGCGGCTGAAGAAGGAGCAGTAGTGTAGTCCTGTCCACCCTGCTCCCATAGTAGCAACCTTGGCCGAGGGATTCTGCGAGACCTTGTGAATAAGTTCGGCTCGGTCGTTGTCGCGGACGGCCTTCAGCGCCTTCGGCTCCTCTTGTTCACGAAGGATGACGTCCGTGAGGTACATCTGCATAAACCCCCCAACACTCGCCGTGTCAGCTTCGAGTGGCACGGGCGCTTCGTCCGGGTCGCCCTCGTTGGACAACCGGAATGCCAGAAGAAGGCGGACTAAGTCGTCGGAAGCATCTAGTAACGATGGCTCTCCCTTCATCTTCCCAACTATATGGACGAGTATGGTCTGCGAGTCCTTTGAGAGATTGACGAAATTGTGCACCAAATCGACTAGCCCTTGCTTTATTGACAGCGGGAGCTGGTCGTAGATGGTATCTGCAACTTTTGTTGCCAGTGGTGCGACCCCCTAAAAATGTGTGAGCGGCATATTAAAGTCGGCTCGAGAGCTCGGTTAGTGCTTGTCCTCACTTACGGGATGGGCAAGTGTTCCATAACTATGGAAAGGGACCATTGACCCGCTCGGAGGAAGTGAATATTTGTCTCTGGGAGCGGAGTTTTGTCAGTTCCTGCTTCTTGTGCCGACATTTTATCACCCAGAGGAAAGACCTGGACACCATTGGCACGGATCAGACCAACCTTCTTTCCCCCAGCAATTCCGCCACGACGCTTAGGTCTCCAAGTCTTTTCCTCCTATCCACCAATACGGTTTGATTTACGACGTTCTCAATGGATTTTCGGAACGTGGATTTACCGGAAGGCCCAAAGTTGGCAAGCTGTGTTGTGATGTGCTTCGCGGCCCCGCCGTTGACCTTGACGGTGTATGCTTCCACACCGTCAAACACTTTCCTCCCGCGCAACGCAATGGTGGCAGCGAGGATTCCAAACGAATACACATCAGCTTCCGGGGTCAAGCGGAGACCTTCCCATCCTGGTGGCCTCTCAAGCGCCTCGGGCGCGGCCCAGTAACGAGACTGGGCTCTCGTGGCTTCGCGGGCAGCATCGATGCCCGCGGCCCCAAAGTCGGCGACTTTTGCCACGACGGCGCCGCCCTCGGTATCCTCGCAGCTGTTAAACAGGAGGATATTGTCGTCCTTGACATCCCCGTGGGTGATGCCAAGCTTGTGCAGCGCTGACAAGCCCATGGCGATGTCGCAGATGAGGGAGCTCACCACCTCCTGCGGGATTGCCACTTCCGTGTGTGCGTGTGCCTTGAAGAACTGGGCTAGGGTTGGGTAAGATTTGGCAGCCGGCTCGAGAATCAAGACTGGAAACCAGATTTCCTGCTGCACGGCCCCCGCCCTCGGGGTTTGGTCCGTTGTTGTGTCGTCCGTTGACGACGAAGAGGTTGCCCTGGGCACCTGGAGCCCATCTTGAAAAGCGACTGCATGCAGCTGAACAATATTGGGATGGCCTATGAGCTGAGGATGGCGCATGATGCGAATCTCGAAAGTCAAATCCTTGAGCGATTTTGCAAACGCGGCAGCTTCATCTTCCATCGCCCTCGGCTCCCTTGTCGTGTATCCCGGCTTGAAGGCAGATTTCTTGAGAAGTTTGATGGCTACATCTTGTCCTTTGAATTTCCCGGCCAGAACCTTCATTGTTTGGCCGTCCCCGAAGCTGGCATCTCCAAAAGTGAGATCCTGAATGCTCACGACGGGGACCGAGCATTCGGCGAGAAAGGCGAGGAATTCAAGCAAGGCGGAATCCAAGTTGTGGTACCGCCACCGGCGCCTCAGGGGGTTCTCTGCGGCGCCGGAATCAACGGAGCCATCTTTTGCCCCGGTGTGTTCACTTCCAGACGCTGCTTCGCCGTAGCTGGGCACAGACTCGCCTTCGTAGACTGAAGAGACGTGCGTTTCGGTTTCCGCCATCGCGAGATGACTACTCCGCTCCGGGTACCCTACCGGTGCAAGCAGCGCGCTGTCGTTAGGACCACATGCGATGACTAGAGAGGGATCATTAGGAGTGGAAACCGGAAAGCGGGGTTTGATAGTTGGTGTGTGGGAGCCAAAGCGTCGGTGGTGACCTATCGTTGCCACGTGCCAGCGGGTGTGATGGCAGCCACAGGCTCCTCAGCCACTTGCCATGCTCAACGCCTTGGCAGAAGTCAACCAGAGCGGGATTTATGCGGGGAAATGGCGGCCAGGAAGCGGGGAGACCTCAAATATGCCCCAGACCCATGCACGGCGTCATCGTTTTGAGCCATCCCCTTTCCACTCTGCTCCCCGGATTTTCGTTCTTGCACGTCAACCTGCCCTTCTTCGCACGGCTGGGAGGACACTTAGCCGATACTCGGGGATGATATTTAGTGACACGACGTTGGGATAGCAGCTGTGAGGGGCTCAAGAGTTGCTCTTAACCCACTCCTTTCCATCACATACAGCACGCGATACCTGTCCAAAGGCCCTACATTTGGAACTGCCTACGAGCGTGCAGTGGGAGTCTTTATATCCTGCGTCATGGAGATGTTATCGGTCATCATCGCTATTCCGCCGCTCGCTGAACTGTTGGTCAGGCTGGCTCCTAAAATAGTCAGGCTTGTCCAAGCGTACCGCCATGCCGACGAGACGGTTGCAGAAAAAGCCATCGAGTTTGAGGACCACAACCAGAAGCTCCGACTCGAGCTCGAAGAGTTCCACCAGCTATCTCCGGAGCTCCCCGCGGACATGAAGCGGCACATCGGCCGCCTGTTTGTCACACTCCAGCATAAGCTTTCAGTGTTCGAGATGGAGCTGGATGATTTTCTCCAGAGTCGCCACGTCGGCATCAAGGTCGTCCTTTCATCGCTGACCAAGATCATAGATGATGTGCAAAGGTGGCAGCGGCGCGTTGAAGACTACCTCGAGCTCCTCAGCCGATGTCAAAAGCCGTTCCAGGACCCGAGAGTCAGCGACCAAAGGACGGCCATAGGGAGAGTGCGCATCGTGACCGAGGCCATTCTCGCGGCTACCGAGAAGACTCCTGAGTCGCTGAACCTGACAAAGACACCGTTGCCGCAGGGATTGGTGAAGTTGCCACATTCAGCCGTCATGGTGTCGGCCATGGCCGCTTTCCAGCCGACCGGAGTGGTGATTCTGGAAACAAAAGTAGTGGCACCCGATGTCACCAAAGAGGGCATCGTCAAGATGCAGCAAGATATCATGGACCTCGCGAGAGTCCTCTCTGCCGAAGACATGCCCACCCGTGGGATTCTGACATGCAGAGGGTATCGTGACCTGGATGCGGGGATAGACGGAAGCCCAGGGCGGCAGTTCGCCCTAGAGTTCCAAGTTCCGCCACAGCTGGGAAACCCAACAACGCTCCGAGCAATGCTTGTCGACAAGGATTTCGAAGGCAAAACGCTCCACCCGCTCAACGAGCGCCTCAGGCTCGCAAAGCAGCTCGCCAGGGCGGTGCTTCACGTGCACTCCAAGAAGCACGTCCACAAAAACATCCGGCCGGATACAATCTTACTCTTTGAGGAGGCGCCCAGCGCGTCTCCATCTCGTTCTGGCACACCCCACCCGGGTAACGAGAAAGGCTTTCCCGCATCTCTCGGTACGGCTTTTCTGATAGGATTCCAGAGGGTCCGAAAGGACGAGGCGGACACGACGCCGATCCAGGACACGGATTGGAGCGAGAACATCTACCGCCATCCTAGCAGGCAAGGGGCGGGCCATGCAGAAGACAAGTTTAGCATGCTCCACGACATTTACTCCCTCGGCGTATGTCTGCTAGAAATAGCCATGTGGCGGTCGTTTGTCGGGTGGGACGCCAACGGGCTCAAGATCAACAATACAAAAGGCTGCAACCTAATGGAACCGGCCGTTGCCGGAATGGACAGGCGTTTAATGGCTCCCGGGGCTATCCAGACGAGACTGATCAAGGACGCAAAGAGGCGGGTCCCGATTGTCCTTGGCGAGAGGTACAGCCGAGTTGTCGTGCGCTGCCTCGAGTGCGTTGAATCATTCGGGACCGAGGCAGAGCATGATCCTTTCATTGGACTGAGGTAGGCCGCACAAACTCGCGCCATTCAACTACTCCGTCTGGATTACTAACTCCCCGGTTTTAAGATATATCGATCAAATTCTTGTAGAGCTAGAGGAGATCGCTTTGTAATTGCGGACAAGATGCAAGTGGTCCAAACGATTACAACTTCTGTCCCAATCTTCCACATACTGTCGGCAGGTCCAGACTGCTCTGTCAACCTTGGGTTGCCCTCATCCATCAAGAGCTTTGTGGACTAGGCCACCATAATATTAATAATTAATAATAAATATAAGCATTTTTAATTAAAAACCTGGATAAATTATTTATAAAGTTTTATGTAATGGTTATTATATTAAGTATAAATGTCTTAATTCTAACCCTCTACTTATATAAGACTATTTTTAAGCCCTTTAGTTAAAATTACACCTTTTTAAAAGGCTGTGCTGTTTAATGGGTAGATATTAACTAAAGCTAAGCCAGAGCTGATCTGGACTGATTAAACGTAATGAAAAAAGTCACCTAATTATAAGCGTGGGTGGTCGTTGATTTTAAGGCAGTGAAACACCAGCTCACAACTTCTTTATTATTCATATCTTTCATGGGAAGGTTTGCAGTAAATTTCTTCGTGCCCATAGTAGTAGGTTGTGGAACACAAAACCAGGGTGTTTTCGGCTGTTTGTTGGCGGTTCGGCAAAAGAGTGATGGAATTGCTTATTCTAGATAAAAAGGAGAGAGGGGCAGAGAGCCAGTATTATAGTGGTGAAAGTGGGGAGTCACGTGGCTAACCAGGTGACCGTTTGTTTCACATAGGTAAATGTATGAATACCTTTAAATACTCAGGGTTCTCCCTCTTCAAGCATTTCCACAGCTCCCTAGGGCTAACCCAACCCAATTTCGCATGGCATTGCCAGTGGCCACAGGATATTGTACAAGAATAGGCTGGCATCAAACCTCGCCCATGTCCCAATCATTGCTTGAGACCCCTTACTTTTTCTCTTATAAAAGCCAGTCTGTCGTTAGGTACATTTACCTTATTTACTGCAACGTGTTACGTGGTGTTCAAACCAACAAGAGCCGGACCTGAGCCGGACCTGAGCCGGGGTGAGCAACGTCACGTGCGCAATGTACGAAAAAGGAAATTCTGTGAGCCCAGATTCGTCGCACAAAACAACATCACCGCGGTGAGAACCCACGTCTCCAGTTTTAAACCTCCCTACCTACCAACTTCTACGGTCCTGATGGCACAGCTCCCGCTCCAAGTCTCCAAGTCCGTGGCGAGTATTTCCTATCAAAACTAACAAATAACCCGCTCCAGCCACTCATCTCCAGCTTCGAGTGATGTAGCATATTTTCATCTCACACAGACCCTGGAATACAGTCACCGACTTTCCGTGCCGGCGGTAGCATATGTTCCATTCTATTTGGCGCCCCCGACTCCGTCATCAATATCTCTTTCGCAGGAGTTAAATACCTGCTGCAGTCGAATTGTCAATGAAGCAATCACTCCGAGCTTCCGCCGCCGCCTTGCATACACACGCTTCTATTGGTATTAAACAGCCGGGATCCCCCACAACAGTAATAACCTCTGGTAGGTAATGTAACCCTCACCTTCACCTGTCCTCCGAAGTTCCAATCATGGTTCTTCGTGTGCATACCTAAGGTATGCAATGATACCTATGCAGTCTCCCCGCGCCAAGTACCCGGGTATGCTGACTCCTGCATCCGGTGCGGGGAAGCCGTGCATACACGAGCAACCATTTTCACAGGGTTCTGATGAAACGCAGCACTCTCTTTCTGGAAGCTAATACATTACCATGCGCTCCCAGTTCTTCCACAACCACTTCTCCCCAGCCTTTGTCCAGCCGGTTGTCTACGAAGATCTCACACACCCCACAGACAATGGCCAACACGGCGGAACCGACCATTGTGCCTGATCCGGCTGGAAACATCAACGAAGATGAAGATTCAGCTCTTGGAGTGGTAAGACGACATTCTGCGCCCTGCTCGACAGTGTTTCTTTCTGACTCGGCAATGAATGCTGGCCTCACACAGAACTTGAGTGATTCTTTGACGTCGCTGAGATCAAGCGTGCTGGCGTATCCGAGGGAGAATGGACGGACGTATCATGCGCTTAGTTCTGGGAGTGTGTACCTGCACTGCCTTATTTTGGAGCATTAATTGCCGTGATTCGCTGACACGCAGCGCCAGAATACGTGATGCCTAACGATGAGCCGGAGAAAGATCGTCTCGACATCGTTCACTACATCTGGACCCTAACCACGGCGGGTAGGTCGGTACTGTGCCCCAAGGATAATGAAGCGAAGAGGGTGTTGGACATCGGCACGGGCACAGGGATCTGGGCTATTGAATTTGGTATGTGGTACTTACGCGCTTAAGCGGCTTCAAACTGACCCTCATTATTTATCCAGCCGATCTACATCCCGAGGCCGAGGTCATCGGTGTGGATCTGAGCCCCATCCAGCCCTCCTTGTGAGTCCCTCTTATTTCCAAGACCGAACCTCTTGTCAGCCGATGCTGACTGCATTACTTCACTCTCAGCGTCCCCCCCAACTGTAGCTTCGTCTGCGACGACGTCGAAAAAGACTGGACCTACTCCACGCCCTTCGACCTAATCTTTGCGCGCGCCATGATCGCCAGCTTCGCCGACTGGCCGGGCTTCATCCAAAAGGCCTACGACAACCTCGAACCCGGCGGCTACCTCGAACTCCACGACCACTCCTTCCCCCTCCGCTGCGACGACGACACCCTGCCTTCAGACGCCCCCATCCTAAAATGGGCCAATCTCCTAATCGAATCCACCAACAAGATTGGCCGGTCGTGCGCCGTAGCGCCCAAATTCAAGGACATGATGGAAGGTGTGGGATTCGTCGATGTCCAGGAGAAAGTGTATAAATGGCCGACGAACTCGTGGCCTCGGGACAAGCGGGCCAAAGAGCTCGGGGAGTGGGCTTTGCTTGCGAGCTTGGCTGGGGTGGATGCTATGACTTTGGCGCTGTTTACGAGGGTGTTGGGCTGGGGACAGGAAGAGACGGCGGTGTTTTCTGCGCAGGTGCGGAGGGATATGCGGGATAGGAGTATTCATGCTTATTGGGCTGTGTGAGTTGGCACCTTTGATCCGCATTTCGAAGTGGAAGACTAACTTGGTGGCGGGTTAGATATGTCGTGTATGGACGGAAGCCGGCTTAGGATCCGCCCGTGAGGCATACAGCGTCCGCGACTAGGTGCGAGTATCATATCCGGGCGTGTAGCTCAAGGGTAGAGCGTTCGCTTTGCATTCTATTGTCAATTCTGCGAAAGGTCTTGGGCTCCAGACCCAACCCGTCTAGTGGATCTGCTGTAACAGCAGAGAATATCTTTTTGGAGGGTTGGTGGGTTCGCTTCGTGGGCGGGGATGGAGTTGGGGTGGATATTGGAGGGAGACAAGCAGGGGGGGTCGCTCAGGGGGGACTCACCACATCAATGTATTGTTTTTCTTTTAGCCAAATATGCCCATCCAGCTGGGATTCATAGCCCCAGTGCCGCCGAACAAGTAAGCGTAGTATAGAATATACAGAGTGAAGTAGTTCCATAGACACATAACCGGGCCCACATGTTTCAGTGTATGATCTGAGATCTCAAGCACCCTATCCACCCAAGTCCCATATACTGTTCCAATATGCTCAGTCAAGATCACCCAAATGGGTCTAACTAAAAGAGCATAAAACGCAAAGGACACAGCCCAAGCCATTAGAGCGGCAGTCACTAGAACTCCGCCATCCTCCTTGGTCCCTTCACCTCCCGCAGGGAGTCCAGTAACACAGGAAAGTTTGCCACCGAACCGGCAAAGAGGGACGCCCAAGCCACGCGCTGACCTCCTGTCACCAGGAGTGTGATATAGGAGAAGTTAAGAATGCCGAGGCAAGGACTTGCTAGGTAGATGGCGGCTTTCAAGGAGGGGAGTCCAGACAGAACTGTAAAGAAAGAGGGTTTGTGTCATAAAAGAGACGAGGCAGCAACGTACCTATTCTGACAGGGCCGGTAGTATATCTACCTACGACAGCTAGTGAAGGTCGGTAACGAGCGAGTTTAAAAGCGGTATTTTGGGCTGGTTGAGGACGCGACTGACTGGTTGGGTCATGATACTAAGGATGAGCGGCATAGGCGCAAAGAGCGCGACTTGCCATTTCACTTCGTCTTCTGCGGGTGGAATCGGTTGTGTCTCGCTCATGAGAGGCGAGATGGTGAAACATGATTGAAGAACGTCGGTTGCCCCAACTTCCGCTCCTCCACCCGGCTCCAGCGCATTGTCATGTAAGAAACACGCCACTACCCCTTTGATCCCGAATTCAGCCACGACGACTTCCGATTGCTCACCACCCCCGGCGTACCCGGCCGGGAAGACGATTCCGAGGGCAGAGTCTGTGCCACCGGCGCACCGAATATTGGATGCTGTTTATCTTCCCACTAAACGCCGGCCCCGACCCCGGATGGTGATGGATATCGCCCGTCCCGCCATGCGCGTTCTGTGTCCCGCTCCCGCTGTTGACAAACGACAGCATCGCCCTCTCGGGAGGTTTGATCGAGGGCTCCAGCTCCTGCACCTGCTTGGCGGTATCTTGGATCTTTTTGAGCGTCATCTGGTCAATGAGCGGGAGTGGTATCTGGGAGACCTCGACGAGTTCTTCCAGGATGCTCAGCATCAGCTTCTCGACCGTGGTCTTGAGTTTGGCGGCAATCTCCTTGTATCGCTCCTCGCGCGGTTTGGGGCCATCGCGGAGCACCTTCTCGAGGATGTTGAACAGGCTTTCGGCTTGGACGCGGGTGCTGTCGAGGGTTGTCTCGATGGCTTCGAAGTGCGGGTCGTTGCTCTGGTCGTCGGGGTCGACCTTGTCCTTGTCGTTGAGGCTGGCCTGGATGCAGCTCAGCACTTGCTCGGCGACGGAGAATGCCTGCGCGACGCCGGTGAATGCAGGGGGGAGGTCGTTGGTTTTCTTGATGCCGACAGCCTTGCGCTGGAGCTCTTTGATGGCGTCGATGCTAGGAATGTGTGAGTGATAGTATAAGGTTTTTTTGTTAGTAGATCTGGTGATTCTCAAAATACGGCCCAGTGCATGAGAACAAAAGTGAGATTTAGGAGAATCACAGTGCGACAGCTGCGGCGAAATCTCGGTTGAGGTATCTCGGCGATTTGTCACTTATTGGTAGCCCACAAATTCGAGATACCTATTCCAAAATGCAGCATTTCCGGCCAAGATTGTCTAGCGAAGCCAGAGAGCCGAACAAAAATGCAGTACAATCAAGGGATTGAAATCCCTTTCGCAACAGCTGTAACAACTGTATAGGTAAGCTTGAAGTATATCAAAATCGGTTCACTGCATCTGAAATAACTGATAAAACTGTGTGTAAAATGGGAACCGAAATGCTTTCATGATAAAGGTCACCGTGCGCAGGTCCGGAGTGGCGGTGAGTGTGTGCGGCTGATCGGACATAGGGGGTGTTGGAAAAGGCGCACCTAACATTTCTTGAGATCAAAATCCATCCTGTCGCCTTCTATCATTCCTTTCTTGTTCTCTTACTCGTCAGCAACCACGCTAGAAGCGGCGCCGTAACAAACAGCTGCCAACTCAAGGCCAGTTCCCCTCTTCAGCGCTTCCGTTTTCCACTGCTACATCTCCGAGGACATCGACCACGATTGGACTTTCCCTGAACGTCAGCAGATCCATTTCCTGTCTCGCACGTCATGGATCCCCTCAGCATCGCAGCGTCGACAACAAGCCTAGTTTTGTTCGCCTCCGAAGTCTCCAACCTCGCGAAGGATTTGTACTTCGCTGTGAAGCAAAAGCCGGAGCTACTCAGACGCATCAGCGACGAAATCTATCAGTTGCAGCTCGTGCTGCTGCACGTGGGCCAGTACTGCCAGGGCGCCAACAGCGGCTCCCTTGCTGCTGTCTTTGGTTCATGCGAGGGCACCTTGCGCGCTATCCAGACCCGCCTTACATCGTTGCGGGCGCTCTTCTCTCAAGGGACACTCTCGCGACTGCTGGCTTTCCGCAAGTTCAAGGACGAGATGAAAGAGATAGAGGAGTTGCGTAAACACCTCGAGAGCTCCAAGGTTACTCTTGGGATTGCGCTTCAAGTGCGAAGGATGCAAGTGGCCAGAAAATCCACCTACCTACTTCGCGTTTTAGTGCCAGCTTGCTAATGTGTACCGAGCGCAGCACAGTATCCGACGCAACACTCACTGCGGCTGATGTCATCGAGAGGCTCCGTAGCGAAATCGGCACGGTGGCGGCACCACTAGACACAGGTCACACGGCTCCGTCCTTGGATCGTGTTCAGGAGCACATCGAGACCTTTGATGGCGATGTGTTATCACCCGGCTCACAGATACATAGCCCTGAGCTGAGCTCTAGCACACTGGCCGCTCCCAAGCGAAAGAGACAAGACTCCCCGGACGGCAGGCAGGGAGTCAGACCCCTAACCGTTTCACAGTGTTCGCAAGTCCGCTCGAGCACCGACTTTGGTGGCTCGGACTTCGCCATCTCAGGTGTAGGAAGTATTACCGGTGATACCTCTCAGGGCCAGGCAACGGATAGTGTATCTGAGGCACAGGATATGGACAACATTCGGTCGTTTGGGAGTTTTGAAGACTGGCTTAACTCTCTGACGCCATGTAACAATCCGCAGGCGGAGACCCCTACAGAAGCACCGCAGCCTACAACCTCCCAACCTGTAACCTGCGCCCTCTCCCGAGACACCAAATTCCGCATCGTCATCAAGGACCCTAGTGACTCGCCAAACATGGGCGTCGCTAGGGAAGAGGTCTTGGAGGTGGGAGCTACAGACTTGGTGCAGGATGCTATTGATCAGCTGCGGAGCCGAGGTTAGTCTCACCTTAGTTAGGGAAGATGCGTAATAAGAGCGCCATCTGAAGCGCTGACACCTAGGATACCTACATGTCTGTGGATTTCGTTTGGGGACTGAAATGATCAGCCCAGTCGTGGACGATGACGAACCCTTGCCGGTGTACGTGACGGATGGTCCGTCGTCGCACACACCGCAATGGCTCCAGATCAACGAAAACGAGTCCTTAGCAGAATTCTACGACCCGATTGCTCGAGCGACAGCTGAAGACGGTCATGGCAGCATGGTCATCGATAAATCCGGCCACACGCTTCTGCTGCGTGACGACTTTACGGACTCGAAATGCGAGATCACCCTCCACCAAACTTCACGGCTCCCCGAAAATGGCAAAACGTACATGCCGCCAGAGCCTGTCAACACTTTTCCCCTGCTCAATGTCGATATGTTTGGCGACAGGCTGCCAGAGGCCATACGTCAAAAGGCGGGCCTCCTCGTCCCCATACGCCAGCGTGAGGCGCTCTGTTTGATGTTCCGTTCAGAGCATAGACGGTGGTCTAGCGAGCCCGCCTTTGCAATCAAGGTATTGGCGGGCTCGGTGAATGCAATCACCGGCCGTGTCGAAAGCAACAAGACGGAGGGTATGGCGGACAAGAGTTTGTCCCAACAGGACTACCTAATCGCCCCCAAACAGAAACGGCTCGATGGCTTCCCCGACCTGACGGACTCAGGCCACGGCACCGTTCAACAGTTTGTTGCAATGCCAAGTGGTGCAGGCTACACAGCAGAGGCCCAGGTCGCAGGTCAGGAGGTTTTGAATGGCCTGCAGCTTTTAGTGGCCCCTCCTTTTGCCAGCACTCCATATTGCAAATTCTTCTTGAAGAAACCACCACGCCCGCATGTCTTGAAGGACACAACCCGCACTCCCCGTGAGCTAGACCTTCGGGTTGGTGAGAAACTCTGGATAGACAGCCACGATTTAGTCAGCCGGGTCACCACGGAACTGGATTGCAGCGAAAAGCCGCCTAGCTGCTACTTTGGAGATCATCAGTTCGTGCATTGCGCGGACCCTTCGACATGGACCCTGTACTCAAGTCAGTTGGGACAGCGCTTCACACGGATCCACGAGGGTTTGGCCACATTACTGCTGAAAGAGCAGGCTACATTGGCCGGTCGGCCGCCAGTTCTCCAACCCGTCTTCAGCATGACAATCACGATTCGGAAGACGGAGGGTAGAGCAGCGCCCGGTCAGGGCGGGGCTCCCGCGTTGCTGACCTGGAGACTGTCTCCCTTCTTAACCCTCAGAATGCTTTACCGCATAGCCAGGACCGAACTCAACCGCGACCTAGTGTCCTTGTTTAAAGGTGACTGGGAGCTTGTGCAATTCGACTCTATGTTGCACACCGTCGTCCCAGATGGCGTAATTCTTACCTGGGTAGCTGCCAGCTCCTGCTCTAGACCTAGACGTTGTCGACATGTACGAAAGGGCGCACAGCGTAGAGAGGATTCCGAGCACGAATCGGCACCCAGAACAAAGAGCGTCCCATCGTCATCCTGGGAATTGGGAATCGCAGCCGGTGGAAGGGCATACCAAAACTTGGCGCTGGACTCAGACGAGGCTGGTTGGAATTGGAAGAACGCTCGGCTTGTGAACTTTCAGTTCCTAAACTCGGTGGCTTTCGAGGCGTTTACAGGTATCAAACCTCCAGACTTCTATCCCCGTACCAGGGTCTACCGTGAGGCTAGCTTCCTATATTACCACGTCCTTGATGACCAGCAGGCCGTCCCAGTGGGGGACAGGATGGGGGCTCTCAAAACTGTGAGTGAGATGGATGCAGCGAAGGGTGCTGAGCCTGGCACCGCTACACTAGGGCTGAAACCAGTGGTCTGCGCGGTGTGCGAGGCGGATCTAGCGGATACCGTGTGAGTTTTGAGTTCATCCGTCACATCTTGTCTCCGACCTCTTGCTTGATCTCTGAAGCGTTTGGCTAGGTATGGAACAGAAGCTAACCCGTCAATGCTAGTCTCAACCCGTGTAATCACATATTCTGCTCGCCCTGTATTGACAAGTTCATGGCCGAGAACACAATCACGCGATGCGTCGCATGTAGTGTTGTCTCGACAAATCGCATTCGTTTCTCGGGGCCCCAGGGACGACCACAGGAGCACACCACACTAGCCCGCCGCCCTCGTGTATGGAAGCGCCAGGCGGACCTGAAAAGCAAAAGCCCGAATGCAATCCACTGGGATACATCGCCGGAGCAACTCGCCGAGACCATCCGAGAACTCGAGCTCAAAGATACACGCACCCTTTTGGAGGGGCTTTGCAATTCGCTAGCGACTGGAAAAGCAGGAGATGAGACCCAGCTGGCCCCGTCCATTCCTTGCCAGCTTCCTCAAACCCCTCGCAACGATATGCAGTGGCTCTTGTCTGATGGGGGCAAGACTGTGCTGCAGGTTGCCGCAGAAGAGGGCAATATCGAGGTTGTCCGGTTTCTGTTACGGGCGTCGCCACCATACCACCAACCCGACATCGATGCTTCTCTATGCTTCGCTGCTGCAGCGGGACATGTCGAGGTTGTCCGGCACCTGGTTGCTGCTATTACCAATGCACAGCAGGTCTCGGAATCTCTAGACGCTTTCAACAACGATTCGAAGCGGAAGACGTCCTTGTGTCCCGCGCTTCTGGCCGCAGCCAAGGCCGGCCAACTGGAGACGGTGAGGTTGCTCGCGCCTCTAGTAAATTACCAAGACGTTGCGAACGCTACTACCGAAGCTATAGAATCCGACCAGGTTGAAGTTGTCAAATGGCTTCTATCAATGCGATCGGCCGCAGGCCCGGCTGCGGGGGCGGCGCTGTTACACGCGGCAAGTAGCGGGAGCGTAGAGGTCGTGCGGCACCTCCTCGCGGCAGGAGTCGATCCAGATGTCTTTGACCCGGAAGACGAGGAGAGAGATACCCCGCTTGACTTGGCAGTCGATTCCGGGCATCAAGGCGCGCCCATGGTGCTTCGGCTTCTTATTGAACATGGTGCCAATCCTACGGGAACGGAGGTCGAGACCTTGCAACCGCCTCTTTTCAGGGCGATCATGAAGGCCAAGATGCCAGAGAGCGCCGCTCTTATTGCTGCTGCCCCCGGCACCGACTTCCGTAGATGTGACAATTATGGCCTCCAAGAGAGAAGGACGTATCTTCACCTCGCCGCCGCCCAGGGTTACGTCGAGGTGGGGAGGCAGCTGCTGGACGCTGGTTTCAGTCCTAATCCGAGTCCCCGGACACCATCTTTGACCTCGGGCGACCCCACACCCCTTGACGAGGCCATTGCAGGCAGGCATCCGGATTTCATACGGCTTCTGCACGCGCGTGGTGCCCATTTTGACGAAGCGGCCCTGTTGGGAGGTTTGACATCACCGGGCCTTTGGGACAAGACCGGAACGACAGCAACGGTGGCGGCGATACTGTCTTGCTTACAAAGGCACAAGCTGTCTGAAAGCCCCAGCGACCGTGACAAGGCGACCCGCTACCAGGCTCTTTGCCACATTGTCGCAGCGGCCGCACGGAATTGTCCCACGGCCGAGGCGACCCATTTCACAGAGCTTCTGGTCCAGGTTGGCGCGCTGGATGCTTCCGTTGTCTCTGAGGGGATGGTAGCTACCGTACTGAACGAGGTAAACGAGAGGGAGGACGCGGATGAGGCTGTGGTATTGATGGATATGCTGTCACGTTGGATGCCAACGAGCCTTGGTGAGAGTGTTTTGGAAAAAGTGAAAGGGATGCATACGGGGTGGATACTTGGGTCGAGTTTGACAGAACCGGTTGTCAAGTGCTTGGGGCCCTCTGTGGATAGTGTCTTGCTTGACGCTGGTGTGGATGATGATGTCGCTATCTAGGAGCATGGGAGAGTAGGTAATCAACAGGGTGTGATCTCAGGAGATGCCCAGAGACCTGAGGAAGGGCTCTGGGTTTGGCTTGCGCCCCAAGAAAGTTAAGAGGGTTTCCATCTCGGGCCGGCGACCTCCGGGCTCGAGCAATCCATACCGGTATTTCCGCCCCTGAGTTGCGCTTAACGGATCAGCTCGGAAGAAGGTGTCGAAGATGTCGGCAGCGTAGACCTCGGAGCTGAGACAATTATCAGCGAATTTCATCTCACTCAGGTGCCATGGTGGGAAACTCTTACAGCGCATAGCTGTAGTACCCAGCGTGGTAGTCTCCCTGTACAAGCATCGTCCATCCGCAGTAAGGATGTCGACACTCTAAGTCTTCCCTAAGGTCCGGTAAGTCGGCTACTGGATAGAGCTCCCTGTAGAAGCGGTTATACGACTCGGGAAAGTTCAGCCTCTCCAGGACTTTATGGCTTTCCAGGTCGTGAAGTATAAAATCCTAAGTACTGATAGCGATTGACCGAGCTCGACCAGGACATATTCTCTGCCTTTCAATCGCAGAAACTCTGTGATTATCTTATCTAGGAGATAATCTGGTGGCGGGGTAATATCTTCCATGGACAGACAGTCCGGTGTCACCTAGTGTAACGGCCTTCTTTTCTCTCTAGATCTTAAGATAGTCGTCCGATAGAGAAGATTAATGTCTGATAAACCGTTTCAGCTCGGAGGGGATCAGGAACCAGTTCTTAAGGACTTAGCTAGGTGCCTTACCAAAGTTGATGATGGTGTTGGAACACTTATGGAATCGACTATACCTGGTATTTAAGACGAGGTCATGAATGCTTTAGCCGAGCTTGTGGAATATTGAAGTAGTGTCGAAATGACTAGGTAAGCAGGGTTTGGTATAGATTGGTTAGTTCAAATCGTAGATTAGTGTTATTAAGGTAAACATCTAAGATCCGTCTGGTTTTATATGGTCTTATAATTATCAGTTGTCCAGTTAAAAAGAAAGTAAAGGGAAGAGGAGAAATACCAGCACTAAATTCATACACTACTTTCCTAAGCTTTTAAACTTATGTAAGTATGAGCCTAAATAGAGATACCTGTTAGAAGCGCTGCACTCTGGATTCTGTGGAATTGAAGGGGTTGTAACTGCGTAATTGTATTGCCTATTCGGTTCTCTGGCTCAGCCAGAGAACCTTCCTTATAGCTGTGAATAGTGGCAAGCTGTGTGGCAAAGCCGCGCGGCTACAATTGCGCGTCTGTAGCTATTACAACCTGCACCCGACACAGGCCTCGAGAGGACTGGCGCGGGTTAAGACAGAACGTATGGCAGGACGCCAACAGGTAGGGGGCGTTCCGAAGACGGCTTGTTGAGCTAGCACTCCTAGACAGGGGGGTTTAATGTTACTGTAGGTCGCTGTCACTATAATGCATAGAGGTAAGTCTGAACAGTAGGACACAAATGAATAATTGAATATTAGCGTAAGGAACTAAAGTCCCTTACGGTGGTTATGGGCATAACTATGGTTATCTATATTAACTAGCTGGGAGGTACTTTATACTTTACTTATAATGTCGTAAATGCTCGTTATGCGAGCACTTTACACTGCGTAAGTGTTCTGCTCGTGAGGTTTCTCCTACTTACGATACGAGCACTTAGTATGCTGTAAGCAGCACCTTACTGGTTATAAGGGTTTCGGGTCTTTACACTCCTGGCCTAGTGTGCTTAGGCGGTGTGCATTATCTTCTCGCACTGTTCCTTCTACGGGGGATTTATCAGGCCGCCCTAGTTTAAGTGACAGCTTGTAAGGTCGTTACATAATTCCCCCTCTTTAATGTTCTTTTCCTATAAAGAACTTAAGAGGTAAGTTTCTTTTTTTACTATTTCACTATGTAATAAGTGTCCAGCTTTTAGGTTTTAAAACGGGAACAGGGTAAAAGTATTAACTACCACTTAAACCTTACAGCTTACATATATGCATTTAGTAGTGAAATATCCCCTTATTCTTTTTATAAGTTTACTGACCTTCCGTTTATCTATCGGGTTTTAAACCGGTCTGACAGTTACGATTACTGTTTAAAGAGGTACCGGCTTTCCTAATGTAACGCTTTTAATATTAGTAAGGCGAAGTTAAAGGCTCTTCTTATTAAAAAGCAGAGTTTTGACTTATAAGTTAAGTCTGCTGTTTAGCAGCTTTATAAGGCTATTGCTAAGCTTTAAGAGGCGTCAGTGCGCTTAACACGCCTTTATAAGTAGCGGTCCTGCTTTAAGGACTGGGTTGTGAAAGCGTTTAGTCGTGAAGTGGAGTTATTAGAGTTTTAGGAAAGTGAGGAGGTTAGGTTAAACGCCCCTTTTGACGACGTGGAGTCTTTTAACTAAGGGAACTTTCTAGCGGAGTCTTTACAGCAGGTGGTTACTTTATAACTTAGTTTATAACTATCTTCTTAAGAGGTCGTGGGCTTAACTTCCTATAAGAGTTTTAACGACTTTTTCTTTTACTGACTTCTTTCCCTGTTAGCACTTATTTTTGTGTGGAGCTTGTTAGGGGCTCTGGAGGCCCAGCCTCCTTATTGGGTCTGAGGTCTTTATAACTTTAGTTAAAGTCCTGATAAATGTCTTTCCGTACCTATTAAAGAGTTACCTGCTGCTTTTTAAGCTCTAAATCCTACGGTGGTCTTGCTTTTTAATATAGTAGTTTAGATGTTAGATCTTATTTTATTTCTGGTTTTTATTATTAGTTTTAATTAGTCTAGATTCTTTTAGTGGAACTTTATAATTAGGTTTAAGCATTTAAGATTTTTAATTAGCTCTTACAAGTTACCTTTAGGGTTATAGTTTAGCTACCTAACGAGATATTTAAACGTGTTCTTTCCCCTTTGTGAATTTATAACTTCCTTAACGTTATACTTATCCTTATCGGTATTAATCTTAATTTTCTTTTCTAAAGGAACTTCCTTCGGGGTAGGTTTTAGAAGTGAGATGTGAAAAACCTTAATCTGTACCTTTATGCTAGTGGGTAGGTCTAGTTTGTAATTAGAGGTAGTGACCTTTTTCCTGATTTGGAACAGTCTGTACTTTTTAAAGTTAAGCTTCTTACTAGGTTGTTTTAAATGCAGGTTTTATGAAAAAAGGTAGATGTAGTTCCCCTCTTGAAGAGTCGGTCTTTTAACTTGTTTACTATTATAGTGGAGTCCTTTCTTAAGTATTAGTTGCTTGGTTTGGTGTTTGTTAGCGAATTTCTTTATTTGTTTATATGTAAATTTAAGTTTAGCTTATAGGTGGTTGTGTAGTTTTTGCATCCGGTCTGTGTAGATTACGGCTTAAGGGGTGCTGGTAAGCGGGCCTTAACGGAGCTTGGGCTCCTTGCTGTAGTTGGTGAAGAACGGTAATATACCTGTTAACTTAACTGGTATTATGTTATAGGCTATTTATATTATTAGTAACAGCTTAAGTTAATTATCTTATTTAAAGTTAATATAAGTTTAGAGATACGTTATAAGTATCTAGTTAACTTACTTTATTTAGCTATCTGTTTGTAAGTGGAAGGCTGTTAAAAGTTTACTTTTTATACCTATTCTTTATATTAGTCCTTATTAAAACTTTAATACAATTAGCTTATTTTAATCTGTAACGATATTATTTAGCTAAAGGTGTCGTGAAATTACCTTTTTTTTAAAGATATAAGTGAGTTACTTTATTGTTATATCTTTTGAGGTTAGTAGAAAGTAGGCTTATTTCGTTAATCTGTTAATTATTATAAGGATCTGGTTATAGGTAACTCTTATAGTAGGGTCTTTAGACTTTGGGATCTTAGTAACGAAGTTAAGTGAGATTGAACTTTATAATGCTTATAGTATAGGGAGTGGTTTAAGAAGTCTATAAGGTTTATAATGTTAGTTCTGCTTTTTATGGCAGATGTTATAGTTATTAATTACTTCCTTAACTAACTTCTTTATTCTTAGGAAGGTGTACGCTTGTTAGGCTTATGTGAGAGTCTTAGCTTAGCTTATGTGTCCTTTAAGTTAAGATTTATGGACCTGTTAGACGTACTTTTTTTATTTATTTAAGTTGTGAATGTACGGTTTCTCTTAGTATTAAAGCCTTACTCTTGGTTTAGGTATGCCGTTTATACCTTTTAGTAGCTGTTTTAGCTAATAACTAGTTTCGTTATGGTTTAGATACTTTAGGCACTCTTTACTATAGTTTTGCACGTGCTTTAAGAAGTCTCTTAAAAGGTACCTGTACTTACAGGTTCTTTCCGTTAGCCTTTTTGCTTAGAAGTCCTGTTATTGTTAATAGATATTATACTTTGTTTATAAGTTTATATAGACGTTAATAGTCTGTTTTAGTGTCTAGTTATCTGATATTTACAGTGTATACTTTAGTGTGCTGTTTTTAACTTTATTAAATAGGGTGATGGGGATTAGGACTGGATTAGTATCCTTATGGTCTTACCTTTAATTAAAAGTATCAGTTTACTTATTATCTTTTCCTTTAATATAGTGAATCTGGAAGTAGAACGGGGCCATTAACTCTACCTATTGTGCTTGCTGTAAGTTAAGTTCCTTTGTTAGGAAGTATTAGAGGTTATTATAGTCTAAGAAGACCTAGACTAGTTTTTCTGTACCGCTTAGATACAGTGCCTACTTAGTAAAGTACTGAATAATCGCTATCAGTTCCTTATTGTAGATTAGGTATTGTAAGGTTAAGTTGTGGATTCCTTTCGATAAGAAGGTAACTGGGTAACGTTTCTTATTGTCTTGGACTTAGCTGAGCTCTCCTCTGATTGCGAATTCTGAGGAGTTGGTCTCGATTTGGAAAGGCTTTGAGAAATCGGGGAGGGTTAGGACTAACGTTATAATAAAGGTGTGTTTAAGGTCTTTAAATGCCTTTTACTGTTTATTAGTTTACTTAAACGGCTTTCCTTTGCTTATAAGTTTGTAGAGTGGTTTTGCGATTTTCGCGAAGTACTTGATAAAACAGTAATAGAAGTTTGTAAAGCTAATAAAAGTTTGTAACTCTTTTTAGTTCTTCAGAGTAAGTTAGTCTTTAACTGCCTCTGTCTTTTCTGGCTGTATTTTAAGCCTTTTAAGGGTTACTTTAAACCTTAAATAGTTTAGTTCCTGAACGTGGAAGTGGCTTTTTTCTAGGTTTACTGTTAGCTTTACCTTTTTGAGAGCTGTTAAAACCTGTCGTACGTGTTTTTAGTGTTCCTTTAAAGTTTCGGAATAGATTAGAACGTTATTTAAATATATAAAGATAAACTTGTTAAGGAAGGGGTAGAGAATATTGTTAATAAGGTTTTGGAAAGTTACGGGGGTATTTATTAATCTTATTAGTATGATATGGTACTGGTAATGTTTATTACGAGTTTGAAAAGCTGTTTTATATTTATCTTTTTTCTTCACTTTAACGTAATTAAACCTTATAGGGAAATCGAGGCTAGAGAACTAGTTTACTTTAGTAATCCGTTTTTATATTTCTGTAATAAGTAGTAATAAGTAGTGGTTTTTAATCGTATCTTTATTTAACGTTTGGTAATTAACAACTATATGTAACTTACTGTCTCCTTTTCTTAGGACAAACAGCACTGGGTACCCTGCTAGGGACTGGGACTTTACGATAAACCTGTTCTTTAAGTTCTTATTAATGTATTTCTATAGGGCTTTGGCTTGCTGGGGGTTTAGGTAGTACAGCTAAAAGCTGCAGAGCTTTACTCTTAGCTTTAACTTGATTTTGTAGTCTTATAGTCTGTGGTTTAGTAGTTACGGTATCTTTTTTCGAAATAAGGTGAACTTCCTATATTTAGTAGGTACTTTAGATAAGTTAATTTTTTCGCTTATTTGTGGATTAGCTTCCTGCTTTCCTCTACCTTCTGAATCGTTATTTAAGTAGTGCAGTAGACCTTTTAGTCCTTTAACCGTTTTTATAAACCTAACTTAAACTGTGTTTAGTTTTAAGGGTTTAGTGTGCTTTTAAGTACTTTGTGCATCTTTAGAGTAGTTTAATATCTTTTTGACTTTCTCTAAATAGTGATTACAGCTGGGGGACTTACTAAAGGTGAGGTGGCTACTCCTTTAGTTAATTATAGGGTTGTACTTTTCTAGTTAAGGTAGACTTAGGATTATGTTATAGCTTATAACTAGTATAACGTTAAAGTCTATTTATTATTTATCCCCGTCTACTTTAATTAGGAGTGGTAAGTAGTGGGTAACTTTACTGTTATTATATTAGTATAAGCCTCCTTCTCTATTTTATATAGGAATAACCTTTTTATACTCTTCGTTAGGGAGTTTCCTTCAGTTAATTAGTAAGGGGTGTATTAGGTTAGAAGTACTTTTACTATTAATTACTGCTTTTACCTTAAACGGCTTCCCTTTCCTATCTATTATGTCGATACTGATAGAGTAGTGCTTATGCTCTTTTAATATCTAAGTTATAGTAATTATCTGTCTTTAAGGTCTTATACAGCTTAACTTTTAAGTGCTTCTCCTTCTTCTTAAGGTTTTTACTAATTAGTAAATTACTAGTTTCCAGCCTTTTTAAAAGGCCTATAACCTTTTCTTAATTTTTTCTAGAAAAACAAGTAACTTTAATAAACCTGGTAATTAACCTTTCTTAAGTTTTCACGCCTTAACGTCCAGTTAACTTTAAACAGTATAATATTTTTAAAGTCTTTAATAAGTTAGTAATACACTCTGTAGGCTTAGATTGCGGTAATGTCTTTTTACTCTTAGACCTGTTAGTAATCTTCTCGCTTCTACTATTCTTAAGCTTTCCCGTTAAGGTGTAACGAGCACGTTACGATTAGGCAGTTATTAAGCATTCCTCCTCGCTAACATGTGGTGGGGGTTTAGTTAATTACAGTAACCTTCCACTTATTATTAAATTCTCTTATTAAGGAGTAGGAGACTTAGTAATAGGCTGGTTTTAACTTTACTTTTATAATAGTGTAGTCCTGTCTTTATATGCTTAGGAAGTGGTTATAAAAGGCTTTAGGTTTATAATACCAGTTAAAAGCATAGTTGTTATATATGTAATTGATTTATAATATATCTCTGTAATTAAGGTAGTTAATGTTAACTGTAAGTACTGTGGTTATAAAGTATGGAACGGGAGAAGTGGCGCCTTGTTTTTTCTTTTCTTCTATTTACCTCTATATATGTTATTTCTCTTAAACCTTTTTTTAAAACTTAAATAGTAGTAATTTAGCTTATTCTTCCATAAAACGGTCTTTTTTAATAAGGTGGTGTTTAAGCTGATTTGTAAAGCGAACTTTATTATAAAGTTACAGCCTAATTTCCACTGCTCTGTCCTTTAACGTTACAGTAAGGCCTTCGACTTACAGGTCCTTTATTTTGTCTATTAACTCTTAGTGTTTCTCCTTTAGCTCTTAGACTTTCTGTTAATATGTTTACTTTGTGCTTTCTTAAGGAACCTTTAAGGTACTGGTTTAAGGTATACCGGCTTTAATACGGGGTAGCTACTTAAGTTATCCCTCTTTTAGGGAGGTAAGGGTGCTGATTTACTTAGTGTGTTTAAAGTGTTTAAGAGTTTTAAGGGGTATTGTTAAGAAGAACTTTCGTTTCTTTAGTTTAATTTTTTTAATTTATTCTCTTTTACCTTTTAAGGCTTACTTTACCGCTTGGGTGGCCTGGAAGGCTAGTTTTTCGACTCTTTTTACTATCCTGGTAAGGTTTAAGTTAAGGTTCTTTTTAGACTCCCTTAATTCCTAAGCTTACAGGGTAAGGTTTTTAAAGCTTATTACAGCTAACTGGAATATCTCTTCTTAAAGTTAGTCTTCTGTAACCTACACTTTTAACAGTTCTGAGTTTCTACTTAGGAGTCGGTCTGTAATAACCTGTACCTCTGTGGCTGACTTTTCCAAGACACCCCTAAGGATTAGGTATATTACGTCTTAAGGTTCTTTTTCTTTCTCTTCCTTATCTTCTAATTTGCACTTATCTATCTAGGAGTAGTTTTCCTTATTACTTATTATCCTGATATGGATATCTCCTAAGTTAAACTTAATGTGCTTTCTTTCTTCTAGAACGGGTTTTTAACTGACTTACTTTAGCGACGGGTATTACTGTGCTATGTGTCTTTTTTTATTATAGTTAAAGCACTAGATTTGTGATAGGTCTTTAGGTTATTTCTGTTACTGCTGTTATTAAGGCTTATTGCGGTTAAGTTGATTTTAACGGTTTACTATATTAATATCTATTAGTTTAAGGTGATAACCTGTTATAATTAACTGGTTCCCTTTTTTCGGTTTGCTTGGCTGGTAAGGGGTCTGTTCCTTCCAGAAGTTCTTTTGATAATAGTAATTATAGTACTGGTTGTCGGCTTTAATAGCTATCTTAATTAGTTCTTAGAGGTAATCTAGTTAATTTTCTTAGTAGAGGTCTCTGGTAACGTGCTCCTTTAAGCCGCTTTAAAACAGCATTACTAGGGCTTTTTAGCTAAGTTTAGTCTTTGCTGCTTCTAGTTTAAAGCGTGTGGAGAAATTAAGGACTGAGGACGTCTGCTTTAAGGTTATAAGGTGTTACTTGGCCTGCCTAGGAGCGTTTAGTTCTTTAAACTTAGTCTGGAGTTGGTTAATAAAAACGTTAAAGTCGTTAAAAAGGGCTTAAGTCTCAGGGGCCTTTTTACACGCTCTGTTTATGGAGAGGTTATTAATTATCTTCACATAAGGCTTATATTAACGAGTGGTTACTCTGTCTAATAGGGCTTTAGTAAACCTGACCTTTCCTTCTTCTTCGAAGAACTGCTTATTATAATAGGTGATGTAGCTCTAGAGCTAAGCTATTTAGGACTTTAACTACGTAGAGTCTCCCTTAAAGCGTGAGGGTAGGGGGAGCTTTACTTATTTCTTTTACAAGCCTTTAAGGTCGTTATTCTCTAGCTTAATAGTGTTAAGTCAGGCCTAGAGTTTTTCGATAAGACTAATACGGCTTTTAATATCTCCGGGGAAGGCTTTGTTAAGTTCCTTAACTAGTCCCTACTAGTTAAGGTTTAAGTCTTTAAGGCGTGCAGTTAATTTGTTAATAGTAGGGAGTTAAGGTTAAGTTTGCGTGTCCTTAATCTCCTTTCCTTTTTTAAAGGTTAATATGTTGATAAGAGAGAGGTAATATCTGGGAATTTAATAAATAACGTTTAGAACTGGGACGTTAGTATTATATTACGACCTATACCCGATATAGGCCTTAAGAGGACTGGTGCGGGTTAAGATAGAACGTATAGTAAGACGTTAATAAGTAAGGGGCGTTCTGAAGACGGTTTATTAAGCTAGCACTCTTAGACAGGGGGGTTTAATGTTACTGTAGGTTACTGTCACTATAATGTATAGAGGTAAGTTTAAATAGTAGGATATAAATGAATAATTAAATATTAGTGTGAGGAATTAAAGTCCCTTACGGTAGTTATAAGCATAATTATGGCTATTTATATTAATTAGCTGGGAGGTATTTCGTACTTTACTTATAATGTCGTAAGTGCTTGTTGTGCGAGCACTCTGCACCGCGCGAGCGTTCTGCTCGTAAGGTTTCTCCTGCTTGCGATGCGAGCACTTAGTATGCTGTAAGCAGCACCTCACTGGTCGTAGGGGTTTCGGGTCTTTGTACCCCTGGCCCAGTGCGCCTGGGTGGTGTGCACTGTCTTCTCGCACTGTTCCTTCTGCGGGGGATTCGTCGGGCCGCCCCGGCCCAAGTGACGGCCTGCAGGGTCGTCACAGTAGCAATAGTTACAAATCTATTGTTTTGGTGGTTTCCAGACTCTTCTTTCTCACAGTTCTGGCCTCTGGCCAGAACCCCCTTCTCTCTGACAATACTTAAGAGAACGTCCTTCCTTATCTTTATTATTTTACTTACTGAAACCTGCACATTATCCCTTTATATTACCTTCTTTCTCTCCCGCCCCTTAAACTTTATCTATATAAACACTAACCTAAACAACTATCCTATTATCTCTAATATCTCTCCTACTATGACCTTTAACGGAAACCACTTCTTAATATCTTTTAAATACTACTTTATCTCCTTCTTCTTCACCTTTTAATTTATAATCCTCTTATAATAATTTAAATCCTAAATATATATCCTTTTATCTTACTTTACACTCCTCTTCTTAAAGTCCCTCTCTTTCTCCCTTTTATAACTTTTTATCAACTCTTTACTCCCTTTTACTAACTCCTTGTTACGACCTGCTCTTAACGAGGGCCCGAGGGGGGTCCGGACAAGATAAGACAGAGCGTATAGCAGGACATCAAGCTTAAGGGGTAATCCAAAGACAGCTTATTAAGCTAGCACTCCTAGACTGTGACGACCCTGCAGGCCGTCACTTGGGCCGGAGCGGCCCGACGGATCCCCCGCAGAAGGAACAGTGCAGGAAGACAGTACGCACAGTACTGCGCACTGGGCCAGGGGTGCAAGGACCCGAAGCCCTTACGACCAACCAGCAGTTGCTCAGTCTTGGCAGGAGTGCTTACCTACTGAGTATCTGTGAGACCTCTGAGTAAGAGGTGTTTAGTAGCAGGTTGCTCAGTTCCTTACTAAGTAACAGGCCATTAAGTAAGGTACGAGGTACCTCTGGCTAATTAGTATAGATAGTTATAATTATACTTATAACTACTGTAAGGGACTCTAGTTCCTTACGTTAATATTTAATTGTTTATTTATATCCTACTGTTCAGACTTACCTCTGTGTATTATAATAATAACGACTTATAGTGACATTAAACCCCCCCTGTTTAAAAGTGCTAACTTAATAAGCTGTCTTCAGAATACCCTTTACTTATTAACGTCTTATTATACGTTCTGTCTTAACTTACGCTAGTCCTCTTAAGGCCTGTATCGGGTGTAGGTTGTAATATAATACTAACGTCACAGTTTTAAACGCTATTTATTAAATTCCTAAACACTATCTCCCTCTCTTTATTAACATATTAACCTTTAAAAAAGGCAAAAAGCTTAAAAAAGCGTAAGCTTAGCTTTAACTCTTTACCGTCAATAAGTTAACCGTATAACTTAAAGAATTAAACCTTAACCAGTAAAGGTTAGTTAAAAAGCTTAATAAAGCCTTCCTTAAAGATATTAAAAGCTGTATTAGTCTTATTAAAAAACTTTAAACCTAACTTAATATTATTAAGCTAAAAAATAACAACCTTAAGGGCTTATAGAAGAAATAAGTAAAGCTCCCCTTATTATTACACTTTAAAGGAGACTTTATATAGCTAAAGTCCTAAATAACTTAACTTTAAAGCTATATTACCTATTATAATAAACAGTTCTTTAAAGAAAAAGAAAAAGTCAAGTTCGCTAAAGCCTTACTAAACAGAGTAACTACTTACTAATATAAACCTTACGTAAAGATAATTAATAACCTCTCTGTAGACAGAGCTTAAAAGAAGGCCCTTAAGACTTAGGCTCTTTTTAATAATTTCGACATTTTTATTAATTAACTCTAAACTAAGTTTAAAGAACTAGACACCCTAAGGTAAGTTAAACAGTGCCTTATAACTTTAAGATAGACGTCCTTAATCTTTAAGTTCTTTACATACTTTAAGCTAAAGGTAACGAAGACTAAGCTTAGCTAAAAGGCTCTAATAATACTGTTTTAAAGCGGTTTAAAGGAGCACGTTACCAAAGACCTTTACTAAAAAGACTAACTAAACCGTCTTTAAAAATTAATTAAGATAGTTATTAAGGCTAATAATCAGTATTATAATTACTATTATTAAAAGAATTTCTAAAAAGAACAAACCCCTTATTAGCTAAGTAAGCTTAAGAAGGGGAACTAGTTAACTGCGACAGGTCACTACCTTAAGTTAATGGACATTAATATAGTAAATTGTTAAAATCGACCTAACTGTGATAAACTTTAACGATAATAGTAATAAAAGCAGCTTAAAGACTTATTATAAGTCTAATACTTTAACTGTAATAAGAAAGGACATATAGTACAGTAATACCTATTATTAAAGTAAATCAGTTAGAAACCTATTTTAAAAAAAGGGAAGTACGTTAAGTTTAACTTAAAAGACGTTTATATTAAGATAACAGGTAACGAAGAAAACTACACTTAGATAAATAAATATAATATAGGAAATAAAGAAGAAAAAGAGGAAGAACCTTAAGATATAATGTACTTAATCTTTAAAGGTGTCTTAGAAGAGTTAATTACAGAGGTGTAGGTTATTACAAACTGACTTTAAGGTATAAACTTAAAACTATTAGAGGTATAAGTTACAGAAAACCGACTTTAAGAAGAAATGTTCTAGTTAGCTATTATAAGCCTTAAAAACCTTACCTTATAAACCTAAGAATTAAAGAAGTCTAAAAAGGACCTTAACTTAGACCTTATTAAGATAGTAAAGGGAGTTGAAAAGTTAACCCTTTAGGCCACTTAAGCAGTAAAATAAGCCTTAAAAGGTGAAAAAGAGTAAACAGAAAGAGTTAAGTTAGAAAAATAAAAGTTCTTCTTAACAGTACCCTTTAAAACTCTTAAACACTTTAAGCACGCTAAGTAGATCAGCACCCTTACCTTTTTAAAAAAAGGACAGCTTAAATAGCTACCTTATATTAAAGTTAATGTGCTTTAGATTAGTACTTTAAGGGTCTCTTAAAAAGGTATGAAATAAGTATATTAATAAAGGGTTTAAAAGTTAAAGGAGAAATATTAAGAATTAGTAAATAAAGTAAAGGACTTATAAGTTAAAAGCCTTACTGTTACGTTTAAAGATAAAACGGTAGAAATTAAGTTATAACTTTATAATAAAGTTCGTTTCACTAATTAACTTAAATATTAACTTATTAAAGAAGGTTATTTCGTGGAAGAATAAGCTAGGTTATTATTATTTAAGTTTTAAGAAGAAGTTTAAGAAAAATAACGTATATAAAGGTAAATGGAAGAAGAAAAGAAATAAGATATTACTCCCCCTGTCCTATACTTTATAACCGTAGCGCTTACAGTTAATATTAACTATCCTAGCTATAAGGACATATTATAAATTAACTGTATATACGATAACTACACTTTTAATTAATATAGCAGACTTAAAGCCCTTTATAATTACTTCCCTGGTATATAAAAGCGGGATTACGCTATTATAAGAGTAAAGTTAGGACTAGTTTACTATTAAATCTCCTACTTCCTAATAAGAGAATCTAACAGTAAGTGGAAAGTTACTGTAATTAACGAAACCTTTACTATATGTTAATAAGGAGAAGTATTTAATAACTACTTAATTATAACGTACTTATTATATTTTAACGGAAAAGCTAAAGAGTAGTAAAAGTAAGAAGATTACTAACAGATTTAAAAGTAAAAGGACATTACTGTAATTTAATCCCGTAAAGTGTACTATTAACTTATTAAGGACTTTAAGAATATTAAACCGTTTAAAGTCAATTAGATATTAAAGTGTAAAAACTTAAGAAAAGTTAATCGCTAGGTTTATTAAAGTTACCTGTTTTTCCAGAAGGAATTAGGAAAAGGCTACAGGCCCTTTAGAAAAGCTAGAAACTAGTAATTTACTAATTAGTAAAAACCTTAATAAAAGAAGAGGTATTTAAAGATTAAGTTAAATAAGACTTTAAAGACAGATAATTACTATAACTTAGATATTAAAGGAGTATAAGCACTATTCTGTTAATATCGATTTAATAAATGGAAAAGGGAGGTTATTTAAGGTAAAAGCAGTAATTAATAACGGAAGTGCTTTTAACTTAATATACCCCTTACTAATTAACTAAAGGAAACTCCTTAATAAAAAGTATTAAGAGGCTATTCCCATTTAAAATGGAGAAGGAGGCCTGTATTAATATAATAACAGTAAAGTTACTTACTACTTACTACTTTTAATTAAAATAGATAAAGATAAATAATAAGTAGACTTTAACGTTATATTAATAGTAAAGTATAATATAATCTTAAGTTTACCTTAATTAGAGAAGTATAACCTTATAATTAATTAAAGGAGTAACTACCTTACCTTTAATAAGTCCCTTAACTGCGATTACTATTTAGAAAAAGCTAAAAAAGGTACCAAACCGCTCTAAAGATACACGAAACATTTAAAAGCACGTTAAACCCTTAAAACTAAATATAGTTTAGGTTAGGTTTACTAAGATAGTTAAAAGACTAGAAGGTCTACTGTATTACCTAAATAACGATTTAAAAGATAAAGAAAAGTAAAAAGCTAATCTACAGATAAGTGAAGAAGTTAACTTATTTAAAGTACTTACAGAATATAAGAAGTTTACCCTGTTTTAAAAAAAGATACTGTAACTGCTAGATTACAGACTATAAGACTATAAAATTAAGTTAAAGCTAAGAGTAAAGCTTTACAGCTTTTAACCTCACTATTTAAACCTTTAATAAGCTAAAGCCTTAAGGAAGTATATTAATAAGAATTTAAAGAACAGATTTATCGTAAAGTCTTAATCTTTAATAAGGTATTTAATACTGTTTATCCTAAGGAAGGAAGATAGTAAATTATATATAGTTATTAATTACTAAACGTTAAACGAGGATATAATTAAGAATTATTACTTATTACTATTTATTACAGAAATGTAAGAACGGATTATTAAGGTAAATTAGTTCTCCAGCCTTAATTTCCCTATAGGATTTAACCACGTTAGAGTAAAAGAAGAAGATAAATATAAGACAGCTTTTCAGACTCGTAACAGGTATTACCAGTACCGTATTATACTAATAGGATTAATAAACACCCCTGTAACCTTTTAAGGCCTTATTAACAGTGTTCTCTACCCCTTCCTCGATAAGTTTATCTTTATGTATTTAAATAACGTTTTAATTTATTCCGAAACTTTAAAAGAATACTAAAAATATATATAATAGGTTTTAATAGCTCTTGAAAAGGTAAAGTTAATAGTGAACTTAAAAAAGAGTTACTTCTATATTTAAAAATTAAATTATTTAAGGTTTAGAGTAACCCTTAGAAAGCTTAAAATGTAAGTAGAAAAGACAGAGGCAGTTAGGGACTAACCTACTCTAAAGAACTAAATAAAGTTATAAGCTTTTATTAGCTTTATAAACTTTTATTAATACTTTATTAAATACTTTATAAAGATTATAAAATTATTATATAAGTTTATAAGGATAAGTAAACTATTTAAGTGGATTAATAGATAGTAAAAGGTGTTTAAAGACCTTAAATATACTTTTATTACAGTATTAATCTTAACTTTTCCCGATTTCTTAAAACCCTTTTAAGTTAAAATAAACTCCTTAAAATTCGTAATTAATAAAGAACTTAGCTAAATCTAAGATAATAGAAAACGTTACTTAGTTATTTTCCTGTTAAAAGGGATTTACAGCTTAGCCTTATAATACCTGATTTATAATAAAGAACTAATAGCGATTATTTAATACTTTACTAAGTAAGTATTATATCTAAGCGGTATAGAGGAATTACTTTAGGTCTTTTCAGACTATAATAACCTCCAGTACTTCCTAATAAAGGAACTTAACTTACAGTAAGTATAGTAAGTAAAGTTAATAACTCTGTTCCATTTTTAAATCTATCACGTTAAAGGAAAAGATAATAAACGAGTTAATACTCTTAATCGGAAGTAAAACTATAAAGATGCTAATCCAGTCTTAACCCCTATTACTATATTTAATAAGGTAAAGAACAGTACGTTAAAATATACATTATAAATATTAGATAACTAAATACTAAAATAAACTATTAACGTTTACATAAACGTATAAATAAAGTATAATATCTATTAATAATAATAAAACTTCTAAGTAAAAAGGTTAGTAAAAAGGACCTGTAAGTATAAATGCTCCTTAAGAGACTTCTTAAAGCATATGTAAGATTATAAGAAAGAGTACCTAATATATTTAAATTATAATAAAACTAATTATTAACTAAAACAGTTATTCAATAGCGTAAACAGCGTACCTAAACTAAAAGTAAAGCTTTAATATTAAGAGAAACTGTACGTTTACAACCTGGATAAGTGAAAAGAGTACGTTTAGTAAGTTTATAAGTCTTAACTTAAAGGATATATAAGCCGAGCTAAAACTCTTACATAGGCTTAACAGGCGTACACCTTACCAGGAATGAAAAAATTAGTTAAAGAAGTGGTTAATAATTATAACGTTTACTATTAAAAGCAGAATTAACGTTATAAGCCTTATAGGCTTTTTAAACTACTCCCCGTACTATAAGTGTTATAGAGCTCTATCTTACTCGACTTTATTATTAGGATTCTAAAGTCTAAGGACCCTGTTATAAAAGTTACCTATAACTAAATCCTTATAATAATTAACAGATTAATAAAATAGGCTTACTTTTTATTAACTTTAAAGGATATAACCGTGGAGTAACTCGCTTATATCTTTAAGAAAGAGGTAATTTTACAACACCTTTAACTAGATAATATCGTTACAGATTAAGATAAACTGATTATATTAAAGTTTTAATAAAAGTTAATGTAAAGAATAAGTATAAAAAGTAAACTTTTAATAACCTTTCACTTATAAATAGATAGTTAAATGGAGTAAGTTAACTAGATACTTATAACGTACCTTTAAGCTTACGTTAACTTTAAATAAGATAATTAGTTTAAGTTATTATTAACAGTATAGATAGCTTATAATATAACGTTAATTAAGTTAATAAGTATATCACTATTCTTCACTAATTACGGTAAGGAGCCTAAGCTCCGTTAAGGCCCACTTACCAGTGCCCCCTAAGCTGCAGTACGTGTAGATTAAATGTAAGAGTTATATAACCACTTATAAGTTAAACTTAAATTCACACGCGAACGGATAAAGAAACTTACTAATAAATACTAAACTAAGTAATTAATGTTTAAGAAAAGACTTTATTATAATAGTGAATAAGTTAAAGGACCGACTTTTTAAAAGGGGGACTATATCTACCTTTTTTTACAAAACTTGCATTTAAAACGACTTAGTAAGAAGCTTAACTTTAAAAGGTATAGACTGTTCTAAGTTAAGAAAAAGGTCGTTACCTTTAATTATAAACTAAACTTACCTGCCAGTATAAAAGTGTGGATTAAAGTTTTTCATATCTTATTTCTAGAATCTGCCTTAAAGGGAATTCCCTTAGAAAAAAAGATTAAGATTAACACTGATAAAGACAAGTACGATATTAAGGAAGTTATAAATTTACGGAAGGGAAAGAATACGTTTAAGTATCTTGTTAAGTAGTTAGATTATAGCCCTGAAAGTAACTTATAGAAACTAGTTAAAAATCTTAAATACCTAAATCTAATTGCAGAGTTCTACTAAAAGAACTTCAACTAACTAAAACTAATAATAAGAACTAAAAATAAGATAAGATCTAATATTTAAAATTACTATACTGAAGAGTAAGATTACTGTAAGACTTAAAGCCTGAGAAGTGGTAAGAAACTCCTTAATAGGTACAGAAGGATATTTATTAAAACCTTTAATTATAAGTTATAAGGACCTTAAACCTAATAAAGAGGTTAGGCTTTTAGAGCTCTTAGTAAGCTCTACACGAGAATAAGTACTGTTAAGAAAAAGAAATCAGTAAAAGAAAAATAAGTAAAAAAAGTCGACTTAAGCCCTTTAGCCCTAAGGGGTGAGGACTTAGGGTAATAAAAGACCGCTGTGGGACTTAAACCCACAAATCTTTACTGAAAGAATTACGAACTAGGTTAAAAAGAGGTCGTTAGCTAAGGTAACTCCTTAGAGAAAGAACTAGCAGGTATTCTTACTAAAAAGCCTCCCTAATCGAAGGACTTACTAGCTTTAGGAGGAACAGCTAAATAAGTCTCCTTTTACTCCTGGAAACGGAAGACCTTTACTTCTTAGCTAAACGTAAAAAAAGCTCACTCTTCTGTCCTACAGCGCTGGACTTTGATCCGGTTAAAATAGGTAGTAACTTCACAGAGCTCTTAAGTTTTCAGTTCCAGGTTCCGTACGGTAGCGTCGTGCTCGGCATTAAAGCAGTATTTCTTAGAAAGAAGCCGCTAAAGGAAAACGTTACTGTAACTAAATACGTTACATAAAGATAAAGCTCCGGTTAGTAAGCATTTAGAGTAACTATCTGATCGTACAGTAACGAGACAGGAAAGCGATTTTAAAGAATAACGATTATAAGGCGATATTTGCGATCTAAAAGTTGAAATAAAGTCTATAAGGTTACGGTGTCGAGAGGTGTTGTTTTTCGAAATACACTTTTACATACAGTTAGTAGGTATAATTACGTTAAAAAAGAAGGAACACTTTTATTAGGATTCTTTATAAGAAAAGAATATTAAAGAGGGGGAATTATGTGATAACCCTGCAGGCCGTCACTTAAGTTAAAGCGGCCTGACAGATCCCCTATAGAAGGAATATTGTAGGAAGATAGTATATACAGTACTATATATTAAGCTAGGAGTGTAAAGACCCGAAATCCTTACGATTAACTAGCAGTTACTTAATCTTAACAGGAGTGCTTACCTACTGAGCATCTGTAAGACCTCTAAGTAGGAAGTGTTTAGTAACAGGTTGCTTAGTTCCTCACTAAATAACAGGCCACTAAGTAAAGTATAAGGTACCTCTAGTTAGTTAGTATAGATAGTTATAATTATGCCCACAACTACTGTAAGGGACTCTGGTTCCTTACGCTAATATTTAATTGTTCATTTATATCCTACTGTTCAGACTCACCTCTGTGCATTATAGTGACAACAACCTACAGTGACATTAAACCCCCCCCGTCTAGGAGTGCTAGCTCAACAAGCCGTCTTCAGAACACCCCTTACCTATTGGCGTCCTGCCATACGTTCTGTCTTAACTCGCGCCAGTCCTCTCGAGGCCTGTGTCGGGTGCAGGTCGTAATATAGACCTGTCAGAAAGAAAGGGGTTCTGGCCAGAGGCCAGAACTGTCAAAAAGAAGAGTCTGGAAACTACTAGAACAATAGATTTGTAACCATTGCCACAGACGCGCAATTGTAGCCGTGTCAGAAGCACTGCACTCTCGATTGCAACTGTGTGATTGTATTCCTCGTTGGTTCTCTGGCTTCGCCAGAGAGCCATTATTATAGTTGTGGCTGGTGGCAATGGCGGTGGCAATAGTGACTCACACCAGCTGAACTGACTACGTCAGCTCAGCTTCCATTGCCACACCTTCCATGGTGTTCTGGCCTCTGGCCAGAACACCCTCCTTTTTGACACACCCCCCCAGATTCAAGCCTGTAGGTGGAATCTGTGCCTTTTGCTTTCAAGCCCTTTTTCGCTTCCAGACCTCCTTTCGCTTCCAGACCTTCCTTGGCTTCTAGACCTTCTTTGGCTTTATACAGCCGTCTGTAGGTTCGTATGTAATAGGTCCTTTGATCTTTATAAGCCATAGTTATGGATTCTCAGGGGTACTTAGTTTCGGCTTTCCTTTTGAAGCCGTTCGACTTTCTTTAAGAGTTTTGGATCTAACAGAGCCTCCTTTACTTTTATTCGGAAGTGTTCCCTCTCCCGGAAATCTTCAGGAGCTTTTTCAGGGAAAAGATAATAACATCTTAACAGACAGTAGAGTAGGCCGCATGTAGGACATTTACACTTTACTCGTTTAGCAGCACGGCTACTTAAGGAGTTATCCCATTTACGCTTCCGGCCTGTTATTCGCTCCCCCTTATCACTACCGGACTTAACGTCGTCATTAAAAGCGTCCTCTTAATGTGCAGCTTCTTTGCTAGCAAAGGAGGGGTTAAATGCACCTTTTATAAGGGTTACCTTACGGGCTTACTTAACCTACTTACGAAAATCGTTAGCCACTTCTTAATAGGTTAGAGTTAACTGTGTTACTTTGAATAATTTGTAAGATGTAACCTAGGGGCTATAAACTGGCTTTACTGTATCTAGGAAATCAGAAAGCTACGTCTTTATAATCAAGGCCTTGGTGACTCCTTTTCGCTGTGCTGTAGTAATGGCTTGCTCCCAGGATTCTAACTATTTAATTGGATCTTTAGGGGCTTTTTAAAGTGGTTCCGTGGTTAATCGATAGCCTTCTCGTGCGTAGTAAACAGCCTCGTCGTTACTAATACCAGCTTGTTGTTTTAGAGCTGTATACTATTAGGTAATTAGCTGGAGTGGATCGTAGGCGGTAAGTTAAAGGTGTAAGCTAGTAGTTTTCAGAATCTACTGTTTTAACTATTTAACTCTTTCGATTTGTTAAGTGTATTTCTTATCGTTAGCTTGGTAAATCGTCCAATCCATCTAGTAGGTTTGGAATCTATTAGCTATAAGATCTGCTGTAGTGATTAGTTAGTTAGTTTGGCTAGGCTCGTCGTTACCGCCCACTGATTCAGTACTTGTACTGCCCCTGACTGTAACGGTGGACTGGCTAGGGGTCTTATGCTTGTGGTTTGCAGGCTCTGGAGCCGAGGGTTCGTGGAGAAAAGGGGTCACCCCTTGAATTTGGCTCCATAGGCCTCCGGCTACGGCCTGGGCCTGGAACTGTAGGTTCCACGACTCCCAGTCTTCGGAACTGGTCAGAAAGACAGTCTTGTCGTTATTGTTGTTTGTTCATTTTGATGGATTTTGTGGGTGGATCAAATCAGTTAGTTTAAAGTCCAGGAGTGCAAGTCGAAATTGCTTCTTGATAGGGTTTGCTGACTAATCGGTGTGCAAGCGGTGCGATCAGCGATTGGCGCGTCGAGCGAATGAGACTCTTAATTGTCAAAAGCACTGCCACACGGCTTACCACTATTCACAGTTATAAGGAAGGTTCTCTGGCTCAGCCAGAGAGCCGAACAAGCAATATAATCACACAGTTGCAATCCAGAGTGCAGTGCTTCTAACACCTTCCCTAGTTATAACTTCGTTAAAAACCTAAAGTTTAAAGGCTTAGTTATGTTTACTATTAGTAGTCAGACCCACTCCTTCTTTACCTCTATCTTTTAATTACATTATTAGTATTGTGTTCAACTCCTTGATAGGCAGCTACTAATACCTATAATTATTTTAAAGAACTAAATCCTGCTACTTTAAAATTAACTTATTAACTACTTTAAAGTAGCAGTCTGTAATTAGCTAATGTTCTGTAGTTTGATTAAACTTAAGGTTAAGGGTAAGATATATTAGATTTACTTCCCTAAGAATACTTACATTTACAGTAAAGTAGTCTTTAGAGAAAGATAACCTACTTATACCTTACAGTTGTATAACACTTATATTAAGGTTAGCTATAAAGTTTAACTAAACGACTTTAAAGTAAGTACCTTTATCACTTATACTTTTTAAAAACTAGAACATAAAATTTAGATTATTTCCAGGGGTGTCTTTACTTAGTTTTATAACCTTGTGTATAACTGTAAAAAAAGTAAGAGTAGATATTGTTTTAACAGTTTTAATACCTCTCTATAAATGAAAATAATAAGTATTAAGTAATAGCTATATACGATAACTACCTTACGATTCTTTACAGTA
>Ga0247780_1000110_pt1 | contig 75734 bp, 69 predicted proteins | sample UWRJL079202R5_FD_179927 | JGI IMG/M metagenome (GOLD analysis project Ga0247780, IMG submission 179927) | Plant litter microbial communities from Arlington Agricultural Research Station in Wisconsin, United States - UWRJ-L079-202R-5 | ecosystem: Environmental > Terrestrial > Plant litter >...
GGTGGGGGGGATAGTTTACATGCATATACACCTTGGTCAGGCGAAATTATAAGTCAGGATTAAACTGATACTTGGACGTGGCTTTTTCGTCCGATCGTGATAGTCTTTGGTTTTCCTTCCAATATGTTTCTATTTGGAAGGGGTAGAGTTGTAAGAGCTGGGTAACAGCTTAGTTTTATGCTGGGTTTTATACTAGGTTTCCTCCACATTATGATGGCGAGAGTGTTTGTTCCTGCCTCATTAGACACATGCTGGTTTGCAAACAGTTTATGCTCGATTTGATAATACTTCGTGGAGGGGATGAGTAATGTTCTTCTCTGGGTGGTGTCGTGGTTACCTGCGGTAGATACCTAGTTCACGACCAGATCATGCTAGGTTGTTAACACTTTATGAAGGGGATGGGTTGTAATATTCCCCGGGTAGTGTTATAGTTAACTCCTATCCCATGACTGGTTCATGTTGGGTTTACAACTCGCCTCTTACCCTTGTTGAAACCAATTGGGTATACTTCACATTCATTTACCGAGTACGGATTAGTTCTATATGAATTGGCGTCATGTTTCTTATGGATTGGTAACTGATTATCATGCAGTAGCTATCATGTAGTAGAGTGATGCTTAACTGCAGTTATTGCCATTGCTACTGCTTTGTATTACGAGAGACAGAGCGAAGCCTCAGTGGAGTTAGGTTTACACGTCCAATCTGGAACAGAAGATATCCTCGGGAAGATAACTTCTTCCCGCGACCGAACACAGCGCATTTCACAAAATCTGCCTAAATACGTCCATGTATCCAACCAGGATACCACGCCCACCCGCATGGCCGTATATGACTGACCCCTTTTCTAAGGCCTGAAACAACGAGCCAAGCCGTCTTTTAACGTCGTCTTAGTTTGAAACGCAACATAAGCACATAGTTAACTCGAACATAATGTTAACAACATGCTTATTTCCAAGCGCCAATCAGTATGTGTACTATGCCACCACACCAACGGTCAATACGGACAACATGCCAATCAATGCGTCATCGCATCCTCAAACAGCTGCCTAAGCTGGTCTCTCTCCCGCTCCAACTCCTTCGCCAATCCAGGCGCAAGCATCAGAACTCTTGCCTGAGGAATCGTTCCCTCAACTAACTCCTCTATATGCTCCGACCCAAAGCCCAGCTCCTTCAGCCCTGCAGGCTGGTCACCCAGCTCCGCCAAAAACTGTGTCAGAGCCTCTGCTAGTACCTCGCCGGCGCTCTCGCGCTTGACGTTGGATATATCGACGCCAAAGGCCTCGGCAGCTGCGAGATGGCGCTCGGGGTTAGAGGGGCCGGTGAACCGGAATACGGCGGGCGCGGTGACTGCAACGGAGACGCCGTGGGGGATGATGGGTGAGTCAACTTCGTAACCGGCGTGCTTGTACCCTGGGTTCTGGCCGGAGACGGGGTATGACATGCCTTTTATGGGTTAGCATTTCTAGTGGTATGTCAATGGTGATGGGGAAGCTTGCCGTGGCATAAGTGGACGCCTGCGTTGCCGAACCCTACACCTGCTAGCGTTGATGCGAGGAGCATCTCGCTCTGGGCTTCCATGTCTTCTGGGTCTCGAACCGACCGCGGGAGATACTTCACCGTTGCTCGTAACGCGGCCAGCGAGAAGATATCGCTGATTGGGTTCGCACCTTGGTAGGCAGGACGCAAGATCGGGTTGGTAGGGCGGGGAGTGCGTTCGTTGAAGGGGATGGCTGTCCAGCTCTCGAGGGAGTGGCACAGCACGTCGAGACCGGAGCTGGCCTTGACAGCGGCGGGCATGGTGCGGGTGTTCAAGGGGTCACAAATCCCAAGCGTGGGCTTGAGGTTGCGGTGGGCGATGCCCGTCTTGGCGCGGCGTGATGCAAGATCGAAGATAGCGGTGCCGGTTGTTTCGCTTCCAGTACCAGCGGTGGTAGGCACAGCGATGAGCGGACGCAGGGCGCGCTCGATGGGCAAGCCGCGGCCAAGGGGGGCGTTGACGAAGTCGAGGAAGTCAGCCTCTGGGTAGCACGCATATAGATTCATGAGTTTGGCCGTGTCAATAACGCTACCACCGCCAACGGCGAGGAAGGCGTCCGGGTTGTAGGGCTTAGTCCACGCGATCGCCTCTTTGATGCTATAGTCCTTGGGTTCGACCTCGGTCTTGTTGAACACACGGTAAGAAATGCCGGAGCGGTCGAGCGCCTCGCGCACCTGGCGCATAGCATCCAGCTTGTCGACAGTCTCGTCCGTCACCACTGCGACTCGCTTGGCGCCCATGTTGGCCAGGTCCATACCAACCTCACCAGTGACGCCTGGACCGAAGCGGATTGACGAGGCCGCCATCTCAAAGGCGTACTCCTTCAACTGGCCCGCATCTGACGGCGACGCATAGTTGCGACGGGCGGATGGTTTCCCAGCGCTGCGGTCGGCGAAGCGGGAAACGGCCGGCGTTGCACCGCTCTGGTGATACCCCGGGTTCGAATGGCATGGACACGACGGCGGGTGGGTGTATTGCACCGTCCGCAGCAAGCTCGCTGCTCTCACCGCTTTCTGGGAGGGGGGCTCAGTATGGGCGGGCAGATCCAAAGGAGGTAACTCACGCTGGGAACGACCCTAATGACTCCGGACATTGTGCTGACAATCCGTTTTCGTGTCGGAAGCTGCAATTGCTCTGACAAAGGCCAGGTGAGCTGCGATAGAAGATGCTCTGGTTCCTGCAGCTCGAACGGAAGCTCACCAGCTTTACCCCACACCCGGTTAGCATCTCCCGTCCCAACCTGTCATCGGCTCCAGGGGTGCCTCGGGGGCCAAGGATGTGCCCGCGATGATGTAAGGGCGATGATGCAAGGGAGAGCGGGGTCCGAGGTTGCAACGGCTTCCCCAACTTTGCCCCGCATTAGATGACAGGAGTTGGGTTACCCCTGACGAGAGCCCCTGTGAAGCCAAAACATTGGGAATAAAAGCCCGGTGACGATACGCAAAGTGGTGTATCCTAGAGTGTACTCATGAAGTCAACATCGGCAGCATCTAGGACTTCTTCCACATCAACGAGTTAAAGGACAAGCAATGTTTAGGCAGGCTAAGAGATTAAGTAAAAGCTGTATACAGTGAAACCATTTAGTATACTTCAAGTACATAACGTCCATCCTCCTTGAGGCGCTCAATCTCCTTCCTGGGATCCACCTTGCGCCCGGACAGCTTTGCCTCCTTCGCAATCGCCTCCTCGAGCACCTCCGTCACGTCCGGAACCGGCCAGGTAGGCCCGCAGAGGTAGAAAGCACCCTCCTCTTGAATGTACGCCTTGACAATGTCATCCAGAGTCTGCCGCATGCGGTCCTGGATGTAGATCTTCTGCGCCTGGTCGCGGGAGAAGGCCGCACCAAGAAGCGTGATGACACCTGCGTCCACATACGCCTCCCACTCCTCGCCGTAGAGATACTCCTCGCGCTTGTGGCGACTTCCGAGATATAGAAGAATGGCTCCGATCTCCTTGCCCTGCGCCTTCTGCATCGCGCGGTACTGCACGAAAGCACGGAACGGGGCAAGACCGGTACCCAGACCAGCCATGATCAGGGGCGCCGTGTCCTTGGTCGGCAGCTTCATGACCGACGGCTTCACCGACGCCGTGATGGCGGTGCCAGGTGCGAGCTCAGAGAGATAACGCGTCGCTTGGCCGTAGCGGGTACGGCCATTGGTATCAACCCAGTCAACAACGACAATCATGAGCGCAACCGAATTAGAAGTGACTGCCTGCGCTGAGGCGATACTGTACTCACGGCGCTTAAGCGGCGAGATGATGCGCACGAGGTCGTGGAAGGCAGGACGTGCCGACTTGAACTGCTCCAGGATGTCCACATACGTAACCGTGTCGACTTCAGACAGCCGCTTGAAGTCCTCAGCACCCTCTTTGCTACCGATAAACTCAAGCTTCTGCCTCTCGTTCTCATCCGTAGCAAACTCGGCAAGCGACTCGAAGAAACGCTTGGGCGGCTTGCCGAGGACGTCAATGTTCTGGACAAGTGACTGGTACACAGTCCGGATCTCCGAGACAGCGGGGTCCTCGCGGGAAGGAACCTCTAGGAGGTCATCGGCATTGAGGCCATAAGACTGGATGAATTCCAAGACCTGGTCGGGGTCGTTGTCTGCGTGGATTCCGAGAGCCTCACCGATGTTGTATGTAAGGCCAGAATTGCCAAGGTCAAACTCGATGTGGAAGATGTTGCGGTCATAGTCGTGCGGCGTCAGCCTGCGATTCTCCTTGACGTGAATTGTGTACGTATTGACGGTGAGATCGGGCCGAAGGCTGCTCTGAGTGCCGTACGCCTCCTTGAAGGCGAGGCCCTTGGCGGCGGACTGCCAATCCTGGAGATCAAGAACTGGCTCCTGTTCTTCCTTCCTGAACGGAGCAAAGCTGTTGCGGGTGACAGTCTTGGCCAACGGGGTGGGGCTAACATCCACAGGAAGCTCGGCCCATGAGGCGGGCACCTCAACCTCGTGGAGAGATTGCTGAAGCGAATCGGCAGACTCGGCAAGTGTAGTCTGATCTTGTGCAAGCCATGTGAATTGGGCAAGCTGCTCCACAGTAAGCTCAAGGCGGGCAACCCTGAGGAACGCAAGCTCAACAAGAAGTTGAGCTTCCTTCTCGAGCGCGGGAGAGGACGAGGTATCCAGTACGAAGAGGTGCAACCCCTTTTCTTGGATCTCCTTTCTAGCCTGTGCAGGGATCCGCTTCTCGAGGTCCCCTTCCTTGAAGTTGGGCAACCGCAAGATGACCTTGCCACCCGATTTCACGCCCTCCAGGATGGCGATTTCTTTGAGCAGTTTCTCCTCGCCAACAAAAGCAATGTCGGCGCTCTCAACCTCATAGGGGGCCTCGACTGCCTTCTTTGCGTTCCTGATGTCAGTGCGGACCACGCCGCCCTGCAAAAGATTATCGTAAATCTCGTTGACGGAGATGTTGCTTGTGGACTCTTGGGCGAGAAGTGTTCCCAGAACCGACGGAGCCCCAACAGCTGTGGAGTTGTCAACATCCCAGAATGTGAACTGCTGTGTCTGATCTAGAGAATGAAGGCTAAAAGCAGGGGCAGTCTGGGCGTCCTTGTTGCTGGAGTTAAGGAGGATAGAGGCGATCGAGCTCGGCGTCTGGGTAGTTGACGCGGCGTACTTGACGTCGACAACGCTCGGCGCATAGGCCCACTTATCAGTGAAAGATACGGCTGTGAGCACATCTGAGTAGAGGGCTGACTGGATCGAAGCATCGTCGGCAGAGACGGCGTCGCGCACTTGGCCCAATACCACAATTCTCCGGACGGAGTCGGGGAGAGTCTCAAGGAAGGCCTCCTCGATGAATGGCCGGTAAACACGGACATTCACCGCACCAACCCTCTTATCCTCGCCCGCGAGAGCATCGGCGACCTGCTTGGCAAGCTGCGACTCGGCACTGCCAAAGACGACAAGCACTGTTTCAGGTGCCTCGTGACCGTGGTACTCGAAAGGCGCATAAGAGGTGCCGAACTCATCATTGAATGCGTGCAGAAGATCCACAACCTTCCCTGCAGCATCCAGCCTTTTGTTGAGGTTGCCAGCCACCACCGCAAGCTGCTTATAGTGCTCAACAATGCTGTCCTCGCTCAGCGCATCTACCACTCTCAGAGTCTCCCGTGCAGTGCGAAGTCCATCGTAAACATGAAGTGTGGGCAGGACACCGGCCAAGAGGGTGGCCAGGAGTGACATGTGCTGGACCTCGTAGGCGGACGAGCTTGAGACAAGACCTAGACCGAGATCTTCAGCAGTCTGGAGGGCGCTTTCGTATTCCGTAACAATACCATCGTTGGCAGAGTAGTCAGCAGCGGCAATGTGGGCAACAAAAGGGCTAGCAACTCCGTAGAGGAGGGAAAGCTGATCAAGGGCGGAGCGAAGGTGGCGGAGGCTCAATGATGGCGCCAACAGTGTCTGCGGAATATGACGCTTGCTCAGGTCAAAGTCCTTGGAGAAGATGTATCCCAAGGCGAAGGCACCAGCGCCAGTCCTTGTCTGCAATGGCACGACGGTGGTCGTCTCGCCATGGATATTCTTCTCCCCCGCACTCGACCAGCTCTTGACAGCCTCGTCCAAATCGAAGGTTTCGGGTGAGAAGGAAAAGATCTTGTCGGAGAGCTTGTATGCGGTCTGCTGGACAAGCAATTGGCTGGTAACATAGGTCTGGCCCGAGATGGAGGCAAGCGATACGGCCTTCCCAAGGGGAGCGCTCGCTGTCTTGGAATACTCGAAGGGAGAGGCTTTGGGATCCGCGGCCGTGGCGACGAGGGCAACGCCACCAGAGGATTCTTGTGCTTTCAGCTCCATGTTGCCGGTGTTTGCTGTGTCAGGCAGCTCGTCGCAGTCTTCAATGGCAGCGAAAGACGGAGAGGGGCTCGGAGCGCCTTTGGGAGCAGAAGGGCGACGTAGGAGGCAGAAAAGGGGGCCGGGTATTGCCTCAAAGCGCTCAGACAGCGAGAAGACGGACAGAGAGAAGCGCGCCAGCGGGAATGCTCGACGTTGAAACGGTAAAAAGAGAGAAGTGGTGGGAAAAGAGAGGTTTACCTACGCTTTTGTCTACGAAAAAAGTTTCATCTAGAAGTCCCGCACCGGCTGCCAGAGCTCGGGATACCTCGGCGTGTGCTGCACCTAGCAGCGCTGGAAGGCGTTGGACCCTTGCTTGATTCGAAGTCGTCGAGATGGATGTCGATGGCGTGATTCACGCTAGCCGGTTTGGGCATGGCTTCCAAACGGCTCCACGTTCTAGGCCGTGGCGCAATTGTGTCACTCGGGAGATCACGTGATGCTTAGTCAGCTGCGATATAGTGTTGTGTCTTGCCAGGAGGTATGTATCAGGGAGTCTCCCAAATAAAAATGTGAGGGACTGAGGGACCGAGTGCCCCTCAAGCAACTTTATAAGCGGGCCATTCCAGCCCCCGAAACAGCCATGAAGTTAAGACGGTGTTGTTACGCAATGCGCGTGAGCTCCGATCCCACCACTCTGGCTTGTACCTTGGGGCAGCCGTACAGAGTAATGGTCTCACATTCGGACATGGAGAAAAAAAGCGCGTGTTCCTCTACGCCCTCTCAAGGCACACAAAACATACACCTCTGTTCAACCATTTGTGTCGCCAACAGCCCCAGGCTGGCACCCCTGGGAACGAAGAAGGGGATTCCTTCTCATAGAGAATCGGCTAGGACTGTGTAGTCCCAGGCGGTTGGAAGTACAAATGTCCATTCAAAGAATTTCACACCGGCGGCTTTGTTGATACGTCCATCCTTGAGAGGTTGTTTCTGCGTTGGGATGAAGTGTCTCATGGTTCCCGGCATGTGCCACCTTGGCACGCTAAAATTGCAGCACCGGCAGGCAACAGGGGTCCGAAGGGCGGAGGCGAGAGAGGGGGTGCGATGTGGGGTAATTGGTGCTTCCGTAATGGATTGGAACACATTGACAACCGTTGCGACACAATTTCGAGGCCGTCACGAGTATGGTGGCTGTACCGTGTCAAGGTAATTAAGCTTGGCGAATTGGTTTTTTCCGGCTCCTTACGATCTACCTAGTGTCTCTGATGTGCGATTTCTACTGGTCTCGGCATGGTCATTCCCGGGCCTCTGAAGGGCGAACACTCTGTAGTTTCCTCCCTGCCGCTTCCTGAACTTTATAATGGCCCTGCATTGCTGATAATTTGTCAATGCGACCAGCACCTTGAATGCGAGCTTATGGCAGGCCCTTGGCTCGCTTGGATTTATATGCCAGTTGGTGGACGTTACCTAATTACCCAGGACCGTTCATACGCATAGTGGAATTGTCATTCTGCAATCGTTTGCCAAGAAGTATAGTTCATAGGCCGTTTCCTTTCTCACCGTTCGGCGTCTCCATGAATCCCGCCACGTGAGTGATTCGCCCAGTCCTACCTAGCCTGCATGCAGCTCCCGGCAGTCCTCTGGTGCCGCCAAACAGGTGATGATGTAATCGCACCGCGACTTCCCGGCCACCCCTGCTCCCACCATCGCACTCCAGTGACAGTTGAGAACCTGGGAGTCGTGAGAGCTAAACCTCATTGTGCGCAGACAAAGCAGACATTTCGTCCCGTGATGTGCGAATTCAAACCGCCGTAACCACCTGGCTCTTGGTTGCTAGCGGAGATCCTCACCTTGTTATTATTTGCCAAGGCGGGTCGACCACCCGTTTCAATGATACATCCATGTCCCTGTTCATCCCTAGTTCTAGATAATAGGACGGGCGGTCAACCTACAGCATTCCTTTGCGCTAACGCAAGGCCAGTGTCTCCTTCTATCGGAACAAAAGAAGGCACGTTTGCCCCTGCAAGAACGTGCTACGCGAAAACCACGCAGGCAAACTCTATCGCCGCCCCAGGTTGCGTGAGTTGTGCGTGCGTGGATTGTGCGTGCGCGGATTGTGCGTGAACCGGAACTGATTAATTCTTCGCCAAGCTCGCCGAGAAGCGGATGGAAGACAGCTGCTCTGCTTCTATAACAACCATTTTGTCTGCTCTGCCTTCGATGCAGCTTCACCATCGCATGGTCTTTTCCTCGGCACTCCTCAGCAATTAGCTCCTTCGCACTCTGTCGGTCCCGCACACGGCATCGACGAGCTTCCATCGCCCTTCTCCGCCATCAGGACCTCGCATCCCCCATCTTGGCAACTTCAGGCTATATTACAACCGCCTCTGCATGCCGCGTCCGTACTTCCTAGAGCGGACGTCGTTAATCTAAACACGACCCATCCACGTCAAGACGCCGAATTCCGTTCTACCCGGGTTTGACAAGCCCAATCTACCCAAACATGGCTCCGGCCCACGGCATGTCCAGCGTGCCTCGCGCTGAGACAGCAACCACTTCCTTTCTCCTGGCCAATCTCCACTGTCCCACCTGTGTCTCTACTATAAAGGCCGCCCTGCAGGAGTCGTGCAGCGGCCAGATCAACTGGGTGTCTCCCAACGTGGTTACCTCTGTTGTCACCGTAGAACATCACCCTGCCGCCTCGCGGGCTGAGATGCGACAGGCCCTTGAAGAGAGTGGCTTCGAGGTACGCAGCGAAACCACCGACACAGGCGAACTGTCCGACTGGTACCCAGGCACGACGACTGGCCGCCGCAGCGAGAGCAGCCCCCAAGACATGGCTCGTCCGACATCCGTCCTCGGCCGGTGGATGACCTCCTCGCGCCTCTCACATCGGTCCCAGGCCGCCGCCCAGTCACAGAATGCTAGCGCTCACCTCCTTAACTGCGAACAGTGCCGGAATGCTGCGGGGGGCGCCAAGGTCGACGAGGAGCAGGCGTTGACTCCCCCGTCAAAAAGCGCCTCCCAGTCGGCGTCGGGACTCCCCTCAAAGATGTCCTCGAAGGCGTTCATCGTCATCGAGACAGATGAAGATCCATCTATCCAACCGCTCTGGCGGGCGAGCCTCGCCATAGGCGGCATGACATGCGCCTCGTGTGTGAACAACATCACCAACGGCTTGGGCAAGAAAGACTGGGTTGCCGATATCACTGTGAACCTCATCAGCAACAGCGCTACTGTTGACATCAAAGACAAGAACAGGGCAGATGACTTGGTCGAAGCCATCGAGGATATCGGCTATGAGGCCACTTTGGACACCGTTGTCGACATCACCGAAGAAAAGAAGAAACCCATCACCCAGGAGCCACCTAATGTTTGGAGAGCAACCCTTGCAATTGGAGGCATGACTTGCGCTTCCTGCGCTAACGCCATCACCAAGGAAATGAAAGGGAGAGATTGGGTAAAAGATATCACAGTAAACCTGGTCTCGAATAGCGCAACTGTCGACTTTCAAGGTCTCGCCAACAAAGACAAGATCGTAGAAGCGATCGATGATCTGGGGTACACAGCCACCATTGATACGGTGTTCAATCTTGCCGAGGAGCGCCTAGAGAAGCATGAGCGAACTGTCGAGATTCTGATCGAGGGCATATACTGCGATCACTGCTCGTCGCGCGTCACCAACAGCCTCGCTGGGTTCCGGCGGCAGCTCCAAGTCATAACTCCGCCGGCCCGCCAAAGGCCAATCGTGAAGATCACGTACGCCCCAGATGCACCAACCTTCACCATCCGCCAGATATTGGCCGCCATCGAAGCAAGCGACCCGGAATTCAGCGCCTCGATCTACCACCCTCCGACGTTAGAAGAAAGATCAAAACTTATCCAACGACAACACCAGAAGCAGATTCTGTGGCGAGTCATCTTCACCGGCATCACCTGCATACCGTCATTCATAATCGGAATCGTGTTCATGAGTTTGCTACCAGACCACAGCAAGATAAAGCACTTCATGATGCAGCCCTGGACTTCTGGGATCAGTCGTGCTCAGATGGCTCTTTTCATCATGGCCACCCCTGTGTACTTCTTCGCTGCCGATCAATTCCATAGGAGAGCTTTCAAAGAGATTCGAACGCTGTGGCGGAAGAGCAGTAGAACCCCCATCATCCAACGCTTCTACCGGTTTGGTAGCATGAACACGCTCATGTCGCTCGGCACCACCATCGCGTATATTTCCTCGGTCAGTCAGATGATCGCAGCCGCCGTGGATCGGGCCACCGAGACCAACGACTCAAACTTCTACTTCGACTCTGTAGTGTTCTTGACATTCTTCCTGCTCTTGGGGAGACTGATCGAAAGCTACAGCAAGTCCAAGACCGGAGACGCCGTTGAGGCACTTGCGAAACTCCGCCCTACAACTGCCACCCTTGTCCAGTGGTACGGGTCGGAAAAGGAGGAGGATGTTGTCGTCAACGCCGATATGCTTGAGTTCGGCGATACTGTGCGTGTCACCCACGGGAGCTCTCCCCCAGCCGATGGAATTGTCGTACAAGGCCAGAGCAACTTCGACGAGTCCAGTTTAACCGGCGAATCACGCCTGGTGAAGAAGGTCGTCGGCGACGAGGTATTCTCTGGAACTGTCAACAAGGATGCTTCAATATTAGTCCGCATCACCGGCACATCTGGGCAGTCGATGCTTGACCAAATTGTCAAGGTTGTTCGAGAAGGCCAGACAAAACGAGCGCCGATCGAGCAGTTCGCCGACATGCTCACTGCATACTTTGTGCCTGCAATTGTCCTAGTTGCCATTCTTACATGGATCATCTGGATGTCCTTGGGCTTCGCTAAACGGGTACCAGGGCACTACTTGGATGTGTCCTCCGGTGGCTGGGTTGCGTTTTCGTTGCAGTTCGCAATCTCCGTGTTCGTGGTGGCTTGCCCATGTGGTATCGCCCTTGCAGCGCCCACAGCAATCTTTGTTGGCGGTGGTCTGGCCGCAAAATACGGCATTCTAGCAAAGGGGGGAGGTGTGGCGTTCGAAAAAGCGAGCCGAATCGACTGTGTAGTCTTCGACAAAACTGGGACGCTCACAGTCGGAGGAGAACCCACCATCACGGACTCGGAGGTCTTCGCAGAAGGGGAGGATGCGAAGGAGTCTGTTTTAGCTGCTCTCAAAGCAGTCGAGGAGAGCAGCAGTCATCCCATCGCCAAGGCTATTGTTGCTTTCTGTGCAGGAAAAACCTCTTCCAGGGCACTGGTTGACAACCTGCAAGAAATCCCTGGGAAAGGAATGAAGGCGACGTCTCATGCGGAAACTGCTGAAGGATCATTTGAGATTCTCGTTGGAAACGAGGCGTTCATGCAGGACTTTTCGGTCCCAATCACGGAAACGACCTCCGCAACGCTTCAGAAGTGGAAGAGCGAGGCGAAATCGGTCGCACTCGTATCAACCAAGCCAACCCAGGGCTCGGGCTCTGAAGTGTGGACACTCGCGGCTATCCTCTCCATCTCGGACCCGATTCGACCGGAAGCACCACAAATTGTGCGGGCGCTGGAGTCTCGCGGGACAGCGGTGTGGATGCTATCCGGCGACAATCAGACCACAGCAGTCGCCGTTGCGCAGCAAATTGGAATTCGGGCAGATCACGTCATTGCCGGCGTCCTACCGACTGGGAAGGCGGACCAAATCAAACATCTGCAGGGCACCTTGAAGGCGCGTGCTGGCCGAAATCGCGAGTCATCAACACGCAGGGCACTTATTGCCATGGTTGGCGATGGTATCAACGACAGTCCCGCACTCGCAATGGCAGATGTAGGCGTGGCTATTGGCTCTGGATCCGATGTGGCCATCAGCACCGCTGATTTCGTGCTGGTCAAGAGCGACCTGCGTGGAGTGTTGAACCTCCTCGACCTGTCAAAGACAGTGTTCCGGCGAATCAAGTTCAACTTTGGCTGGGCTCTCGTTTACAATGTCCTTGCGGTTCCCATAGCGGCGGGAGCGCTATACCCGATTACCAACAACGGTGTCCACGTGCGGTTGGATCCTGTATGGGCGAGTCTGGCGATGGCGTTGAGCAGTATAAGTGTCGTGCTCAGCTCGCTTGCGCTCAAGAGTCGGATCCTCGGATTGGGGTTTAAGGAGAGAAAGATTGAAGGATAGGGAGGGTGTCTCTCCGCAATACATGTTGCCGTCCTACAAGGGTGGTGGGTGGTGATCCAATAAGCACGTGGGGGGTTGATTCGAGGGTTTGTCGTCATGGACTCATATCTTTTGTCGAGGCTTGGCGTTTTCGGTACGGAATGCAGATACCCATTGCGTCGTCGCACACAAGCATCAGGGGAGTCTAGTCACCTTGAATTTGTCGGAAATAATAACAATAATGATCAATTGCCATGAAACGTGAATGATAGATGATCGTGCATACATTGGACGGGTTTGGCAAAAAGGGAGTTGGAATTAGCATGACCCAATGCCTGCGGGCGCTGCTTGGGCTGCTAGGAGTTGACTGCCGATCGGGCCCCACTTGACGCATCCTAGCGCTGTGAGTGGCCTATCCTTCTGGAACAAGGGATGCTGAGCACCACCCTGTTGCTCTGCTCTTTGTTGACCTGGGCGAAAGACAACCAAGTGAATACCTTCGAACTGCCTGGTGCTGCACTCCACGAACAACATCCATTCTACCCAGCTGCGCCACTATATCTTTGGTCAAATCGCCTTGGCCCTCGACAAGATTACAACCAGGTTTTGCCGATTTGGGTAGGAAGGCACGCTCTTGAGCTTGGTGGCTGTTCGCAGCGAAATACACAGCTGCGCGGCCTCAATTGACCGACCATTCGCACGTCTTTCGTATCTTCACCGAGACAACCCAAAACCTCTTGTTCCACAAGCTACCGGACACGCTTGTGTTCTTGCATGCGACAAGGACAAAGTTGGGAGTGCATCGTTCTTGCCGCCGTCTGTCTGGCGAATCGGGAGATTGGCCACCCACCACAACCATGAATGCCACGGTTAAGCGCAAATTCAATGCCCTGCTGCAAGGGATCGGTAATCGCCCGCCTTCATCCTCCTCCACATCCGTTTCAGACCGCGACTCCCACCTACCACCCCGCGATGCGAACGACAGCAGCTCCGGCCTGCTAGCCCACGAGTCCACGACGTCACCCGCTTCCTCCCCCGCGTCCTCGAGAATGGGCGCCGACTTGGAGTTCTTGGCGAAGAAGCGCCGCGTCGTGGGGCCGGCGACACCTTCAAAATATGGCGCCCTGCCAGGCGAGGGGCCCGCGCAGTCTGCTTCGAGAGGATCTGGAGCTGGAACCACGATATCGAACATCACACTGCGGAAATGGACCCCGAGTGGGAGCCCCGCGCCGGAACGAAAGAGCGACGGCGGACCACCCAAATACTGCCCCGGCGACAGGGAGCAGCTGTTGAGACGGCTGGCAACCTTCCAGGAGCTGACGGACTGGACGCCCAAGCCCGAGCGCGTCAGCGAGGTCGAATGGGCGAAGCGAGGCTGGGTGTGCCAGGGCAAGGAGCGCGTCAAGTGCACGCTGTGCGCAAAGGAGCTGGTGGTTAAGATTAACCGGAAAGAGGTGGATGGGAAGGAGATCTCGGTGTTGATCGCGTCTGAGATCGCCCAGTCAGTGGTGCACATATACACCGAGATGATCGTCACGTCACACGCGGAGGACTGCCTGTGGAGAAAGAAGGGTTGCGATGGTAAATGCTGAGCTGGACTACAACACTGCTGAGCCATGACTGACAACATAATACCAGATTCTCTCCTTCGATTACCTCTCCCCAATCCGCGACTGGCGCTAGAGAACCTCCGAAAGCGCTACGATGAGCTCTGCGAGCGCAAAGACTTCCTCCCGTACGAGTTCAACCTCCGTCTACCAGAGAACCTCGACATCGACACAATCCTCTCCTACCTCCCGCCAAACTTCTTCACCGAACCCCCTCCACCAGTTAACAAGGCCCTTCCCGCGGGCACAGCGCCTAACTCTACAAATCCAAACCGCGCAGCAATTGCGCTCGCCATCCTGGGATGGCAGGGTCTCTCCAACGCACGCATCGGCCCCGTTCCAAACAGCGCATCATGCCACACCTGCCTCCGCCGTCTCGGCCTCTGGATGTTCAAGAGCAAAGAGGTCGACCCAGAGACAAACACAGTCCTCGTCCGCGCCCCCATGGACCACCTGGACCCTCTGCGCGAGCACCGCTTCTTCTGCCCCTGGAAGAACGGGGCGGCGCAGCGTAACTCAGGCGCAAAGCCGCTCGCTGCAGGAGAGGAGGATAAGCCCGGATGGGGGATTCTGGTCCAGGTGCTTCGAAACGAGGCCTTTATTCGCCAGCGCACCAGCGTCGCACACAGCCGGAGTAAGAGCTCCGTGCCGCCGAGGACGACTGGCGCTGGGGCTGGTCTCCTGGGGGCTGCTGGGTACGCTGCCGGGGCTAAGACCCCAGAAAGGCCTATCACGTCGGGGGGATATTCACTGATCGAGGGCGGAGATGACGTCGAAGAGGACGAGGAGGTGCGGAAGAAGAAGGATCAGGCGATGATGTCAAGGCTGAGGAGGGTCAAGAGTCTGTTTAACACCAAAGCGGGGAACAAGCTCAAACGACTAGGGAGCAGGCCTGGGACTGCACATTCTAATGCTGCGGGAGAGTAACGTGTATGAGACCGGAGGAAGACTTCCAGCTATTTGATGAGCACGATGTATGATTACATGTGTCGATGGGGGTTAGGTCCGTATGTATTACTATACTGTTTGCTGTCTTCCTTGAAGGCCGACGGGTTGCTAGTATCTGTAATATCAAAATGATCGAGAGCCGTCCAAAACCAGCCAGTTTCTTCATGGTGGCATCTTGTTCCTCGCCATACCTCGCCTAATCCATAGGCTCCTCCTTCACAACAACAACAACAACATCCATATCATCCTTGCGCTCCGCCTTAATGACTTTCTGGGCCGCAAAGGGCACGTGAAAGGGCATGTTGAAGGGGTTAGGGTTAGCGTGCATGCTGGAGGGCATGTGGAAAGGCATGGCCTGAGCCGGAAAGGGCGTATGAGACTGCATGCCTTGAGCCGCAAATTGCATAAACGGCATGCCCTGAGCCATTGTCTGGTAGTTTCCCGTCTTCACTTCGCCATGAACTTCAGATTTGATGGGTTTCTCGACCTTGACCTTTCTTTTCCATCAGCATTTGATAGTAGCAGTTGGTATGGGATGAAGAGCAAGCATACCCTTCCCTTTGACAAGACCACCTTTTTCGCTCCTCTGGCCTGCCTTCGCTGCTGCCGGGCCTCGAGTTTCTTGCGTCTTCTCTCTTCCTGGTTTTCTGGTTAGTTTCGGTTTAGAAGTTGAGCGCGGGCAGAAATAAGCGCAAGCTGGGTGAAAGTGAAGTGTGTGACCGAGCAGGCAGGAGAAGAACGCATCGAGGGACAGGGGATAGTTGGGGATGACTCGAAGCAGAGTGTTGCGCGAGAGGTGTGTATGTACGACATGCCTCCACCCTACCGACGGCTTGCAGTGCTGCAATAGCTGCCGAAGCTCCCTCAATGTCGGGCCCGAAAAACCGATGGACGCGGTCGACGGTATCAATGTACAGTCCCCCGTTGCCCATGAGCTGAAGGTCCCGGGCAGTGAGATCCATAGTTTTGGTTTGGATCAATCAAGTAAGGCATGTGAGTATGACGAATGAGTGTAGAAGAAAGCAATGGTGGTTGATCCCCACCCTGGACCCAAGTATGTGGTAGTTTGAGGCGGTGAAGCATGAGGGGAGGTGAAGCTGGGATGTTTTTTTTTTGTTTTGCTGGGTGAAGCAGGCAACTGAGGAAGGAGCGATTCTAGCGGGAGTCGTATCTTATGGAAGGGCGCATACCTGGCTCAAAAGAACCTCTTTGATAGCGGCGATTCCCACTCTTCGGGCTCTACTGTCGTGTGCTCCGAACAGTAGATCCATCTGGTCGAGGTATTCTTTGGGCAGATCCCCTTGACTGGTGAGTCGAAGAGGCTTGATCATCTTGACCGTCTCCAAGGAGTGGATGAAGTAGTCGAGCAGAGAAATTCCTCTCGGCTTTGGGCGAGAGACAGGTCTCTTTGTTCGGTGGTCCGAAGGTTGTAGTCAAGACGGCACGGACTTTAAACTTGAAAACAGGCTGGCCCGGTTGCTCGACCTCCAGTGAAGTGGCCCAGCTGAGGAAGGTGCGCTACTGGCAGTCCTAGAAAAAGAATGTCACCCGTTCATGGCGAACGAAACAAAAAGGAAAGAGCAGCAGCCACGCTCTCCTTCCACACTCGTGACGTACTTCGCAAACGCAGACGACAAGGTCTTGACGGGGAAATACAAATCCGAGGAAGCACATCTCAGCTGTTACAAGAGAAGTGGCCGGCCCATACTCATATGACGTTTAAGCCGATTGCCAGCATCATTCCTTGCTGGAAAAGCGATACCGAATGAAGGCCTCTCGCCATCATTTAGTTACATTTGTTGGCAAGTAGTTGATCCGTCCAGTGTTGTTTACATCTCGGACTTGCAACCGTCAGGGGTAGAAACCGCCCCCAACCCGATCCAAGCAGCACCACAAAACACACCTCAGACCAAAACAGTCCATGCCATATTTTGCATGCACATTCAATTCTAAGCCCCCAAAAAGAAGACAAGCGCGGTACCTCTTCACCTCTTTGCCTGGAGGACAGAGGTAGCAAAAAGAAAACCATTGGGGGCTGACCGGGGATTGAACCCGGGACCTCTCGCATGTCGTGTACCAGGTACAACCCAAAGCGAGAATCATACCGCTAGACCATCAGCCCTGGACTGCCGTTGCTCCAATTTTCAGGAGATCGGCTCGTGGTGATTGGAAGTTCGGATCGCTAGGGTAGCTTACGAAGGCTTGACGGGGCACAAACACAAAATGGGGCAACTTGGTGGATCCCTGACATCGCGTCGCCGACGGGGAGGAAACTCTTGGAGGGGGGCTGATGAATGGGCATCGCTCAGATGGTCTGTATTTAGCGGGGATAGGGATGTGGTGCTTGGAGCGGTTTGCTTGAGGTTGGAGTGTAGAAAGGAGATTTTGCTGCTCTTCTTGGTGGGCGTCTAAGTTGAATTTGGGCGGTCACCGCCACCCGTGCAAGCCGTCAAACTTACACGGCTTCCGTGAACATAGATAGATTTCGGGGAGAAAATCACATCCGGGACAACGGCACAACTTATGGAATTGAATTTCTCGCCTGACCGCCATTTTTTCAACAGGCACACCAAACGGGCGAGGAATGCAGGCGTGGCGGGCAGCAACAGCAATTGGTCTTCTGCAACCTCCAATGACAGTTCACATTTGGCTGGCTATTATGTACACTGTCGCTTAGCTTCTCACTCGGTTGTCCATGATCCACTGAATATAGCCAATAGGTACCATTATTATTCCTTCGCCTACAAGCACAATAAATACATCGCTAGCTACGAGCGTTGATGCTACGTAGCCGCTAATTGCTACACCTCCTGCGCCATAACTTCGGCGGAGCGGAGTCCTCGCTGGGCAAGGTATTCCATCCCATGCATGTCCTTCCCGTTGATATGACTCTCGATCTGTATTACTCGTTGGGGAAGGTATTCCATCCCATGCCCTTCCCGTCGAGATGAGCCAGTCTATATGCATAACTTGCTCCCTGGGTATTCTGTAATCCATCCATAAACCAACACATACTCTTTCAACAACAACCGTGTTCCCAGTTCCATACTGGGATGATCAGTGATCAAATTAATACCGAAAACCAATGACCGCAAATGCTAGGTCAATAATCTGCTCCCACCCAGTCCAAGACGGCACACACCATTTCGACTGCAAATACGCCGCCCTTTGACAGCAGCGCCAAGAACGATTCAATCAGCATCACCGCCAACCAAACCGCTGCGAATGCCGCCTCGCTAAGTCGAGCGAGTCCGCGGACGGCACGCGCAATGGGGTGGCCATCCCCGAGAAATTCGGCCACAATCGCGGCATGAACACGTTCCCTATCGTCCGTCTGCTGCTGGGCGCCAGCTAGTCAATGTCCGCCGCCGGTCATGCTCAGTACGCGGCGATTCTTGCGCATGAGTTGGTTAAGGGCCTTTTCAAGTTTCTCCGTCTCCTTACGCGCGAGAGAAAGGGCTTGCTCAGCATCCTCGTAAGACATGAGCGGAACGCCGGCGAATGGGCCGCTCTGTCCCATCGCTGGGGCCGCGGTAGTATTGTTGTTATCCTTGTACCCGGGAAGATGGGAAGGGATCATTTCGTCCATAGGGGGTGGGGCACCCGTGGGATCAGCAGTTCCCTCGGGCTGGACCTCGAGGTATGCCTCCAGCGCTGGGCGGTCCACGCCGTCCGCGAAGGAGCCAATTGGGCCGGGATAGTTCAGCTCCGGGGCTGCCGCATCGTTTCCATATTGTGGGCCGTTGGGGCCGTAGATCCAAGGGGCAAGCGAGTGGAGGTTGGCAGCCGCCGCCGCCGCCGCCCCGCTCTTAGCATCGGGCGCCCACTGCGTGTTCAGCTTGGAGTGAGGAAAACTCATGTCCCTGGCATTCAGATTCAATCTCGGCAGCACGTATTGGTTGATGTAGTAGATCGCCTCTTCGCGCTGGATCTTGTTGACTGGGTCCGTGGGGTATGTGCCAGGTGCCGGAGGGAAGTAGCTTGGGGGTCCATTGGGGACAGCTCGGCCCTTGATCAAGCTGAATCCGGTGGAAGCCTCGTGGCGCGAGGACACAAATACGGCTGGGCTACCTGCCTGCTCGGCGATACTCTTCTGGAGCGCAAGGAAGTGTTCTTCCTCCAGATCGCTGAGGTTTCGGATGCAGTCGCCGTTGGGTGTAAGCAGAACCCGCACGCCATCGATTGTCTTCCGAACCGGCTCACCAGCAACGAGCAACGCCTGGTCTTCCTCAGTGACGATCGATTTGGTCGGTCCCATACTGCTCTTGGCAGAATGGTCGCTGCTGCCTGCACCGAGCCCATCACTGCGTAACTTGTCCGACTGCCAACTTGTCGGCTTGAAAAATGCGAACTCGTCAAGAGAATCGGGGACGAGGCCATCTTCCTGAAGTTGTTGGAGTACCATGGCAGGAGTTGGCAGAGCTCTCGGCGTCGAGTGCTGATCGGACAATCTCGCGCCATCGACAAGCTTGCCCTTCGGGTCTTGATCCCGGTTGTGCAGAGTAGCGTCTTCCGTCAGCATGGTGGTCTCGTTGGCCGTCGAGCGATAGGCTGACGTTTCCTCCTTGGTCTCTTTGACCTCCCTGACGGGAGATGGGGGCATCTGCGGAAGCGGGGTCTGTGGGCGGCTTGCCGCAGGTGTGGCGTTGTCGCTCATTGTCTTCTCTTTCTCTTTCTTCTGTTTCTTTTTGCGGCCCACGATGGGTGCGATTTCGACCTCGGGCTCCGGCTTGGACGCGGGCGCTTCAATAGTCACAGTGTCCTTCTTCAGAGCCTCTTTGCGGTGTTTGCGCTGTTGGCTTTTTGTGGTCGTGCGAACTGGAGCGGACCCAACTTTGCTGGGAGGAGGAGAGTTTGTCCGTGATGCCGAGATGGAGGCCGAGATGATTGAGGCGCTATCTGAAATCAACTCGCTAACCGGCGTCTCGGGTCGGATGGCGGCGGCTGCGGCAGCCGACCGAGCGGAAGGAGCGGTCATGGCAAGAGCCGCACTGCCGGATGGTGTGGGAGGCAGCTCTGTTTTGGGGGTCGGAATAACTCTGAGCGTTTTTGGCGGTGCCCGAGCAACTGGGGAGGAAACCGAGGCGGTTGTGGGCGTTGGGAGAGCGGGAAATGCGGACTCCTTATCCGCAGATAACTTGTCAACCGCGGAAGGCGGGTCCAGAGTTTTGGATTGAGAAGACTTTGTGGCCGCTGCAATATTTAAGATTCCGGGTGTTGGGCGTTTGTCCTGTGCACGTGTCTCCGCCTTTGGGGCATTCGGCGGGGGGTGCGAGGGTGCGGCCTTCTCGGCGTTGGCGCTCTTCTTGCCGGCGGAGGTGGCTTTACTTGGGGTTGCCTTCGGGGCAATAGCTGGTGTCACGGCGGGCTGTGAGACCTTCGGCGTGCCCAAGGCGGGGAAGTCCTCATCTTGCAACGTTTTCTGTGCCTTGACCTTTGCGATGTCCTTCGAGAGGCCGCTTTCAACCGCAAGAGCTTTGATGTTCTTCTTTGCCTCTGGCGCCGACGACGCTGTTGCTTTCTTGGCGCTGGCGGTGACTGAAGCGCTGGCAGCCGGCTTAACGGGGATTATCGGCAGTACAACGGGCGGCGTCTGGCGGCCAGTGCTCGGGCCCAACAGTGAGGAATGGGAGAAGGCAGGAGATGAGAGACTGAGAGGCAGTGGGGGACCTAGACCGGGAGGGGCCGAAGGGGTCGCAGCGCGGCAAAAGGACTCAAAAGCTCCGGGAGGCTGGCGGATGTTAGCATCAACCGGCTCATCGGAGACAAGCGCATCAACGATTGTCGCTGCACCCTCGAGAGAGAGCAAATCATCATCTACGTCGCCAGTTAGCTTCGCGGTCTGACAGTATCGAGTGGGAGTGGGGCTGTGCGGCGTGAAGGGGGATCGGGATACCACTTGGCTCATGGACAGAGAGGGACGAGCGCAACACAACAGGAATCAACGCCATTTATATACATGAAGGGCTCGGGTCACGTCAGGACTACCATCATCGTCGACAAGACTGGGAGACAGTAAATCGCCGTAAAATGCTATATTGCCATTGCTCCAGCTCAACCCCGACGCACGAAAACTGGGGCCCCAAGTTAACATACATGAAAAGATGAAGTCTCGAAGGAAGACGATGAGAGCTTGCCTGACGTGACCAATTACCCCAACAATGCAAAGTCCCTGAGCGCCCTGGTAACTGAACAAGTCCCTAAAGTTGCAGTGCTCCCACGGGGAGTCCCTCTTGTCAAAATGCAAGACGCCAATGCAAAGCAGAACCATGCCCTTGTGATGCTCAATGACTCAACGCGCAACTTCTTGTTTGCCTGATGGAAATCCCGCCCACTCTGTGTCCAGACGCCATCGTGAAAGAGCTGCGTGCCAAAGCCACGCAGCGAACAAATAAAACATAACTCCACAAAGCCTGAAATCAGGGTGCTGAAAACAGGCAGTCCGTCGCTGATGAAGGGAAAAGTGCTGTGTGCAAATCACCACGCCCGGTAACCCGCATTATACATCATGCCGGGATTGTTGTACCCACCTTGGGACTGGCCACCGAACAGACCCTGTCCAAGTCCGGCATTGCTCTGTTGCTGCAGATGCTGCTGTGACTGCATTCTAGCCTGCAGGATGCTCGGGTCCGCAAGATCTACTAAGCCACTCCCCCCAGAGGAGGAAGTGTTAGCGTGCCTGTGCTTCTTCCCCTTCTTCTTCTGCTTTGAGCCGAAGTCTTGGAAGGCCCCAGGCTGAGAACCATAGAGCGATGCCATGAGGCTCGAGGCAGGAGCGGGAGTGGAGGAGTTCGAGGGCGGATACTGGTTGGGAAATGAAGGAAACATGTACTCACGCTTTCCCGCATCATGAGCCTGGCTCGCGGCTCCTCGTCCGCGATTGAGGAGCTGGAGAATCTCGTTTGAGTCCTTGGATGCACCACCAAAAGCGGCTGACCCAAAACCATGCTGTCCAAACATACTAGGCGGTGTGCCTGTGGACTTGAGGCCCGGAGGGGGTCCTGGCATCGATGAGGCGTAGTACTGGCTGCCAGGTTGGTTGTGAAATGTCGTGGGCATCATCGAAGACTGCTGTGCCATGATCCTTGGGTTTGCCGTCAGCTTAACCGCCGTGGATGAAGTCGCATCTCTGTTCTCATTTGCAAAGCTGAAACGCGAACCCTGGCGATTGTGTCCCTGTCCCTGGCCCTGGAACAGATTGGCCTGTGTGGTAATACCAGGAGGGAGGTGGTCGACAAAGGCACCCTGCGGACGCATAAAAGCAGGCTGCTGGGGCGTCATGGTGCGGCTACCGACAGAGCCCAGGCTAGCGCTAGACTGAGTGAAAGTCGCCGAGCCAAGTGCAGGGCCAAATAGTCCATCAGCGGCAGATCGCTGGATAGGGGGCTGCGCAGCTCTTCGAAGATCAAAGACGTGGCCCTCGCGACCGTGCTCGCGGTCTTCAGGTTCTCCGCCCAACGCGAGACTTCCACTACTCTCAGGCTCGCCCTCGGATGGTTCCCTGGCTTCAACCACCTGCTCCTGCTCGTCAGGGATGCCGGGGTCTTCGTCGTCACGCATTGCGCGTCGCTTCTCCCAGCCTCGAGCATCGAAAAGGGGAGGGAAAGCAACATCTCCAGACTGCGTATCTCCAACTTTAGGCCATGCGAGTGTGCAGCCACCAAGAGACTTGAGCAAGGCCGTCAAGGCATCCTGGGGAATACGCTTAGCTTTCTCGAGGGGCGTCTTGGACGGTCTTGGGGCCGTGATGGTGGCGTTGGACGGGCCAGCGATCATCTCGACGGGGGACGTCTCCTCTACAGCCTCTTGAGGCGATTCAGCTGTGACAGGCAATGAGTTCGATATCGCCGGGCTTGGCGCGGCACCGCTGGTGGCATGGCTGCCCCGACGGCTGCGAACCTGGGGGTTACGAGCCCAATTAGCAGAGGACGGGAGAGCAGATCCATCGCCGTTTTCCGAGTCATCCCTGCTCGAACTCCGGACCATGGGCTGTGCCGAATGTGGAGCAGGTGAGGGATGAGGCTGTTGTCTAGAGGCAGAACGAGAAGACCCAGAACCCGCGAGAGGGCGCTGGGTGTTGATGCTGTTCATCGACGAGAGATCTTGTCGCGTGTAGCTATCTTCCTCTTCGCCAAGCTCGTGCAGGAACATGCATTGCCTGTTAGTGCACTGCTCATGACGTAGCCATGCTGAGCAATATTTGGTTGTGCCAAGCTGAGCTCGCAAGACCCGGTCACCGTTCTGAGAGCCGTTGACTGCCTGGATGCACTTCGATGCATCCTCCTTTCTCTCGAAGGTCACGTAAATCCCGAGCGACTGGTTCTGGCCATCCGAGCTCTTGCGGTTGCTAATCGAGATCTTCTGAATATTGCCGTACTGGCCGAAAAACTCGGGTCGACGTAAGGTGCGGAGAAGCTCATCCTCACGAACTGTCGGTGTCAAACCTGTCACATAAACAAGGTTTTTCTGGACGACTCGAACTCCGACAAGGTTCTTTCGGTTTTCTTTTTCGGCCTCACGCTTCTGGACTTCTTTTTGTCGTTGCTCGGCAGCTCGTTTCTTTTGGTTTTTTTGGATATTGGCTCTGAACTCGGCAATCCTGCTTCGCGTTAGCGACCGTTCCACCCACAGGAACGGACCATGCAAATCTTACTCTTCAGGCGTCACCACTTTCCACTGTATGGTTTTCTCGTCGTAGGGTCTCCGACATGCAGGACACAAACTGTTCATGTTGTTCTTGATATTGTTGAAGCAGAACTGACAGATCTAGGTTCATTGTTAGCAGCTAGTATTGGTGTGAAACGGACAGCTTCGGTCGGCACATACTTGGTATCCGCAAGGACATGGTCGAAAGTTCCGGTCGGAGAGATCCAACTCCTCGATACACAGAGGGCTAAAGAACAACGCGTTAGCTTGCGAGATCGAAATAGCTCAAGATGAACGATGAAGTGTCGAGGGCGAGGGGGGCAAACGACATTGCGGGGGTTTGTCCTTACCATACTTCCTCCTCATCGTCGAGGAAGGTATCCTGCGGCGCCATGTTTGAGGATCGAAGTGGCTCAGATGACGGGCGAGAAGACGTGGTCGCGAAGGAGATTGGCGGAAATGATCTGTTGGGCAACGACGAGCAAACGCTGGGCTGCGAACGCTGTGAGGCGACCAGTATTAAGGAGCCGCGAATGCGGCAAGGTAGTGGTTCTATTAAGGAAAGCAAAAGGACAACGAAATAACGCCCGTAATAGTTACAAGACCGGAGGTCGACGGATGCTCCCTATGTCGCGGTGGAATGGGGAGATGAGTTGTGATGGGTTGGAAGAAGGAACGAGGCGACGAAGAGCCTTCCAGCAAAGATCCCAAGACAACGCTAACACTGATTTAGCTTAGCGCGTTCCGGCACGTGTCGCGCCACAGTTGGCGAACAAGAAGCGCGACAAAGTCCAGATGAGCTGCCAAATATCATGGGAGGCCTTTCTAAATTTTCTCAGGAGATACCTGATATATCAGGAAAAGTTAACACATCAATGTGTTAACTTATACTTAGCATATAAGATAGAGACCACAAAGCTAAAAGCAAGCCGATCTTTCAAATTAGGTGCAAGTTCACGTGCTGAGATACAACAGCCGAACACTGTGCTTCACGTGACTCTAAATCCACCTGACCAATAACGTGACCCTGCCAATGGCTCGAGCTCCAAGCTTGACGACCATTCGAATTCGCCGTCAAGCATCGTCTCCTCGAGGAACCGGCTCCGTCTCGATCAATTGGCTTGCAGCGCCATACCTCCAACATGGCCAGCAAGCTCTGCAGAAACAAGGCTCTGGCCTCCGTCTTGCGACCGGCCAGACCTTCGATTCAGGCGCGGACCGAAGCCGCTGTGCGGTGTTTCGTAACGACCGGCCGCCAAAACGTCGCAATGCCTAAGGACGCCCCCAACCCTCGCGATGCTCCCCGCGAGGCCATCGGCACCCTGACCGCCGCCCCGGTTAACCCTGCGGACAAGTACCAGCTCAAGGCCGACGCATTGCACAAGTACGGCTCGTGGGTCATGGGGTGCTTGCCCAAATACGTCCAGCAGTTCTCCGTCTGGAAGGACGAATTGACCATCTACATCTGTCCCACCGGCGTCATCCCTGTGTTTTCCTTCCTGAAGTGTGCGTCAATGGTCCTCAATTCTCTTCTACAAGCAACACAGCTAACATATGACAGACAACACCTCGGCTGAGTTCACCCAGGTCAGCGACATTACCGCCGTCGACTTCCCCACTCGCGACCAGCGGTTCGAGGTCGTTTACAACCTCCTCAGCGTCCGCCACAACGCCAGAATCCGGGTCAAGACGTACGCCGACGAGGCCTCGCCGGTTCCTAGCATCATTGGCCTCTTCGATGGCGCCAATTGGTACGAGCGCGAAATCTACGACTTGTTCGGTGTCTTCTTTGTCGGCCACCCTGACCTCCGCCGTATCATGACCGATTACGGATTTGAGGGTCACCCTCTGCGTAAAGACTTCCCCATGACTGGCTACACGGAGATCAGGTACGACGAGGAGAAGAAGCGCATCGTCACGGAGCCCCTGGAGCTCACTCAGGCGTACCGTAACTTTGAGGGCGGAACCAGCGCCTGGGAACAAGTTGGCCCTGGTGTTGACCGGACACCCGAGACGTTCAAGCTTCCAACGCCAAAACCTGAGGAGAAGACGGAAGAGAAGAAATGATGAAGCTACTGTGGCTTTTGTAAATAATTTTGTGTGCAAACAACCGATGCATATTCTGTGGTCATCATGCAGTGTCGCTGTCGTGGACTTTTGTGTGTACCAATTGCTGTAATGACTGTAGTTCTCGAATTGGTCTAGTATGGGGTGTGAATGATTCATGTAATCAGCCATCTTCTCTCAGTGACACCCACTGACGCAACCAGTGTTGGTACTCCCAAGCAACGAACCAGAGAAGTAACCAACCACTGTTGCTGGTGCACCACATTGACTTTGCCAAAAAATACATCAACCACTAGTTGAATGGCACTATTTTCGCAAGGACTTGGATCGAGGCCACGTCAAGCCTCTGAGCCAAACACGAGAACCAAAAAAAATTCACAAGCTCAAGATAAGCCATAGATTTGTATAGAATAACTCGATTTGGCCAGCAAGTCTTGAGCTACAAGGCCAGCCTCGGGAATAGCATATCCGGGAATTGGCCTGTAGAGACAGACTACCAAATGGCAGCTGCTCAGCTAGCCCTCAGCACAATACATTACTCCAGGAGAGATAAGGTATCCGATATGCCAGCTCGCACACATATATCCCGACAGAGCTACCGACGAAGCAGCAACCGGAAGCACAAATTTCCAGCCGGTTACACTGGTCAAAGCCGGCTTCGGGTTACAGAAGTATCCCCTTCTCCCGTCCATGCCACACAACAGGGGAAAGGAAGTGCCTAAAAGCCAGAAATACACATCTAGCATTCAATTCACAACCACAAGTTCACGTGAGACAAGGTATTAATATCTTGTTATTTATTCTTCTCATTGCGCTCAAAAAGCAAATATACCGGCCTTCATATGAGGTCTTAGGGAGAACGCGATGCCGCTGCCGCAAAAGAAAACGCAAAAAGCAATAAGGCCTCCTATCCGTTCCGCTCCCCTTATGTGTCCGTAACCAGCCAGATATGTCCGTAAGCGGGCGGGTATATATGTACAGGAACAAGCCACGCGTAAATTATCTTTTTCTGTCGGTCTCAGCAGCTCCCTCTACAACTTGCCCTTGTAGCCCTTGGGGGCAAGGTTGACGTTGTACTCGAGCTCGAGCGTGGCCTTGTCGTCGCCCTCGAGCGGCTTGAAGTCCACGACGAGATCGGGCTTGACGGCGAAGACGGTGTCGGTCGTCAACCAGGGGTCGTCGTTGGGGTAGAGCTGGGTGGTGCAGCCCTGGAAGTCGGCGTGCGTAACCATGATGTGGATGTGAGCGGGACGCATGGGGTGGCGGTCCATGAGGGTGAGCAGGTCCCACGAGGGGCCGTCCTGCGGCAGGCTGTAGGCGGTGGGGTGGAGGCAGTAGAAGTTGTAGCGGCCCTCCGAGTCGGCGCGGAACTTGCCACGCAGGTTGTTGGGGGTCTGGTTGTCAGGGTCCTGGAAGTCGTACTTGCCGTTGGCCGACGCCTGCCAGATGTCGAAGACGGCGCCGGGGATCGGCTGGCCCGTGGTCATGTCGCGGATCACACCGTGCATCTTGGTGACGCGGCCCTTGGGGGGCACGCCGTCCTGGATGATGCTGCCGCCGAGCTCGCGGAAGGGCGCGTTGGGCGACCAGAAGGGGCCCAGGATGGAGGAGGATGTGGGGTCGATGTCGCCCTCAGAGATGACCTTGTGGGCGATCTCGTCAACGAGGCTGGAGAGCTGGTTAGCAGGGTGATCCCGGGCAATGCTTTTCCCCAGAAAAAAAAGTCAGGAATACTTACGACTCGAGGCCGAGAATGTCACAGATGCGGTGGGACTCGTTACGGGTCTGGTTGCTCTCGCCGTAGATGCGGCCCACGGCGTTGACGAAGTGGACGGCGGACATCCACTCGTCGACGCTGAGCTCAACTTCGCGGGTGAAGTCGTGGAGGTGGCGGATCAGGGCGCCGAACACCTGGCGGTGCCGTGGCGAGGTCTTGGGGCCCATGTTGTCGATGACGGCCTGGGTGAAGTTGGGGTCGAAGCGGTGGGTAGGCTTTGCGGCGCCGTTTGTGCCGTTGGCAGCGCCATTGGTGCCGTTGGAGGCCATTGTGATGTTGGATGGGAGGGGCGGCGTCGTGTAGACAGGGAGACAGGCCAATGGAGGAGGGAGGAGATCTTGTTTGCAAGTGGAAGGTGGAGGGTGGCGGTTGGACTGGAATGCTGGAGAAGGAGATAAAAGCAGGAGATCTGGATGTTCCCCAGGTTAAATACAAGCACCTACATCGAGCTCGCGCGTCGCAATGCACTGCAGAATTCACTTGGATTGCGTGGTGTCATTTTCCCCGCCACCATTCAATCGGACGGAGCTCACGGCAGGTTGCCCATCCCCAAGTCCACCACAGCGGGAGTGGGGATGGAGGAGGAGGCGAGGCGGGAGAAATTTAGCCCTGCGGACCATGATCCGGCAAACGGGACCAGCGCCTCCAGTCAGGACCCGTCCCGAAGCCGATTCACCGATGGATTCTGGCGAGCCTCTTTTTCTTCGCCCTTGCGTCCTGCATGAGGAGGCGGCCAGTCTCGCAGCGATCCGGCCTGTCGGCGTGACAGCGTTCCTGTGCTTGGCAATCGAGGTGTCCTGGGTCGTGGAGCTCACCACGCCGGTCTGTGAATACGCCCACAGTTCCCCGGTTTCCCGCCTGGTCGGGCCCTTTTCTCGCGGGGAAATGCGCGTGGAGCACCTAAGGAAGAAAAGGGGACGTGGCAGCCGACGTGCTAGAAGGGCGAGCCAACGAGCCTGTGACGGGAGCTTGGGTGAGCCTTTACCCGGTTGGGACGCTTCGTGGGAACAAGGTTTTGCGGCAAGCGCTCCCGTTGCAGCTGCCACAGGTGAGAAATTCCGCCCGCAGGCCGAAGCGGCCCTCCATCTACCGCCAACACTTCCGACCCCTGGCCAGTCAGACACCTCAGGGCTCAGACCCAGCTCCGACCCACGAGACCCAGGCAAACCCCACACCTGAATACCAAGGAGGGCCTCCTCCTGACTGGGGCATCCGGGCCATCGGAGGGGCATCGGTGGGGGAGCGCGAACCGCGACGATAGATGCGATGGAGTCCAAGCGAAACGCGGCACGACACGGGACAGCCGTCAGGAACAAAGATACAAACTCAATTGCTCCAGGCTATCGATCATGAGGACCATCGTATGATTTCTTCGCCGGTCCCGTTTGTATTCTCCCGTCACGGTCGTTGCCGACTTTTTCAGACCGTCCCCTGGATTATCGGCAGAGCGCACCGACGTCATTCGAGCAAAATGCCCCTCCACCACTTGATGATCGGGACCTGGACCCCACCAGGCGCCATCTTCACCGTTCAGTTCGACGACGGAAATCTGACGCTCAAGCTCGTGAAGAGAACAGCAATTCCCCAGGACGAGCCGATATCATGGATGGCATTCGACGTATGAATTTTACTTTTCAGTCTTTGCTCGGCGCGGAGAATTGAATTCACTGTGCGCTGCTCAGATGCTCACTATGGACACAGCATGCCAAGAAGAACCTGTATGGCTCGGCCATGAAGAAATGGTCCAGCTTTGCCGTCAAGACCCCGACCGAAATCATCCATGAAGCGTCGCACCCAATGGGCGGTGACCGTATGTTATTCCTTTGCCCCCCAGCTGCACGCGCAATGTCCAGCTAATCAAGAGTTGTGCAGCCCAGGCAAACAGCTCCGAGACGAACACGCGCGCAATCTTCCTCTTGCCCGCAAAGCAGCCCCCGTACGCCGTGTATTGCAATCCCTTCTACAAGCATGCCGGCTACGGAAATGTGTTCTCCGTGTCTGGGTCTGGTGCTCTCGGGGAGAACATCCAGAACTACCCATACCAGGAAAACACGGGCATCCACGGCATGGTGTTCGACCCGACTGAGAGCTACCTCTACTCGGCGGACCTGACGGCGAACAAGCTGTGGACGCACCGCAAGCTTCCCTCAGGCGAGGTCGAGCTGGTCGGCAGCGTCGATGCCCCTGACCCGGGCGACCATCCGCGCTGGGTCGCCATGCACCCGACTGGCAACTACTTGTACGCCCTGATGGAGGCGGGTAACCGCATTTGCGAGTACGTTATCGATCCCGCGACCCATCTTCCCGTCTACACACACCACAGCTTCCCGCTCATTCCCCCGGGTATCCCCGATCGGGAACCTGCCACTAGGAAAGGGCTATACCGCGCCGATGTGTGCGCCCTGACGCAGAGTGGTAAATACCTGTTCGCGTCCTCTCGCGCAAACAAGTTCGACCTCACCGGCTATGTCGCCGCCTTCCGCCTGCGGGACTGCGGCAGCATCGAGGCTCAGCTCTGCCTCAACCCTACGCCCACGAGTGGGGGCCATAGCAACGCGGTTGCACCGTGCGACTGGAGTGACGAGTGGGTGGCCATCACCGATGATCAGGAGGGCTGGGTTGAGATGTACCGCTGGAAGGACGAGTTTCTGCACCGCGTGGCGAGGGTGCAGATCCCAGAACCCGGTTTTGGTATGAATGCGATCTGGTACGATTGAATGCGAGGGCGGTGCTTTATTGTGACTCGTACGAGTTACTTGAAGGTTGATAGGGGTACATCGTGAAACGAGTCGATCTTCAAGATGGGAAGGACGAATTGAAAATGATACAGTCTATTGAAAACTTTCGACAGTTGATTGGGTGGTTCGGATGTGTTTCGCTCTCCAGGGAGTACAGCGACTCGATAAATACCTCGTGGTACAGGGTGCTAATTCCGATGTGTTGTTAGAACCTGCGACGTGGCTAGGGTAGGGTGCCTGGTACCTACGCAGTAAGTATATGCGAGGGAGCTACCCCTGAAGTAAACAATGCGGTGCTGGATATCGTACACAGACCGTCAGAAGTGACCTTGAAGACAACAGCACGTCCAACAATAGACCATGAACTTTAGTCAGTGAATGACAGCCCAAATTCGCCCCATACCTACGGAGTGAGTGAAGGCCCGAGGCTCCGACCCCAAAGAAAGGGTCCCCTGAGCCATGCTGTGAATTTTGCTATTGTACATAAAGAATAATACATTCTAGAGAGTAACTCTGTAGGTATTCACCAACGCATATTAAAGCACAGTTAGGGTGTATTTCGACGTAATCAAGGCAATTCACCGCACGAGTAAGGCCTGCAGTGAAGTAGACCGGGACATGTCCTTGTGACATGAGCTATATGAGGGCTTCTCTACCTCATTTTTGCACGGAGTTGAGAGCGCCCGTCTTTTGACTTTGGGCCATCGTGGAGTTGGTTTGACGGCGGTGTGATAGAGTGTGGTATACTGGGATTTGTCCTGTTATAAATACATACAGTCCGAAATGACCCGGTTGTTGAGAACAACTTCGTCACTGTCTCCATGATGTTTGAGTTTGTGTCCATCTCGCCGGTAAGAAAACGCAGCAGAGTAGAAGTACGAACGTAGCAGTAGCAGGAAGTGTTAGGTGCCATCTTTCATGTTCTGTCCCCGAACCCTGCTCGGTATAGGGGCTACTAAAAGAGGGAGGGTGAAGATTTAATTTCTAGTTTATACTCGTGCCCATATGAGAGTAGGTAGGAATGACTAAGATGAGAGGGATATGGGTCTCAGTGTCATTGAATGCGAGAGTATTTGACTGTTGTACAACATTGAAGCTATACTATGTGAAATACAACGCGAGAATGCCAATTGCACCGTAGCCATCGTCTAGGTATTTGCACCAGACTCCTGCAGTAAAAGTGCGTTAGAGAGATCCCTCGAAAAGTTTGGAGTGAAACAGCAAGGCGTAGACTGCTACATGCCAGGCCTCATTCACATCTTGAGAGGCCGTGGTTTCATTACAATCGGTCATGAGAGAATGCAGGGCTTCCCTTTCAGATATAACAAGGCCTGTCGTTGAAGTGGGAATGTATTTTCGACATTGGGAGTACGGTACAAATGGACGGAGGTCATGGGGCGGATGGAGAGCCTTACAACACCACTGATTACCTTGCTCCACAGATTTCATGGCTAGGACGTATTGACCAATTCCCCGCCAAGGAGCCTTGTCACTCCCATACCGGAACTGCTGCTTCGTCTCGCCTCTTCGCTGTATCGCCAGCAAGCCAGCAGGTACGTCAATGGCAACCCCAACGTCCACATCCCGCTTCACCTCATAGCCCGAACCACTGAAGGGTCGTGAATCAAGCCTCCACTGCCCAGCCATTACTCCCCAGAGCTGGCCACCTCCAAACCCAAACCCTTTTATTTTTTCCTACCCAAGTACGAGGGCTTACTGAAGAGTTTCGATAGGCGCGATTCCTTGCCTTCTTTCTTCACTTCTAGGGGATCCTTCAATTGTAATAGCGCGGGCGTCGCTTGGTACTTATACGCCACAACGGAGTAGAGTTCCAGGCAGAACGGTCCAGTCTGCCGGCCGGAAAAGCTGCTCATATTAATTAGTACTGCAGCTGAACCTAAGTCTCAAGAAGGTGGCCCATACCTCCGGACCCAGAAGCGAAAACTCCGCATCTTGCTCCAGTCCAGCGGCGGCGGGCTCGGCACTACCTTGCCTTGGTCGAACGGCTTGAAATCGCGAAAGTGCAACACCCTTCTTCCTCCCGTGTCCTTAACAGTAGAAAAGTTATGTTGCCAGGTAACGGAGCTCTCCAACACGTCCTCGAGTACGATGGTATACTCCAGGCCATCCGACTTCTTGATGTCTATGACGAACGCATTGTACTAGGCTTGTTTATCAGCAACAGCAATAAAACAATACCTGTTCATCTCGGCAGGTATGCAGATATACCTCGGACAGGTCCGGCGCGCACCAGCCCGCGCTTGTGCCCCCCAGTTTCCCGCAGGGACCCGGGCTTGGCCGGCGAGATGGTGCGAAGTCTTCATTTATCTGGTCATCAGACGATCCGGAGTCTTCATTTGTCTGGCTGACAGACGGTTCGATGTCTGTATTTGTCTGGTTGGCATGCATTCTTCCATCGAATCAGGCAGGGAGTAAGTGGTGAAATGTACTGCCAGAGAAGACGACAGAGCCGTCCAGTTTCGCAGTCCCACTGCTTCTGATCTGCGTCGTGTCCCAGGGACTGTAGTTGCGTAGAAAGGGCGATCAGTAGGTACTCGCTTAGGGGCCACTGTCTATTTTCCGGCACCTACACTCTGTTCTGAGGGTCGCCGGACCCGAAGAGGTTTAAGCAGCGGTTCTCGCCACCCGACATTATTTGCTGATATCTGCCTAGTTCAAACTAGTTGGGTGTATGCAAGCGAGAGTTCCCACTGGAAACGAAACGATGGTGCTCGATGGTTGGGGGTGTGCAACCGATTGGGTTGGGGTGGGTATTGGGGATAATGTCAACGCACGTTGTGATGTTCCAGCGTTGGGCGATGTATCGTGATGAAGTGATCGAGGCCTGCCTGTCTCACTTAGGTGTCACTGGCCTAGAAGGTTTGCATTCGCAACCGAAGTTCCATCTGATAAGATGCGCCTTCCCAGAGGCCGGGCAGACAGGTACGGCGGTAGAGCAGGTCTTGGGTGAGTAAGCTCATAGGGCTGAACCGTGGCCTTGGCGCCGGTGGCCGAGATGCGGGGCAATCGCCAAGACGGAGGCAGTCATCGGTCTTGGCGTCTGCCCTCAGCTCTGCCGCCCTGCCCGCGCAACACACGTATCACGGGAGAGGCTCTTCCTGGTAAGGTGCCTAGCCTTCGCTCACGGCGATGCTTCTGGCTTTGAGCGTGCTCCAACCCCCATCCTACATCTACATCCCCGAGAGCCATTGAATCTGTCCACTTGACTAACCGCAATGTTGCATGGAAAACGGAGGATTGTCGGAAGGCTCCTGAACCTTGAGAACGGGAAATCGAACGAAAACGCTCAACGGAGCGTTGTTGGGCACGCACGGGGCCTTCGCGAATTCGTAGTGCCTAGTCCGTGTTTGACTGCGTCCAGAAAAAGCTGCAGCCCCTGCAACGTGTCTGCCGCGTAGTCGCGGAATATCAGCTTCGCACTCGGTCTCGATAAACGCCATACGCCGGACGCCAGACGCCAAGCGCGAGAAGCCAGGGTTCCCGAATTGGAAATATCTAATCGCATCGTTGCGGCTGTGTGTCGGATGTACCTCGACGCCAAGGGGAGTGGTTGGCTTCCTTCGGTCTCCCTTCCAGCCACTCTCTCGATGTTTCGTCCCACCCTCCCCCTGCCTCCTCAATATCCCCTCTCTATCGGCGACAGCAAAGTGCCCTGGCCGCCGTGTCGGTTCAGGCAAGATACTTCCCTCGACTGTAACCCGTAGGAACGGGCGATATGCAAGGCCGAAGGCCGTGACAACGGACTTTGGTTCCGATGACATATAGCTCCCAACAAGCCACACATCGAATTCTTCCGAGGTCCGACGGGTTTGAGAGTCGAACACCTCTTTGCGAGCCACCAAATGCCACACCACTCGAGACTCGATCCGCCCATGGACAATGCACGCCGCTGGCTCTCGCGACGCTCGGTGTGAGGGCAACAAACGGTGGACGATCATGAGTTGTTTTGCGCACACCAACCCATCCATCCCATCCCACCGATGCACACACATCCCGCCCTCATGAACACACCAAATGCCGAGCCGGAAAATATACGATCCCCCTGAGGAACAACGTTTGGGACTTTGTCTACCCGGGCCGGGCGCCGTACGCAGTACTGTGCAATCACCTCGTGTGAAGATTCTGCGAGAACCCTAGCGATCATTTGAAAGATATGCCCTCTTTTTGGTAATCGTAGTGTAGTCCCTGGTTTTGCGACAACGTCAATCTCAGGACCCATGTGCTGCCCAATCAGAAATCCCGGCCCCGGCTCCGAACAAAGCGGTTCCCTGTCCATCGTGCCTTCCATAGATGCACCCGTGCCTCTTTGACAAGACGCCAGCGAGCCCAGCAAACAAACGGGCAGCATGGACGGAGCGGTGCGTTTTTTGAACTTGACCAGAGCGGAACTGCAGTTCGCAATTTCGCTCGCATCCAACAAGACGGAGTGTCCTCCTGACGGCAGCGCCTGCCAGGCATTGAATCGGATAGTTGGACAACCCTAGGATCCTTCGTTGAGCTATCTCAGGATTGCGAGCACCGCCCCGTTGAGCGCTTCCAAATTTCCAAATTCATCATTTAACCCACCACAGACCGCGCGGGCACAAGCACAGACGAAGCATGGGGTGTTTTGGGCCTTGGGCCCTGTCCCGCCCACGCCATTTCGACACTTGCCGAATTCGATCACGATAGCTCCGATGGCCGCCAGCCGGCCCGGTCGGTTATTCACCCGCGATGCCAATCCAAAACGGTTTCCCTTCCTGCGATCTTCCATCTCATCAAATCCTCAACCCGACCGGCTTCTGCTAGAGACTCCAAATGAGACGTTAGAGTATTGTCGTCTCGCCGTCCCGAGCCTATTTGAGTGAGATTCCCGCGTTTGCCATGGGTCCAGCACCTGCGACGGCATCTGCCGCGCAACCAGAGCAAATGTGACAAGCGAATGGGGGCCGTTGGAATTGTTGATGCCTGGCGCCAGAACGCGGCTTGGTCACATTCCTAGCCGCATCCCCCTTTTGGCCCACTGGGTCTGGCCTGGGCTTTGAGGAGCCTTGGCTTCCCAGCAACCCCAGTTCATTGCCCATGTGGAGGGGATCCAGGGCAACTCGTGGTCCTGTGCTCGAGCGCGGCGCAAAGTTGCGGGGCTGTGACATTGGACGGCCGCATTCAACAGAACCTTCACCGCAATCCAATGACGGCCAATCGCATTCGTACCAGCACGGGCAACTGTCTGGTTGCCATCGACAGCGGTGCATCGAAGAGCAGCGGGTAGCAACAAGAATTGTACAGCAGCAGAAACCAAGGGGTAGGCCACCCGTATGTTTTCACGGGCCTCGATCACTGCAGATCAAGAGTTCTTGGCGGCCTGGTCAGGCTTGGTCTTTTTCAGCCCCCATCTCGATTCTCGAAGTTCCGCAACAAGCGATCGATCTCTCATAGCCTGTTTTGCCAGGCATATATTGTATTTTCGCAAACGGTTACACAAAGATCCTCCCGGTTCTTTTTCATCTATTACGGCTTGTTGGGAGTTCTGTTCAGTTCTCTTCAGTCGAGTCACTTTCGCCGCCCCTGGACATACAGTTTTGAGGAGCGCAAGCCCCGTGGGCCCCCTCGACGCCGGCGACCTGTGTGTGGAACACCTTGCAGTTGGAGATCTGGTTGCCGGCCCCGCCCCCTTGTTTGTACAGAGCCTGGAGAACACTCGACCCAAGCACGCTCTCTGGGGACAATACCCAAATCACTAGATCTGCAAGCCCAGGGCACGGGCATCAAGGTGAGGGAAAGAGGGCAGGAAAAACGACACATCAACATCGCTTCGAAATGCCATCCAGAAATACCAACACAGCTGCGGGGGTATAAGTCTCCGACCAGGCACGGAGGTAAAGACAAGCCGCCAGCTTCATAGCTCCGATCCCGTCCCCTCCTCGGACGCCTGCTGGCGCCATTGGCGTGTGCGTGTGTTGTTTCGGGTTGGTTGGTGGGCTCGGTTCGAAGGACCGACGCCGCCACCACCACCACGACGAAGATATGCATGGTCCCAGACTTGCGAAACCAGGAACATGCTCCTTCGAAAGGTCTTCGGTTTCGCCCCACCCGAGATTTCACCCCTCCCGTGGGAAAGGACCGTATTCTACCCTTGTGTACGTGTACTTCGTACTCAACATTAACTTTCAACGCTGCCGTCCGGCTGTCTGGGGCTCATGTGCAAAGCTCTTGGCGATTTGCTGCGTTGAAGCGCCGGCTTCTTCGGCGGGCCTCTTTATTTTCAATAAGAGGGCATACAACACAAATGCGATCCCGAGGCTGGTTTGCGAGGCTGCTCGGAATCCGTTCCGCACCCACTCGGTATGAGGTACCCCCCCTTCTGTCCCTCCTCCACTACGAGAGGTAGGGCTCGCACTTCTGCGAAATCTGCCCTGCTGTGCCTGTCCAGCAGGATGGAACAAAAAACCGCAACCATTCGCTTGTAGGATCGCACGCCCAAGGGACGACAGGCAATAGATCGACAATGTAGCATTCGCGGATTGTATTGTGGATTACAAACCCGAGAGACGGTTTTGCCTTGATGATTGGCGTTCTCTGCCCCCCTGCTGCTCTGCGGAACAATAGACAGGCGAGGGGGGAGAGGGTTCTTTGTCAGATTCTTAATTGCTCTTCTTCTCTCCCAAGACGTCAGGGCTGGCTAGCCGGCTCGCCAAGGCCAGGCCAGTGAGGAGGACGACGGGGGAGAGACGGACAGTGGAATTGGAATTGGAATTCCACAAACAGCTGTTGCTGCGCTGCACTGCAGCAGGTAGCACGCCGTTGGTTTTGAACTGGCAATGACACAACTTGATTGGCCTCCTGCTGGATGAATGGATCGGACCTGATCAAGTGATCCGACCTACCTACATACCTACATACTCCCCAAGGTCGATCCCAACGTTGCCAACACCTGATGGAGACACCCAGCCGTCCTTCCAGTCCTGTCCTGTCCTGTCCATACAGCATAAAGTGCAACAAACCTGCTCCCTCTTCATCCATGGCTCGGAAGCCCAACCTGCCGTTAGCCACCCTAGGGCTTAGCGCACCTCTGTTGGTGTGAACAGTGTGTGTGTGTGTGTGTGTGTGTGTGTGTGCGTGTCACTGCTAGTTGCTGCTGCTGCGTGGTCCTTGTGGTCTTGGTCTGTTGGTGCCTGCCTGCTGGGTTGGGTGCATATATCGGCTTTCGCTCTAATTTCCGCCCACCTACCTACCTAGGGAAGAGAAAGCGCGGGCGCGGGTCGGGCGGGTTTTGGGCAGGGCGCCGATCGTGGGCCGACCGGAGGGAATCAAACTGCCCTCAATCCCGTTCGTTCCCTGTCAATGTCAGTCAATCGGGGCAATGTCCGCCCCTGCCCCTCTCCAACCCCGGAAGGGCCGGAGTTTGGGGAGCGGGATGGAAATAGGATTCAGTTGTTGGCGAAGCTTGGATTGCGCCATTCCTGTCAGAAGTCACTTATTGGTAAATAGTTTCAGTGTGTGAGTGTGCAAATGTATGTTAAGTGTATGAGTTTGGAATTGTTCTCGTCTGAATTTCTTGTCTCGTCAAAGATGGGTAAGTAAGGCATCTAGATACTGCTCTCTTGTCCCAAAATGACTTGGTATCATCAAGAACACCTCAAAACAGACTGGACTGTCATCGCAGTCCCCCTTCCCAGGCCACTCAAAAACAACAAGGGATGGTATATCCCCCGAAAATGTAACCGAATCCAAGCTCTGTGACCGCAGAGCTGGGCCTCGAGAACAGAAAATACAAAACCCGGGCTGCGCCTTTTGACGCCGTGACCCTGAACTCCTCCATAGCATTGAGCGCCATTTATATGCTTGCGGCTCCAAGAATTCCGTTGGATGCCGCCCCAAATCCCATTCCATAGACATCAAAGTTCGTGACAAGAAGAATAAATCGTTTCAGAGGGGAGAGAAAGAAGGGCCTTTTAGATATGCTGGTGGACCATGCCGGGAGAACCGGGCATTGACAATGGCGTTGTTGGGTACTCGTAGCTTCCCGAGTCCGAGCAGTTTGCCGAGTGGTCATAGGAGTGTGACAGAGGAGGAGTCTGTATTCCGCAAACATCCATCAGCAATCGGTTCGGGATTTCTCTCTATCGGTGATCTCGGGCACGGTGATGATGGTTTGGGTGGTGATGTGGGTGGTGTGGGAGAGCTGGGCTGCGCGAGGAACTCACATGAGGCATATGGTCGTAGGGCGAGGGGTGGCCGGCACTCATGTCGACACCCGGGAGGTAGCTGTTGTAGCTCATGTAGGGGAGGTTGTCCTCGGCGGCGGCGTAGCCTGTCGTCTCCCGCTTGATGGCGTCGCTGAAGTGTGTCATGGACGGCAGCGTCACCGGTACCGGTGGTGCTGAGAGGTACTCTGCGTACGTCTCCTGAGGTCTGTAGCCTTGTACGGCAGCACTATAGGGCGGCAGCAGCATCTCCTCTGGCGGCGGTGGGTAGGCCGAGTAAGCAAACAATGGTGGTGTGTGGGATCGCTCCCGCTCGTTGTGGTACGAAGGAGGGAAAAGGTACTCGTCGTCGTGATGCATGGGCGGTGTGAACTGTCCCTGGACCTGCTGCTTCATCGGGGCCGGGGCCGCGGGCTTCTGTGACTTGGGTTGCTGCTGGGTGCGCTTGGTGCTGCTCTTTGATGCCGAACTCGACTTCTCACCCCCTGACGAGGCGCCATCAGAGCTGCCGGCCCGCCTCTCGAGTTCCTCCAGACGCTTCTTGAGCTTCTTGCCTAGAACGAGGAAACTTGTTCAGCAACTGTGCCCCTCCAATTCGCCCCTCAACTCGGGGGCTCAAGGATTACCTACGGTAGTTGCGCTGGGCAATGCGGTTCTGTATCCTCCGGCGCTCAGCGAGGTCTGAGATTTTGGTCCAGTCCTCGTCTGGGTTGGCGGAACTGCTGAAGGCACTGCTGGTGCCGTGCGTGGAAAATTGGCGCGGGGCAGGCGGTGCCTGTGCGGCGTACGCATATGTGTGCTGAGACATGGTGAACATTGTGAAGACGGTATTGCTTCGGCTGCTGCTGTGTGCGACTGGGATGGGATGGATCAACAAGAGTATGAGGTCAGGCCCCGTCGTGAGGGTAGGACAAGATGTATAAGTCCTTGGAATGGTATGTTGGTAGCTGGCAACTTGAAGGTCAAGACGGGGTAGGTAAGGTAGTGATGTGGGAGGATGGGGAGCCTTCTGTGTTATATATCCAGAGATCTTTGCATCCGAGCCTTGGGGGTGGGAGGGGAGGCGTGCCTCGCATCCACATGGTCCCCCAAGGTACACCCCCCTAGGACACGCCTTCTGCGGCCATGATGCAGGGATCGCAGCGGTCGCGATACACAGCACCGCAGATTGCCCGGGGGGGAGGGGGGCGTGGTTTGGGGGAGGAGCCCAGAAGCGACAAGGTCCCCAAGTACCTACACCTGTTTCCTGCAGCCTGGCTTTCGACAGGGATGCTGTGGTGTACCCTCGCCGAAGAGGCAGCGAGGCCGCATGCATGCAGGGAACCTCTGCGGCCGCGTTGACAGGTACCCACGTACCCGATACGTTACAGGGCGTATTCCGTCCGTCAGGGACCTCGCACCCTCTCTCGCACTTTGCAACTCGCGCCTCATCCCATCGCACGCCCACCCGGAAAGCTGCCGCGAATGTGCTGCCGATCCCAAGCTGCGGGCAGATTGCCGTTTTCTAGTTGGGCAGCCAGCCAGTGTGCCAGTCCGTCCTCTCATCACCAGACCTCGCAAGACCGAAGGGAGCGTGGGGGGGAGGAGCCACCAGGAGCATCGGGGATCAGGCCGGCTCTTTCGTCGACGCAGCAGGCTTGGGGAGCATCAACAAGCCACAGACACATGGCCAGCAGGTCAATTCCCCGTCACCGCCAGAAGCGTGGGTGCTCCCTGTGAAAGCGGGAGGGGGCGTGGAGCGCATCCATAGGGCGTGCAGCCGAACTCTAACGGAGTGGGCGCAGGCAAAACGGAACGGTTTATCGCAACTATTTTAGAAAAGAACCCTCGCTAGGCAGCCACGAAAAGTGCCCAAAAGTGGGTAAAAAGCTTTGTGGGCTAATTTTACCCCTGTCGCACTCGAGCACCGACCGGGGTGGCGAGCACGAGCCACTGGCAGGCCAGCCCAATGGCATGTCGTGAGAACGGGTCGGCAATCCTTGTCCTTTATCCTGCGACTTGCTGTCCCCGGATCGCGTCTTGGGCCGTAGGGCTGTGGCTCGTGTGGTTGGCACCATTAACGAACCAACCAACCACTGAGGGCAGCGTCTTGTCCCTGCGGTTCCACCCACGCTTCTGCACTGCACTTTTTGTGCTGGCTCGCCGTTGGATTCGGGCCCTCGTTCAAGCAATTCTAAACAAACCCTGCCCAGATGGCAGAAGACGACGGGTCTGCGCTTGTGCGCTAACGGAATGCAGTGCAGGTGATCCCATCATGGCCGAGAAGAAGGCCGAGCACGACCCAGAGATGTGCCGCTGTACATGATACCCCATACACCAAGCACGGCGACCAGCCCTAGGGAGCAGCTGTCTGGCTGTCCAACCGCCGGAATGCACCTGGGCAGGACTGGGCAGGGCCAAAGAATCGGTTGTCATCGTCGCTGCCGCATAGAATCAGCAATGACCTGGACGGGGAATGGAACATCGGTATAATCCGCAAGGGGAGACGCCCTTCTCACTTGAGACAACCATATACGCCGTGGTGCATGCTATCCAGCTTCAATAGACAGGGGAATTCGGCAACTGCAGATCTGGACCTCGGTCAGCTTCAACCCAGATGGCTATGCTCGCCGGTGTTGTCGCCTCTCGCTGTCCAGCGCAAATCCGGGGTGCGGGGCCGAGTTGCCCTCGTCGACAGGCGATTCGTGCTGCGAATAGTCTAGTAACTAGACTCTAGTTGCTAGTAGCTCCACATATCGAGGCACAGCGAGCGGGTTTTGCAATCCACACTGCAACACGAACGGCCCGCAAGGTTGCCGAAGAGCCTACTAAGGCGAAGATGGGGTGACAAGATGGAGCTGGTTGCACATGTGCGAGGTCGGCGGCGGAGCTGGCAGTGTTTCCTTCGCTCAAGTCCGTACAGACGAGTAGTCAGTAATCTGTAATGCTTTGATCAACAGTGGAAATTTGGGCCGTGCCACTTTGGGGGACCACATACGCCATATGTGCTGGCATCATCGGGAGAACAACCGTGCAGTGGGCAGTTGATCCAAGGGTGTGCAACTGATGAGCTTCCAGGTTGTAGTCTTTGATCCCCTGGAGCGTCGCCAGTATCCAGTCCCTTGGTGACTGGAGTCGCAAATAGTCCGTCGTAAGTATTGGCTGGTTTGCGGTCCTGTCGCATCTCGGCCAAGGCTCCCAGCTTCCTATTTAGGAATATGCTACAAATCCTCTGGGCCCGTACACTAGTGTAGCATGCCAAGGCGTGATACTCTAGAATTGCGGGACCGATCAGATCCAGTCCTCGACCGATGAGAGGAGGAATGGTTGACGAAATGCTCGGCTCGATCCAACGGCGGCAATTGCCGAACGAGTCTCAATTGACTCTGACACTGCCGCATTATTCCGTTCACCAAATCCAGGGGCCAAGCCACAACGTAACCGACGTCTTGGATGTCGAGAATTTCGCGTGTTCTGCTGGGTTGTCATGGATATCAAATCTCGCGGGCCTCGCCCGCCAGGTGCCAGCCAGCGGGTGGCTTGTGCCTGGTGTGATTCTGCGGCGTTGACAAGTAGTGGTAGCAGCTTCGAGAACAATTCCATTTCAACCCCCTGTCTTTCTCCAAATGTCTCGCGGATTGGGGGCGCTTCTGCCCCGACACCACGGACCCAGAGGGTGCACGGTCCAGGGATCGAATTGGCGAATCACAAGCCAGGCCACCCCAGTCGAGGGTCTGAAATCAACACCGATGATGGGGCGGGGGGTATCATCACCATGACCATCAACCCACAAGACGGGAACATGAATGGCTGACTATAGCCCAAGCATGATGGCGAGAACTTCGTAAACGGATACCTTGGCAATACACCATCACTGGGTGCAAATGCCCGCTCTTCTGCAGTGTTCTTTGCTATGGCAAGACAAATGACAAATATCGTGCAAGAAGAGGGCAAAATACAAGATTTGTAGTACTTGACGCGGTATTATTGCCCCAGAATCAATGATACAGGACCCCCAGCGCGAGCTTTGGCGGTGGTCTCGGCGCTCTTCCTGAACTTGCTTGCTAATAGCTCAACCCGAAATAGTGCGATTACAAACGCCGCGTTCTCGGCGATGATTGGCCAGAACCCGCAATGCCCCACATCAAAGTCTCGGGTCAATGTTGTTGACAGTCACGGGCAACATCGGCCCCAGACAAGTCGCCGACCTTTTGCGCCAGGATCCTCCCAACCATGGCACAACAGCACACCTTCAACCAGCTAGGGCACGTAGGGGCCTTCGAATGTCCACCATTTGAGGCCTAATTCTGCTGCCTATGGTTCTTTGATGGCACACACCTCTCACCTACCGCCGCGTTTCATTGCTGCTCTCCAACGCTGTCGGGTGCTGTGCGGACGTGCTTTCCACCGGTCCACTGCTCCTTCCATCGCTGGGCTGCTTCATCAGCGCTGCAACGTTGATTTCGACCAGGCGATGCAAAGTTCCGGACAAAACTGGCGGTCCCAGCACTGCGGCGCAAAATACTGACAATTGACATCCTCCCAAGTTGGCCTCGCCAACTGGGGTCCTCGGTTGCCCGTCATTTCACCACCGTCGGCCGCACCCTGTCAACTCACCTTGCTGTTCTGTTCTCCCGCGTAGCCGATTATCACGCCGTGTCTGGGCCCACGATCACTGATCGTAAATAGCCCCCAAGAGAGGCCAAGAACACCAATATCCGCTTTCAACTCTTGGTACGGACTACGCGCTCACAAGACGCCAGTAGCCGTTCAGGTCCTTCTGCCCTACGCCTTACCGACAAAGGAAGGCCTCCAGTCCGCGTTCCCCCGTCGAGCCGATAGTTAGGCATTTGCGGCTGTCGTGCGCGGATCTGGAGGCTCAGGGGATCAATGGGTGGCAGTGCAAAACCGCTCTGTTGTTTGCCGTCAACATATACGGCTCCTCTCGGCTCCGCAACCCCATATGCGTCTGTCCACTGGTTCTGCCCGTTCGTAAAGCTACCACACCATCAGTCGGTGCGTATGCCCAAGTCGGTGCTTCTTCTCCGTTGCGGCCCGCATGTTTCCAACAAAGGGGCAGCATGTAGGCTAGTCGCCTCAGCCTTACTGTGGTACAGCGGTTATCTTGGGATTCTCAAATTAGGCAACCCGGACATCTTGAAGGCCATTGCTGAGGGGCCCACGTGGCTCATCGGAGTATGATAACCCGGGATTATCTTAGTGCTCCAAACCGCTCTGTAGTTGGAGGCATAGGGCCGATCTGCCAATTCAAGGGGCGACCTCAGTGAGGTGCTTACGCGGGAGCACTCTGTCCTTCAACAGGTGGGCCCCTTGGCTTCCGCAAGAGCCACGTCGCCGTGCTCACCAGCGAACCCACAGCCCGAGGGCTGCCAGACCCCAGTCAAGACTTGGAAATACACATTCTCGGAAGGCCCGAACGCAAAGACCTCTTGCCCTGAAGTTCTGATTTGGAGCCGCCGAGGAACGTCTAGGCCCTCCCAGGCACGTACGAGCAGGCGGCACCCTTCTACCTAGCTCGATATTTGCACCTGGGTAGTTGACAAGACTGGACGTTCAAAACGACAGCTGGTCCGTTGTTGTCCTCTCCTGCTGATCACTTTTGGGGGCGGGAAACTCGACACAGAGTGTCAGTCAGTTAGCTACCAGGCTCACTGACCCTCAGCCAGAGCGCGAACTTGCGATGTGGCGGTCAACCGCGGTTCCAGGTCCGGAACATCACTAATTCACACCACCTCGCTGGGTCGTGCAGGGTCAAAACCAGGCGTCTCTTTGCTCGAGACTCAGCTAAAATGTTGGTGGCAAAAGTACCTACATTACTTATCCGAAGCCGCCCGGCGAGGCTAAACAACAGATGTCACAGCAACAGGTGGCTGCTCTACACCCGACTTTTTCATGGCGAACAGTTATTAACGAGGAGAGCGGCGTAAGAGGTTATCCATGTTGTCTATATGGCTCTTATTACAGGGGCCATGGGGGCCAAAAGCTGTCTCACCACCACTAGCCTCAACCAGCAGCTCGTAGGGCTACTTGTTACAGATTGCATGTCGGCGCTCTGTACATTGACGGCGGTGTCGACATGCTTGGCACGCGGCGGTAGGCCCAACCGTGTTCCGGGTAGTCACTTAAGGTGCTGACCGCACAGTCCACGCCCTCTGTTTTCGCCCCAAGCCTCTGCGGCGGAAGGGCTGACGTCTGTCGATTTGCCCGAGACTTACCAGAGAACCTAAAATAAGGTTAGATGTTTGTAAGCCAGCCAGTACCCTATTCAGCTGTCAAGATGTCTGTGGTCAGAGCCCTCACCGGTTTGGCAGGTCGGTGCCCATCAGCACACGACCAATGCAGAGGAGGTGGTCGGCAAATCACAAGAACGAATGACACCGAGCCAGGCCGTTCTGAAACAACAGAAAATCTTTGATGCGTTTAGACATGCATCAAGGTGGAGTTCCACCATTCCTACGGAAGGAAGCCCTATCAGCATTCAGATAACCGTGTTATCGCAGTTCACGGTATGTGGCCCAGTGACAAATGCAATGCCATCATGGTTTCTTAATTGCAAGCAAGAGGATCGATTCTGTACTACACCGCCCACAGAACAAACCTCCGGCCGCTGAGCTTTTGCACAATTGATAAAAGGGTCAACACCTACAGCCAGCACAACGGGCTCCCACGACGTTTGAACCGCTGCATGCGCTCTCTGCGCAGCCTAACGCTCGTGAGTGTCCCCTACAAAGGCTGCAAAAATGCTGCGGACCACCTAGTTTCCAGGCAGCGGAATTGTTTACACTATTTCCGGCTTGGATTAACCAACACCATCGGTGAAATATCCCTGCCACCACAACCGTCAAAGCTGCTCCTGAGGCCACTGCTCCTGAGGCCAAGCGAAACTTTCCTTCGCGTGGCCGGCAAGCATGGGAGCAACATGAGATGAAATTGAAAATCTAGGGCAGTGCACTGAAAAACTGGCTTGTCCGTTCGTTCCATTCCGGGCCGTGCGGAGAATGCTACACCAAACACTCCTTGGCTACACGCTTCATGCTTCAGAACAACTCCCCTCTGTTGCAGCTTTAAGTGCTATATCGAAGCCGATTGGTCCTTAAGACGCGACATCAGACCTGTAAGGCGCAAAATTCAGGGCGTAGAAACCTGCAGTGTACGGTCTCGGACACTAAACCCAACCCGCCTATATCCCCTTTCAGCGAGGTCAAAGGCTTACACGCTCGTTACGGAAAATGCTAGCATGGAGAGCGACGAAGTGCGGATCGCGGCCGCAACCTCTACTGCAAGTATCGTGAGTGCGATATTGCTCGGACTGGCCTCCGGCTGCGTCTACCATGGTACGCTGCGCACCCGCCATGCAAGCCCCCTTTCTAGACCGTCACACAAATCTACGCTTTCCCGGGGAATTGGACTCGGGGTCCGGCTGGGTTGCTCTCCGGGACAGCTTCTGCGCCGTGCGGCGGCGTAATCGTTCATCTCAAAAGCCTGGTATTGCACGGCGCCCTTGACGTCCTACCACATATCTAGCTCTCTTGGTTGACGGCGACGTGGTCGGCTGGCTGGGCAGATGGGCGATCCGCCCCTCCTTTCTCCTCACGCCGCAACGGATGGAAATGAAGCAGACGACGGGTTCAAGGCAGCGGGCCCATATTTCTCAATTTCCCATCCGCAGCCGAAAGGTACACTATGCGCGCATACATAAAGCTCCCGTGTTCCCCAGGAGCCAGCGAGAATCTTGTGCCCCTTTTGGGAATCAATGCTGCTTTGGGCGTTTCAACTGAACGCAGCTCCCGCATCTACGAGGCAGACTCTTCGACGAAGGAAGGGATCCACAAACGGCCGAGTTACCCCTGGGGACATGCCCGGATCTCTTTCCCATCAACGCCTTCCTTACAGGGAGAAGAAACGCGGGGAAAGAGAATGGAGCCGAGCTATGCCGACAGCCAGCCCTACGATACACGTGTGTGGACGCGATAAGTCACAACTGCTCCACAACCACTCGTAGGAGAGGGACAGCTGGCGCTGGCTGCTTATGGCTGCTTTACGGTTGGGAGATAGTGTAGGGAAGGGGAAAGGAGTTATGAATCCGATCGGGTTGGCCCCTAACCTCCCCTCTTCTCCCGGCGATATCCCCATGGCGTCGCGCCGTGCCATCTGCTGGGCTCGACGGGCCGCCGGATGGGGAACGCCTCCTTGGCGTGTGAACAACGGTTTCTCGCTGACAGCGATCAGCAAACATCGCTTGCCCTTCGGCCGGTTCACACTTCTGCCTATCGTATGCTCTCACCAGCAGGACCGATCAGAAGAAGCACGTCCGTCCCAAAGGGGCAAATCTAGAGCCGAGAGTCGCAAGTTCGGCAGTGCAGGCCAGCGATATTATCATCTGCATCCATCCGGGAGGCGCCCCCTTACACCCCTTTTCTTGGAGTCTATGCATGCAGGTACACATCCGCGATGTATGGAGTACAGTACGTGTTGCCCAATACAAGCACAGCACCGCCACATCTCGTCGCCCGGGGTCTCCCGGTACGCATATCATGACATATCAAAAACCCTAAACCGCGTCCAGACACGATAGCATTTTGAAATGCTTCGTAAAAATCTCTGTAATCACCTCAGTCTTTGACTCGCAAGGGTTCTCGCGCTTGAGCACTCTGACAGCCTAGTTTTAGTTTAGGTCTCGACCAAGAAAATCACCAATATACAGATACCCCCCCTCCTGCAGTGTAAGATATCCAGACGGTGAGTTCCAGGCAGAAAATAAAAACGGAGAAGGAGAGCAGGGAGGCCTCGTGTCTGCAGTAATCAGAAAATGGGACAAAACAGAGGCTATTCGGATGAAGCTAGAGGAGCGGGCTACATCTGGAATGTGCGTTTACGCAACTCCGTGAGTCCCGAAACGTACTCCGTGCATACCGACCCATCACCGGATACGCTTGAGCGCCGTTTAGGAGAAGGAAATAACAGGAGATAGTAAAGTGATCAGTAAAACGTGTGGACATGCCGGCCGCAGCCGAGTACGATGGAGTGTTCACGAAATAAAGTGATCACTAAGCTACTGGAGGCCCGCGATGGTGCGATCATGCCAACCTGGGGAACGAAACGCAGGGTACTTGTGGTTTAGCTCTCTCTGGGGATTTCATCATCGGTGTCTTTTCCATATGCCGGAGATCTACATACGCTGCAGCTCTTTCTAGGTGGGCAATAGTGCAGTTATTTGGAAGCCTCCTTTCGCCATGTCGCCCGTTGTGATGGGTCTCCCGCGCCATCCGCAAACGGGACTTTTGCACCCATTTCGGGAATGGCAATGTCGGTCTGTCAGGGCCGCCAAGCGCCCGACCCGCGCCCGGGTCGCTCGGATCGGGGTTAGTGCGGACATGACGAGCGTTGTCGTGTAACGAGTATTTGGAATCAGCCCAACGACATGTTGAGATAGATGTATGTCTTTACCACAGCGGACTTGGGGCAGAAAGTTGAAATGGAAGGAAGAAAAAGGGTGGAAAAGGAAGAGGCAGGAAATCGCAAACACAGACCCCATCAGGATTCAGCATGAAAGCCTCTTCCCGGTAGTGAGGTGTTAAAATAGGGGACATAACCCCTTCTAGAGGCTTGTAGCTCCGGAATCCAGGCTACATTAAAACGGCCGGGAAACGAAGCGCGTGATCGCGCAGCAGTTGCAGGGGGCGCCCAGACGCGAAACATCTCCTTCGCTTTCCCAGACTGTGCCGACGGGGGTGTATACGACAGTGGACTGAATCCGATGATGCGAGCATGGCAGCATAGAAAGTTGGGAGGCACGGAAAGCTCGGGGGGCATGGAACGGGCTCGGATGCGTTGCCGTGACGGAGATTTCCTTCCACATGGAAACTTATGCGTCCAACACGCGGTGTGAGCGACGCGGTTCCATGACAGCACGATAACCGGTCTGAGCGGCGTGGTCAGGCGTACTTTTGGCGCTAGGGCTGCCATCGTCTGCTGGTCGTCAAAGCCGCGAACTCCGCTGCCGTTGATGTGATTCTCGACAGAAAGCGAGGGCAAATGGCAGCGTTTGACCTGTTTCTGCTTCCGTTTCTAGTCCTCAGTTGTGGTGTGGTTCGTTCTCAAAGTCCGAAGGGCGCGCGCACGACGCGCTCTCTAATCCCGGGCATAACTGACTCTTGCGAGACATACAGGCGGTCGACTAATGTTGACTGCTCTAGCTCTAGTGGCTCGGGGTTTGGCGGATTTCCGCCCCCTTAAACCCGCCAACAACGGAGGCAATAAAACAAAAAGGGAGAGGAAAAGAAAAAGAAACAAATCATTGCCGCGTTTGCAGACAGAGGCGTCGGCTCGCTAGCGGCGGCATCCGTCGCCAAAAGTTCCCTACAGAAAGCCACTGGCCCCCAAGTTCGCAGGAGCAGCGCACTAGCGAAGCCCATTGCCCGACGAAGAAGTGCACAGAAAGGGGGCTTGCGCAGTACTGAGGCAGCGCAGCGCAGCGCGCAAAATAGCCGCGACCAACGGCCCTGGGGCTCTATCTTGGCGCCATAAGCGACGTTTCGCTTGACGCAGTGTTGACAGCTCGAGCCTCGAGCCCCAAGTCCCAGCCCGCTGGCAACAAGAAGCGAACCTTCCTTTCCTGGCGCCCTTCTCCGACGAGTCCCTCCAGGTTCTACGGGGCACAGCGTGCTCAGCTCCCCATCCAAGCATGCTGCGTGTAGTAACCGACGACCCAAGTCAACGATGCCTCGTAAACACGCTCGGAGCACCACAGTGTCCAGAGATAGTCACTTCTGCCCAGTGGGCAAAATACCCCAAAATGGGTTGCTCCTTGACACCCTCCCCTCGTCCAACATCCGCAGAAGACCCGCGGCAATCTGCCAGGAAGGTGCTGGAAACGAGCAGCCCAATCGCGTCAAGGTGGTCTTCCAAATATGAGTGCAGCGCTTCTTCGCCAAGAACTGAGTGCGACCAGGTTCATCTGGAAGAGGGCAAAATAGCTCCTTTGGGACAGCCCTGCAAGGGTCTCTTCAAGAGGTGGTGGGCCCACCTAAAACGGTTCGGGTGCCTCGCATCTCTTGGCTTCGCAAGTTCCAGGCTTGGCGGTCTCCGTTTTCGGCGGTTGACGGTTGTGAAATTTGTCAGAGGGGAGGGGGGTGTGCAGAAGGATGAGAGGACGACGACTTCAAATACTAGGCGTTTTGATTCCCAGCGCATTGCTGCGTCAATCATCTGCAAATACTGATCTTGCGAAATGGGTGGGCGAAAGCAGAGGAGACTTGCTCATCTGCTCTTTCCGGCGAATACGGCGACAAGATGAGGAAGGAATGCATGGCCACCCCACATGGCGTGGATCCATCAAGGGTCCGTTTCCCTGGTGTACACTACGCAGTAGCGGCGGGTCTTCGGTCCAGGGACTGGAGCTTGAGGGGTGGGTGCGGGACTGCCTGTGCTTTCGTCATGTAATATCTCTATTTTCCCTCGCGCATTTCGTAGGGCTGGTGGCTGACTGCCTTCTCCGCACCACAGAGCTATCATCTCCTCGAAGGATTCTACTCCCCACGTACAGCAGTCTGAGGATCAACTCCAACCCGTGAGCTGGCAACTCGCTGTCGAAACAAACGTCCAACGCTACCTGTTGGCCTGCCGCTGGGTTTTCGCCCAAAAGGCGGGACCCGCGCGTATTGCTAGCAGGCTGCCAGGAGCTCAATAATCTCCACTTGTAGCTGATCAAGTTAGGCTATCACAGCGAGACCGTTCCCAGTACGCGGGTTGCTGCCGCTGCCGCTCCCGCTGTCGGCCGTGCGATGGCAAAGGTTCGGCGATTCATGAACAGCGCCGATGGGTGGTGTCGGGATACAGATCTCGTTTGGGCCGGTGGTTGTCACACGCATGTGGAGGGCTTGGTAAGTGCCACCTTGGCTTTGGCGGTGTGGAAAGCGTACGCATGAGAATGGGGTCGTTGTCGCGGGGCCGCGTGCTGTGGTGGGATATCGAAGGAGGCGAGCTGCTGCGCCCACCCAACGTTACGAGCGCGTGGTGCTGCTCCTTTGGTCGCACTGTTCCGTACTCTATACTGCGACCCCTCTTCACTGCGATTTGCGACGGCACTGAATACTAGTGACAGATGGGCGCCTGCATGCCAAGGCCAACTGTTCGTCGGCCTGATTTGCATTCTCGGGCTTGCCGCTCTCTTTGCACTCGGTGGCCGGGTGAAGTGTCTTGAACAGAGCTGTAGGGCTGAGGGGAACTCTCTCGCATCTACCCCTCACGCAGAGCTCCCGAGACAGCTCGGGTGCAATCAAAAGCAGCACACCTCTGGACGGCAGATCGCGAGCTAAGGATCACCCGGTGAGCCTCTCGTGGCGGTCCTCTCTATTGGACATCTCGTTTCCTGTTGCTGGAGTGCGAGCAAGCACTGTCGGGGTCACGGTGCATCGCTAACTTCAAGATTTTGGAGTAGTGGGCCTACCGTCACCAAGACCCCGAGATGGGACAGGAACGTCATCCGGTGCGGGTTTGTGCGCCGTCTTGGTCCGCCCTCGGACGGGGTTTGGAACATTCGGAGACAAGTGAAATTACTTGCCAATGAGCCAAAGTTCTCTTTCTCGGAGCAAAGTCGCTCGCAGTAGCTGCGCCGAAAGGCAAGGGACTTGAAGCACTTACAAACCATTAGGGGACCACCAGCAGGCGTGAAGCTATTCTGCGTGAGGGCTGGGCAGGGAAAGAAGGCCGCTTCTTGGTAATCCGATTACTCTGCAGGACTCCATTGCCAGCCGACGAAACCTCAGAGTATGTGTAATTCCACCGAGTCGCTCCCTATACAGCAGATCGGAGTGGGTGTCCTGTGCAACGTGGGACGCCATATTGCCCGGCACTTCAGAGACTCTTCTGCGTAGAAATCGCGCCATCGTGGGGACACACACGGTTGTACTCTAAACTATGCCTCTTTGCGCACCGAGGATGCGGGAGAAGGTGGAGCGGGATGCGTATCTGAACGAGTCAGCGACCGGTTGAGCAAGAATTCCCCGGCTTGGTGGTTGTTCGTTCTCCTTGTGCTGTGACGCTGTCCCATGGCTGCCGGCCACTGTCTTTCGGCGCGACAAGGCGGGCGGGGCAAGGGAACGGAGGCCGGACGGCTCCTCTCGGGTTGGAGTTGGGGTCCATGTGGGTTTTTGTGGGGCGTGTCCCCGTGTGTCGTACGCGCGCGAGACTCCTGCAAGACCTTTGCAGCGGATGCGCAGGGCTACGATTATCCCAACGGGCCCGCCAAGCGAGCCTCATATTGCAGGCGTACAAAGGGCGGCCCAAGTGCGGAGGACAAAGTACACTCGTACCGCATCACCAGCGGTGGTGATGTCCAGGGGGGGCGCAGCACCATGGAAGAATTGGGTGCCAGCATCCCGCCAGTCTGCGACCTGCGTAGCAACACCACCACCACCAAAGGGCGGGGCGAGGCGGGCGACCAGGCGGGTTCACCTGCTCATGTTGCCCGCTGCTGAAGTGCCAGCTACAGTTGTGGTTGAAGATAGTGGACGAGAACATGCTTTCTGTTTTTAGTTGGCGATTACGGAATCAGACAAAGTTGCTGGCTCACAATGACAGATAGGGGGCAGTTAGTGTCGCTTTTTTCTCTCTCCGGAGATGGCTTCCCTGAGAGGCATTCTTTCCCCATTTGAATAACGCATCACAACCCAATTTCCGCTTTTTGAAGGCGCGATGTATCGAACGACCAAAATGTAATGGCAGATCCTGGAATTCTGCTGCCTAGCGGTTAGCCGGGATGGCTTCGACTTCGCAATTCTTAGCGCTCCACCCAACGGTCGTTGAAACCAACGCACATCCAGGCCGCGCTTGATTGATTGTCGCTATTATCCACTGTGATTTCCCTCCAATTGTCCGAATCAGCCAGTTGCCATGGCGGGCACCATCGCCAGGACCATGTTCTCTTCCTTGGTATCCGGTCCTGATCCATTCCTTCCGGCCACAATGCGGGGTCCGAGACGGCAAGGTTGCGACGCCCGAGTGCGATTGCGAAGTTGTGTGACGGTCATGGCGATGAGCCCAGCCACGGCTTCGAGATAGTAGGGCCGTGTCCGCGTTCATCCGGCATTTTATTTGGACGCCTCTAGTATTTTCGTCCCACAGCGACCAACGGCATATGCTAGATTGCTAACTTGGTAGCCAAACCGGTGTCAAGATGAGTGGTTTGCAGGGTGCACTCTGGCTACTTCTCAACAGACAACAAAACAGCGCAGAGACAGGCGCTGCGTGGCCCCCCGGCGATGGCATCCTTCCGTCTCCTTCTCGGCCGATTGTCCTGCACTCACTGCGCCGCCGTGCAACTCGCCCGCACATTGACATCACAGTGGTGACAGACCAACCAATCTCTCTTTTGCGCTGCAACGAGCTCCTTATGGGGCCGTGACAATGCGATACACCGCTGCCAGCGGGGCACGGCTGGGTCGGTTTAGGGTTCGGTATCCTCTCCGTCACAATACGTTTTGGGCCAATCAAGTCTGGAGCTTCACAGCGATCGGTGAGGATGGGTGGATTCGAACCAGAATGCGTGGGGTTGGAAGGAGTTGCCCTGTCGCGCCTGTCCAAGTTGAGCCTGTGCTCAGTGGGCTGGCTGAACATCTGCAGCGGCAGGATTCAGCTTCTCTTTGACCTCATGGCTGAACCCCGAATCTGCAAACGACACACACTTTTCTTCGGCTGCTCGGTCGGAGCGGCCACTCTCAATACCACAGAAGCATCTGACTCGTATGGGTGGAGTATGGACTCGTTCAGCGCTTCTTTATCTGGCAGGTAACACAGTTCATCGATACCTCGACGGAGGATGTGCGAAACAATTTCCCCGAGCCCCTATTCTTCCCCAGGTATCGACAGTGGATTGCTACGCAGTCAAGATAGCTATCGTCAAGCGAGTGAGCAAATCGAAAGCTGGGGGAAACATTATGAAGCGAAATCGCGGAGACCCAACGCTGTGGAACGCGGCGTTTTCTCGTCAGCACCCTATCTCAAGGCTCAGAAGGTGGAGAAATCGGGGTGTCAGCTTTGCCGTAGGGCTGAAAGCCTCTTGAGAACCTTTCGATTCTCCCACCATCTGTTCGACGTCCACGATGAACATCGAATGAGACATGCCCATATGAACTCAGCCGATCTGCAACCTTGCACACCCTCCGTGCCTCTTAGGGATAGTCTCGGCTTGCAAGAAGGGACAGACGGTGTACTCGTGGTCGAAGTACCAGAATGCAAACAAGCTGACCCCACAATGATGTACATGCACTATCCAGAGAGAAGCAGTGGGCACGGCTTGTAGGTAGCTTGCTGTTACGGGATGCATCGCGACAAGCCACTGCCTCTATCCTCGCATGGCATCAATCGCGAGCTCCGTCTCTCGTCTTTCCCCTCCATCTCGCAGACCGCCTATTGGTACGACGCGACCAAACATCGCCAGCGCCAGCACAGCCTCGTGGCAAGGACGGAACCGGAAGCGTCCGCCCCACCAGCCGAAAGACTCCGGGGGCTTAGAAACTCGTGGCCGACAAACCACGCTTCCTCGCAGACAACGAGGCCCGACTGATTGGCCTTCCGCGCTACATACACAAGACAGTCGGTATCGCTAGGTCTTCATTTCCCTTCTAAGGTAGTCGGTCCTGTTCCGGCTTCTCCCAGTGCAGCGGATATGATGTAACCTGTGCTTCACCGTGACGAAACTCGTGGAGACGTGCGTAGCAAACACCGAGGCTCGAGCCGCGCCTCTGCAGGCGCCTCCGGGACGCCTTCAGCCCGCTGCCGGGCAAACCCGAACCACCACCCACATGCTCTCCGTCCGCTAGAGACTGAACTGCACTGTCCTTTGTGTACCTATCCCATCGCGAGAGCCTCACCCACTCACTCACTCCGTGGAGAATATACCGCATTCGCCTCCGCGAGATTCAGTGACTCTTCGTGGCTATGTCCACAGCACATGTCTTCTAGAACTACACCGCTGCAATGCGATACCTTCTAGACATGAAAAACGTAGAGTAGAAAACGGACGATGACATCTGGAAAAGTCACGAGACCCACCGCGTACGGTATCCCACGCCGACCTCTAAGCCAATACACCGATCCACCGGCCTTCCTACCTATGTGTCACAAGTATGGGCGGCATCGAGTTGCCTCAAAGGGCAACTAGCCCGCTCGTTTGTACCAATGATTTGCGGACCGCAACCTCAGCTCGCTAAACCTTGCCATGCTTCCCCATAGTTACTGACTGTTTGTTCATCCAACGGGGATTTGAGATCCAGGATGCATTGTGTTTGTCTGACTGACTTCGGCCCGGATGGGCTGGGAAGTGATACGGCGAGGGGGTGTGGGGGGGATGTGACAGATTGCCACCATCGTCAGTTGTCGATTTGGAATAACTCCGAAGTTGTATCACCGATCAAGGCTACATGAAGGGCAAAATATGGGATACGAGACGGTGAGGGCAAGTCATGGAATAACAGACGGTATTCGAGCCGTGATACTGTGATGGGAAACGGTTTCTGTTCCCATGGCGAGTTGGGCATAGATCGTCAAGTTCTCTCACACATGTTCTTCTCCACCTGTTCGCTACAAAACAACAAACATACATGAGGGAAAATAGCATCCTATAAGGCCAGTGAACAAGCTTGGTTGGCATTCCCACGCTTGTCGTAGCTCGCTTCTCGATTTCGCTTTTCCCATCCATCAGCCCCCTCAAGACAAAAGAACCTCCGCGCCAATGTCGGCGCCTTCTCACGATAATAGTACAGAATACAGCAATTCCCCTCTCGCCACTAGTAACAGTTCCTCTCTCGTAGATCAGAAACTTTCCCCCTAAAAGGACCTTGCCACCCTTCGCCTCAAGGTATATCAGACCCTTGGCCTCGGTTCTATTGAGAGCCAGTCGACCCTCCACCCCTGGGACGCTTCGCTCCAGCTCCACCTGCGTTCGCCCCTCCGTCATCTCTGGGCCTCTTGTTGCCAGCCCCTGCTGGGTTAAAGTCCCCAGCACCCGGATTTAGCCCTCCTTGTGCTCCACCGCGATTGAAGCCACCCCGACCCCGCTGCCCCTGACCTCGCCCCGGTCCAGCTTGGTATGTACCGCGGCCGCCGCGGCCTCCAGGAGCACCGCCTCTCGCAATTGGGATCCCCGTGCGGGCTTGTTGCTGTTGCTGCCCATGCGCCGGTTGGCCCGTAGTCTGGGCTGGGGCACCAAATGGGTTCACCGCAGGCGCCTGTCCGAACGGATTCGGCATAGAGGTCGCCGTGGGTGGCTTAGCTGGCACCTGAGGGCCACCGGGGATTCCAGATGGCTGTGGTATGTTTTCCTCCGTCGATACTCCGGGGGTTGTAGGAAGAGGAATATCTGGACGCTCGTTAGCAGGTGGACAGGTGACGACGTCCTGGAGACCAGATTTGGCTTTACCTGTTGATATCGCGGGCACTGACGGTGCGGACGTGACAATTGGAGCAGGGGCCACCGCAACAGCGGCCGGAGCGGGAGTCACCGCCGGCGTGGGTGCTGGGGTTGGCGGTTTTGCGTCTTTAGCGATCTCCCAAACCTCAACGACAGGACGCTGTGGAGTCTCCTTAGCAGCTGTCTCCACGACAGAAATCTTTGCTTGGGCCGTCTTTGATTGCCGGTCCAGCATGTTGATACGAAGGGCCGACTTCTTCTCGGACAAAGCGGTAGCTTGCTCCTTCGCAGTGATGATCTTTTGGTCGTACTCGGATTTGACGGTGACCTCTAATTCTTCGCGGACCTTCTTCGTTTCCGAGGCTACAAGCTTCTTCACGTTGTTCCTAACGATACTCATAACTGTCGGGTTACTAGTGAGTAAATCACGCGTTTGAGCATCGCTCAGGTTCGAGAGTTCGCCTAGACCAGGAGTCCCGATTATTGGCGTCTGTGGGGCCTGTGCTTCCACTGTCTTTGCCGGGGTCGAAGGCACACCGTTCTGCGGAGCTGAGGTTTGTTGCTCAGCTTTGATGATAGCAAGCTCTTGCTGCAGCTTCAGATCAAATTGCTTCTGCAATTCCTCCTTTTCAGCTTGCGCTAGCTTGATCATCTCCTCTTTCGATTCGGCCAGCTTCTTGTTAAGAGCAGTTTTCATCTTTTCTGACCGGGTTTTGACGATATTGTCGGCATGATCCTCAAGCTCTTTTGCCTTCGCCTCAAACTCAGCGGCCTTGGCTTCTGCAGCTGCAATCTTGTCCTCGAGAGCCTTGCGTTCGTCATCCGAGAGACCGGCGGGGGCGGTTGTGGGCTGAGATTGAGCCACCTCTGTCACACTCTGCATCTCAACATCGGTGCCGTTGACAGGTTGCTGTGTAGCGTGTAAACGGGCTTCGTCCCGCTCGGAAAGCGCTGTTGCGAGCTCTAACCTGAGCTCCTCTAGCTCCGCGTCGACATCAGCCTTTTGGGAGGTGATAGCCTCCAGTTCCTGCTTCAGGTTGTCTAGCTGCTGCACGAGTTCAGGGTCCTGAACGACGACTTGTTCAGTGGCTCCCGGTGCTGGGGCCGCAGGCTGCTGGTCGACCGCTGGCGCCGCAATTTGTTGCCCGAGCAGCTTGTTTTTCCCCTCGAGGCTTGACAGCTCTAGCTTTGCAGCTTCAAGCTCCTGTTCAACACCCGAAAGTCGCTGGGTCACCGAGTCAAGGTTGCCTTGAAGTCCGTTCTTCTCGGTGAGAGCCTCATCCCGCTGGACTCTCATGTTCCTGACTCGCGTTTTGAAGTCCTCAGCTAGCCGTTCTCTAGTAGAGTTCCATCGACCCCTTTCGGCCTCGAGGGTGGAGTCAGCCTCCTTCACCTTCTCCTGGAGAGCCTGCTCAGACTGCTTGAGCGCTTCTCGCTCAGCCTCCAGCTCGGCAACTGTAGCTTTGAGCTGCTCAGCCTCCTGGTGGTCGGCTTGTCCGTATTTGCTCAAGATCGACTCGATCCTCTTTTGCAAGCCATCACGCGCCTCGTGAAGCTGCTTGATCTCCACTTCCTGGAATGTCTTGTCGAGCTCCAATTCAGAGATGCGGGCCTCCAGAGGCTGTATTTTCCCTTCGAGTTCCTCGATCTTGACAGCCCTCTGCTCGAGCTGGGCCTGTGTGCGCTGGTTCTCGTTTCGTAGAGTGACATTACTTTCCCTGATCAAGTTGAGTTCGTTGAGCTTGTTCATCAACTCCTTGTGAGTGAGAGAGTTCCTCGCGCTATCTGCCTCTGACCTGCGCTCCTGCTCAAGCTTGAGACGCGTTTCATCCAGCTGTGATACTTGATAATCGAGTTGCTGCTGCAACCGCTTGGTTTCTTGTACCTTGAGATCGTACTGCACTTCAAGAATCTCCTTCTCGCGACGCAGGTAATTGTTGAGATCTCTGAGGCCCTCAGTGGCAGTATCAGCAACCGCTGGGGACTCGCCCGCTCCATCTGTCTGAGCTCTGTTCTGCTGGAGGGCAGTGATCTGCGCAGTGACGTTGTCTAGCTGTTGATGTAGGAGCTTGTTCTGGGCGCTGATATCGTCGCGTCTCGTTTTGATCTCATGAATCTCCTGCTGAAGCTGTTGGCGGCGCTCCTCCCAGGACTGCTCACTTTGTGCCAGGGACAACCTAGCAGACTCTGCCTCGGCCCTCCACGCGGCTGACTCCGTCTTGAGCTCGTTGTGCTCTGTTCGGATTTGCTGGAGAAGTTTTGCGGCCTCGGCGTGTCGAACAAGCTCTTGCTCGTAATCTTGCTGTGCCCTAGTCGCGATTTCTGCTTGGGCTCGCAAGTCCTGTTGGTGGAATCTGGCAGCCTCCTTCGACCGCTCCTCGTCAGCCTTGAGGCGTGCGATCTCAGCATTGAGCATACGCTCTTTCTCCTCGGACTTGCGTGCAACATCAGCTTGCGAATCACGCAGCAGGTTAAGCTCCCGAGTCGTATTGCCGAGTTCAGTCGTGATTTCCTCCACTTGGCGTCGCAATCCGTTAATTTCACCTTCCTTGCCGAGAATGTCTGCATCCATTGTTTGGCAGTACTGTGCGTGAGACTCTCTGGCACTTTCAAGGTCCTCCTCTAATGCACGTGCGAGCTCCTGGAGGTGTTGGCTTTTCTGTACCTCGGCCTCAAGCTTTTGGATGGCCACATCGCGGTCGTTCGTACGTTCCGCAACCTCAAACTCGAGTTCTTCGATGCGTGCTTGGGTGTCAGCGTCAGGCTCCGCGGCCGCAGCAGCCTGTGATCTCGAGGTCGGGATGGGGCGAAGCCTATCGGCCCTCTCCTGTGCAGTTTTGACCTCAACTTCCAGTTCGCTAACCCGAGCTTGAAGATGGTCGCGTGTCGTCTTAACCACAACGCTCTCCTCCTTAATTTGGCTGATTGTCGATGTGAGCTCATCAATGCGCTTCTGGTACTGCTGACCATCAAACTCCTTTCTGAGCTGTGTCTTCCTGCCCTCTTCAACCTCCTCAGTCAGCTTCCTCTTGGTGGTGGTCAACTCAGAGTCGAGGTTGTCGATCTGGTTTTGAAGTCGCCGTCTCATCTCAGACTCGCTGAGCTCACGTTCGTTCTGAAGAGATTGCTGGGTCGTCAACATGTTGCTGAGTCTGGTCTTCTCCTCTACGAGATTCTCACACTCCTTATTCGCACGGTCGTGAATCGTCTTGTACATATCCCGTTCCGATTGAAGGTTGGCATTTATGCTCCGAAGGCCTTCCAGCATGCTCTTCGTTTCAACAAGATCCTCTGCTACCTGCTGGGTTCGCATGTCCTGCTTGGCTGCAGACTCAGATAGCGCCTGGTTTCGCTTTTGCAACTCCAGCTTCTCATTTTGCGCTGCCTTGAAGTTCGATTCCAGCATGTTGTATCTCTCGGTTGCGAGGGTCAGCTGGCTCGAAACACGTGAGACCTCGCTCTGGAGAGCCGCCTTCTCGGTTGAGAGTCTCTCAATCTGGTCCTTCATTGCATTCCTATCAGCGGTCTGATCGTTTCTATAGGAGTCGAATTGGCCTTGAAGTTCTCTGAGGGCTGTTGTTAAGTCTGCTTCATCAATCGACGAGTTTTGCTCAATGCTAGCAAGCACCTGTCGCTGACTTCCCTCTCCAGAGGTGCCCAGAGCAGCGTGGATCTCCGCGGGGTTCGCCTTCTGCTGAAGCATGCGGCGGAACATATCCCTCTCGGTCATATAACTCTTCATGCGAATAGTAAGAGACTTGACCTCATCCTGCAGCATAGAGACCGTGTTGCGCAGTTCTTCGACCTCTTGGTGATCTTGTGCCGCCCGTTGCTTATCAGCGATTGCCTCTTCATTCTCCATTTTATCGGCAAGCTCTCGCGTGATCCGGAGAAGCTCCTGGTTCTTTGCCTGTAGCTCGTGAATATCCTTGAAGACAACAAACTTCTGTGTAATGAATTGATGCGTGTCAGACATGTCGTCGAGTGCATCCTCTGATAGCTCGCCTCTCTGAATTCGCTCAAACTGGGCGGACTCCTCCTCCGTGAGCTGGTCCAGACCCTTTTCTTGGGCGTGGATGTTGAAGATCAGAACGTGGATCTGAGTGCTGAGATCGCGCAGTTGGGTTCTGAGAATCTTGGCTTCCGCCTGCGCCGTAGAAGCAGTAGCCTCGGCCTTCCGTGCAGCCTTCATTGCCGCGTCGCGCTCCTCATATGACTGCTGCATTATCTCAGACATTTGAATAGCCTCGCTTCTAAGACGCTCAGACTCGGCATGAAGCTCATCGAGTTCGGGTAGTTTGGCTTCCAGCATAGTGACGGCATCATCGAGATCTTCTTGGAGTTTCTTGTTGCGCCGTTTTTCGCCAGAGAGCTGACCCTTGACTGTGTATAGCTCGTCCAGGGCGTCGCTAGCACGGAAGGAAGATTTGCCAAGCATCGACCCTGGCGTGCCAAACGGAGATCCAGGGCGGAAGAAAGAACCATTTGCCCTCGGTGTCTGCGGCGCGGAGCTAGGTGGTTCTCGAGATTCAATGATGACCTTGAGTCGGTCGGTCTCACTCTCCAACTCCTGGGCGTGCTGCTCTGCCTGTGCACGATCCGCCTTCTCTTGCTCCAGCTCCTGTCGGACACGTCGAATTTCGGAAGCATTGTCGTCCTTAACCTGCTCGAGTCTAGTCTCCACCTCCTTGAGCCTTTTGCGGTGCGTCTCCGATTGCTGGTCCTTGAGTTCGACCAGACGCCGCGAAGATTCTAGCTCTTGCTGGAAGCTCTCCTCGGCGCGTGCAGCGGATTCCTGGAGCTGCTGAACCTTTGACAGAGCCTCCTCAGCCTTGGCCTGCGCTTCCTCCAGTCGTTTGCGCAAAAGCTGTTCATTGCGGGTCAGCGACTCAATGCTTGAGGTCGCGTCGTCGTTCAAGCGCTGTAGTTCGGCGATCCGGGCGCCCTTCTCCTTGCGGAACTTCAAGGCCTCAGCGTTCTTGGTTTTTAGCTCCTTGTCGTACCAATCGTTGTTCTTCTTTGCAAGGTCAATTTCCTGCTTGAGGGCCTCCTCGCGATATTTGGCGGAGCTTGAAGCTGTTTGAGCAACCTGAACCGCCTGGTTGAGGGAAGTGATCTCCTGGTTGAGCTTTAGGATTCTCTGGTGTTGCTTCTGCAGCTCCTCTGAAAGGCTGGCATTGGCTTGCGTCTTGGAGTCGACGATAGCTAGCGTTTCTCGGTTCGAAGTCTCCAGGGAGGTAATACGGGCGCGAAGAGTATCGATCTCGGATAGGGACGCCGTGCCTGAGGACTTTAGTGTGTGAAGCTCATTCTCGAGAGACCGACGGGCATTTTCTAAAGCACACGGGTTAGGAGCTGGTCACGGCAGAAATCACGATGGCTAGATGTTCTTACCTTCATCCTGCAGCTTCTGTCTTATCTCTTCTACGTCCTTGAGGGCTTTGTCGGTGGTAGCTTTGAATTGTTCGCATCGCGACTCGGAGCTTCGGATCGCGCCTTCCAGTTCAATCCCAAGCTGAAATTTCTCCTGTTCGAGATCGCGCAGCCGTGAAATGACTGCCGCGAAGATGGTATTGACGAGATCCGGAGTCGGCGCCGTTACTGCTGCGTTGATGTCAAGCTCTGGAAGACCGATGTGCGTCGCGAGGAACGCAGCATCGACCTCCACTGCCGCCATCGTGCGCGACCGTTATTTCAATGTGAGGACTGCATAGATCGAGCAACGATGTTCGGCCGTCAAGTCGAGGTGCCGAGGGAAGCAGGCAATCCAAGTTGTGGTAGACGCAGCGGTTGGTGTCTCGCGATGAGGTTGCGCGCTGCTGTTGATTTTTCTTTGACGCTTGAGGGTTTGAAGGTCAAGAAGGTTACTTCGTTTGTAGAACTGTTTTGGATTGGCCCGCGCGGAGAGCTGCCAGGCGCAACGGTACAGTGGGGCTGCACTGTGGAGAACAAAAGGAAGGGACGATTGATGTGGCCCGTGCGTCCTACCAGCCCCCAATTTCAAAGAAGCAGCAGCGAAACCGCCAAGCGTGAATTCTTTGTTGATGACTTCGCTCGGCAAACGAAAGCCACCCCACTGGACATTGACAAGTGACTCAACTTTAATGTCGTCGCCTCCAAGTTTATTTGCCAAATGACTTCGAATTTCTCATGAAGCCGCTGCCTAAGCCAGGCTCCGAGTCCATCTACCTTTCTGGATAACTCCCAAATCAATTCATTCTCATCAACCCCTCCCACTTTGGATCCAAAATGACAATGCAAGAAACTCATAATTACACGCCGCGTGTCTTCCCAAGTGCCCGGTATCAAGTCAACCCCAAAGTTCCCCCAGCTTTTCAATGGGCACAAAACCAGACAGCAGTCTCATTTCATCTCATGTCACCTAGCCTGCCCAGGGCCTCCGCGGTTATACTGTCCACCATCCATCTCATGCACCGGTCCTGATTGCCAGCCCATCCCCGGGGCTGGCGGGCTCTGCGGCGACACCTGGCTATAGGGACTTGCCGGAGATATTTGGCTGTTCTGGCTCTGCGGACTGTACGGGCTGTAGCCTTGCTGTTGTTGGTGCATCTGCGGCTGTAGGTGAGGCTGCTGCTGCTGTGGGAAGCTGTACTGTCCTGCTAGTTCTTGTCTATAAGGGCCTGGATTTGGCGCGGCATATGGCGATCCCTGGCCTTGCAGCTCGGGTCTGTCTGGTGGCGGTGCATACATTGCGCCTTGGCCTTGAAGTTCAGGCCTGGAAGGGTGTTGGAAGCCCGCACCTTGTCCGTACAGCTCTGCCGTGTTTGGCGCGGGAGGATACATCGGATTTTGTCCATGCAACTCGGCGCCCTGGGGCATGGGAGGGTATGGCGATGCCTGTCCGGGAAGTTCTGCGCTGTTCGGCATCGGCGGCATTGGAGGCGCGTGTCCCTGAAGCTCGGCGTGGTTTGGCGGCGGCGGTGCGAAGGCGCTGTTGTGCGCAGACACAGGCGAGACGGTATCGGGACGTGGCGAGAACCCTGGCTTGAGTGTGCTTGGGGACGGACTCGGCGGTGGAAGGGGAGCGGCAAGAGAATCAGCATGAAGTTCCATCTTGCCGTTATAATACTCGGCGTTAGTACCCGCGGAACCAGGCGAGGTTGTGGGTCTTGTCATCGGCATCTGGTCGGACTCGAGCGCCTTCCTCTTCTGGGCGTTCTTCCTGAGGAAGAAAATCAAGACGCCGGCGAGAGCAAGCACAACGACGATGCCACCAACTACGCCAGCAATCAACCCAACACTCGGCCCGCTAGAGGTAGTGGTGCCCCCTCCGGCGGAACCGTTATCCTTGCCGCCAACCGCTCCCCCTGACGTGCCCGTGCTCGAGGCTCCAGGTTTGTTCGGAGACGAGCCACCGGTTGGTGGTACCCCGGTTGGGTAATCTTGGCCAACAGAAGTCGTTATCCCGGTTGGAACGGTGAGGGACAGTGCCGCGCTGCAGTAGAGGTTGTATAGCTGGTATTGTTTCAGCATGTTTCCCACAGATCAAGTCCCGCGGATACTTACGCCGACTGCAGACGAGATATCATCGGTGGCGGTCGAGTCGCAGTTGTTTCTGACGTTGCTCGATATACTGCTTAAGATCTCCTTTGTCATTCCCTCTTTAATACAAGCGCACGAGGCAAGGGCTTGCGGGCCTGGGGGACACAAGTAGCTTGTTTGCTTCGCCAGGATGTTAGCCCCCGAACAAGGCATGGTAGGTACATCACCAAATCCACAGGGATGGCATTGGACACTTACATATAGAACAGCATACGAAATGGCCGACTTGGCACATTTGGCCAGGCCGGTGTATGGCGGGAGATCCGTGATGTAGTAGCTCACTGACTCATCAGCAACTCATTCACGCCTGGGGTCTATATGGCAGATATGCCCACTCACTGTCGCCTGGGGGGTTTGATGGTTTCGGGAAAGCCGATGTGTCGTTCCCCAGTGCGCAAAAGGCGTCGAAGAAGGCCATGGCTGACGACACATCGGCCGTATGGCTCGAGCACGAGTACTTCGCCAACGAGCTGATAACGGATCGTGCCAGCTGGGAGTTCTTGTTCTTAGTGCATGCGCAGCTTGCGAGGGCTGGCGCATCGGATGGGCATTCTGAATTTGTCTGCAACCAGATGTCAGTCCCGTCCCCAACATCCTACTTCTCTCGAAATCGCCGTGAGCTTACCAGGGAGCTAGAAACCGGTCAGTAGGGGCATCACGGATGACATACGTTCGAAGATGACTTACTTGATGCCATATCCAAGTGCTGAGGCAGCGCAAGGCGCCAGAGCCGCAATTTCTGCAATCTCGGTGATATACGCCTGGACGGGGTTCACGGGCGTCGGAAAGGCGAACTTCGACTCCTGATTGCAGTATGCTGAGAGCACTGTTGCCACTGAGGCATGGTCGTCGCTCGCGGCCGAGCCGCAGGAGTATGAAACCGATGAGGTGAGGCTGGATTTTACGTCCACGATGTTGTTGTTCTTGGTACAGACGCAGCCTTGTAGCTCGCTCGCATCGGTAGGGCATTTGCTATTCGTTTGGTATTGGACGCCATAGTAGATGGCCGACTTAGCACATGGTGCCTGCGAACAGCAAGTTAGTCAGGCTTCCCATGAAGCATCAAGTGGTGAAGGGTCTGGCAGTCGTACAAGCGAACTGTAGATTTCAAGTTCTGTGACGTAGACGATCTCGGCAGCGATTACAACACCCAGGCCCAGATAAAGGGAAAGGACGGTCGAAATGGGGACTCGCCACATCGCGACGAAAACACGGGAGGGACACAGAAACGAAGGAGGTTTATTGAACGAAAGTGAGCGGCGGAGTGCGCACGCGTCTCAACGAAGGGAACGACAGGCACCTGGAGGCGGCGACGTCTCTGGGTATCGATTATCCGTCACAGCAGCCACAAAAAATCGCGAGAACTTCATGAGAGAGGGAAAATCCGAGGGGAACAACCCAGGGAACGATAGGAGATCACTGCGACAGCGGCCTTTCCCCCCCCCCCCACCCCGCGGCTCTGCAATGCGCTGATAGGCTTGCTGAGAACGCCATGTTACCTCGAGCCTCAGGCCTCTGAAAATAGGCATCCTGGGACGCTGGTGGCTTGCGGGCTGGCCATTTCACTCGCGAACAGCGTTGGGTTGGTCCTGCACGACGTTCCTGGTGGAGGTCATTACCCCTGTTGACAAAAGGGGTTCGTGACCCCTGCCAGCTGAAAGACAGAGACCGAGCCCCCCAAGCATTTCACCTGGTGCAGCACAGCAGCTGGCCAATCAGAGCAGCTGTACTTCACGCGAGCTTTTGGGCTGATCGGGAATGCAACGCGATGGGATGGCTTCCTCGGCTGCTTGTGCGCTGTGTGAAGTTCTACCCATTTCTACCCGTTCCCTCCCTCCTGCAATCTCCATATCCCGCGTTAATTTTTCTAGACGGTGATGTCATCCCGTTTCTTTAAACTCAATCTCTGCAAGCATGCTATCATATTCCGCTATCAATCGGATATATCGCAGATGGTCCATTGACAACAGCTGGAGACACATCCACCACGGAGCAATACCGAAGCCGATTGAAATAAGCACTTGAAGGATCTGGGATCCGCAGCGGGATGAAAATCATTCGGCAGTGCGTGCTCGGCTGCAGGTACAGAACCAACCAGGAACATCAGACGCTGTGGGGCAGGTGGGCCTTCCAAGCACAGTGCTTTCAAGGTTGGGCGCAACCCATACACAAATCCCACGCCCAAATTCCTGGGGTTTTCTTCTTCCTCATCTTTTTTTTCGAACAAAAGAGACGCGCAGCAAAGCAAGCTGTAGCGGCAATGGAACAAGATTTCTATTAGCAACGAAACATGATCTGAAGCGGCACAACCTTCTGCTTGCGCCAGGGGAAGAGAATGGCCCCCATGGGCCAAACCTGGAAACGCCACCGAGTCGCAGGAGATGTCTGGTTGCAGCAGGGGAAAAGGGGGTCGCACCGCACACATATCAGGACACAACGCCGTAGTTTCGATACCAACTACTCAGCCCACACGATAAACGTACACGAATAGCACCTCAGGCCAACTTCGAGGCCGTCAGCCCGCCAACTGACTGCTCTTGAGGCAGACAAACACAGCAGATCTGATCTCATCCCTCCTTCCGAAGCCTTCGTCCGGTCAGAAACACGCGCGCAAGATTCACTTCACTTCATCTTCTTGAATATGGCCGTATCCAGCGGCACCCGCTCCCCCATCCATATGGCGCGCTGCGTGTGGTTTCTCATCTCTTTCCTCCCCAGCACGACGTCATCCTCAATGGTGTTGGGATGCAGCAGTACTGACAGCGGCCCGCGCCAGATGGCCAGCCAGGGAACGAAGGCCCCGAACTGAGCGGGCGTGAGTATGTTCACCTCCTATGGCAGTGTTAGCCGGTCGGGTATTCTTATGTCTGAGAAGCATAGAACTGACAAACATCGCAACCGGATGCGGCCCAACGGGCTTGTCCCAGAAGGTATAGATCCGTAGCTCTGGGAACTCGCGGCGGATTCGCTCCCATAATTCGCGTGCGTACTGCTTGTGCTCCGCGTTGGCCTGATAGTAGTATACGTGGGCGTGGAACCCCTGCCCGGGATCGAGCGGCTCGATGTACTTGTCGTAGGCACTGCTCAGGACGCCAGTCGAAGGGTTGACGAAGCTCTTGCCATCTGCGGCTCGCTCGTCTGGCAGCGCGGGCGCATCTTCGTACCCCGCTAGCGGGGAGGGGTAATCGTACCACTGCGCGTCCGACATTCTATTGATGTTTGCTACAAATAACCAAACAGCTGGGAGGTTCGTTGTTCTGTTGCTATTGCCGTGTGGCCTGGTGCTATGATATTGTCGGGGAGAGATGTTTGCACCGGACCATGAAGACGGAGGTCCCGGGGCCGGGATCTTAATGAAGAGAGGAGAGCCCCGTTTCCGCGTCGGAGTGACACAGCCGACCCGCTTCTCCCCGCAGCGCGACCCGCCTTGATTTGCAATCCTTTGGAAGCAATGGCGTGATTCAACGGCGCCGCTAGCTGTTTCCCCAGTTTTTGCCACTGGCTTATTCATTTCAGTCTTCCGTCCCGGAGCCCGGGGTCGACTGGCGGCCGGGCGGAAACCGGGGGCAAGGGATGCGGCGCCCGGCGGTCCGGTCTCGGCCTGGCGGATGATTACCCAGCTACGTACCTCGTCCAAAAATGCCATGACATCACCTTCACAACGTAACAATGAACGAACCATCGTCCTGCCTGCCCTTCTGTAGCCCGTACCGAGGACTTTCGGCTGAGAATCTGAACACACATGTTACCAATGCCTGGTAAGCGGCAACAAGTCTGTCCACTTGTTCTGCAGTGTCACTGCCCTATTGTAGCACAGCAACTTGACGGAGGCCGGATGCGCTGCGGTCGAAATTCTGCACGTGATGGTTGAGGTTGGTCACAACTTCAGTTGTTGCTGATGCGAGATCGAGGTTGTTTGCTTGCATGGTGATGGGTAGGAGGTTCAGGGGGATGCCGTCTTTCTGGTGGTGGGTTAGTGAGGGAGGGGGGTAATATTGTTGTCGAGGATTTGTTCGGGGGGGCTTATAAGCTCCTTCTTGAGCGAGAAGAATTCGTTGATGCTGCGAGTAGTCAGAACAAGTATAAACTCAACTCCGCGTATTGATGCTTTCGACTCACATGATACTAATCTTATTAGCACAAGTCCTCATCTTTTTCACCTCCCCTGACCCCAAGATACTCGTCGGAAGCTCGATCCTGTTCAGCATCTTGCTGACATCCAGCAGCATCTCAACCGCTGAAGTGTGCAGCCGAAACCCATAAAACTCCACACTCCGCGGCAACCCCCCTGATGCCCTCCACCTCGCCTCAACGACACACCCGTCCATATACGCCTCGATGCTCCTGAACAGCCCCCATCTCTGAGCCTCGTCGTCGCCGCACACGATTCTTACCCGTTTTGCCACCTCCGCGAACAGCCCGCATATAGCATTCAGAGCCCCTGGCTCTCCTTCCCCCACCGCACCACCCAGAAGATGGAATCTAACAAACTCCAGTGACTGATTGCGATAGCGCTCTGCCCGCGCAGCTTCATCACCTCCATCCCCACCCTCAGCAGCAGCAGCAACATCACCGCTCCCATCAACGAAATCATCCCAGAAGAACAACCACACCGTAAAAAGCGCCGCTGCCTCAATGACTTCATACTCGGCTGCTTCAGGTAACAGACTGTCATTAATGTCAGCTCAGTTCAACCCCCTCACAACCCCCACGTCCACTTTCCACTTCTACACCAGGCAAAACCACCGAAAAGAAAACAGAGTGAAAGAGGACATAGGTAGATAGACACCTACCAAGAAGCAAACAACCCCATATCACCCGCCTTCGCCTTCCTCAAGACTTTCTCATCCGTAATCAAGGCCTCCAGCCGCCCATCCACAGTTAATTTTACTTGCTGGTATAGGGGGTTGACACCCTGTCGCCAGTTTGCAAAAGCGGGTTTGAGGTTTGGGATGTGGAGCGTCTGCCCGGAAAGGAGGGGGATGGTATTGCAGAGTTCATTGCTAGAGAGGTTGGTCGGTGGCATTTTGTGGTGGCAGGTTGTAGTGTCTGCTGCTTAGTACACGGGTGTTATCCAAGGTTGTTGTTGGAGATTATTGATAGGGAGGGGAGAGTTACAGTCAGAGCCCTCATACCGGCGGTGAGTTTACTGAACATAGGTATGCAGTGAGGTGGATCATGGACTGCATTTGTCCAATCCGGTTCAGATGACTGGCAAGGGGAATATCATCGTTTTCCCCGGACCTTCATATGTAGGAGAGGACTCTGCGAAGAAGACATAGCACGCATTGATTCACCACTTGTCATATTCTGTGACTTCTGCTGGAATTCCTTCTTTTGTCACCTGTTATATTCGGACATGGTCTTACATCGTTGGGCCTTAACTACTTTTTTGCAACATCGAGCTGTGCCGTACAAAGGCCAAGTTGTGCTATCAAATATCATCCAACAAGCGCATTATACACTTGACGCTTGTGTTGAAGTAACATCGTCCCCCGGACCCGCAAATAAATCTTGCTCGTCCTTGGGGATAAGTGTCTCCCCCGTGGAGGCGTCAACAAGGTCGGTACCTTCCACTACCACCTCTCGGTTTCCAATACGACGCATCAATTCGAAAAAGTTCGACTTCTTGAACTTTTCCGAGTCATTTTCGGAAACCGAGCCTAGGATCGAGATGGCCGCGCGGGCCAACTCCTCGTCTTCTCGGTTGCGACGAGCGGCCTCAACCTCCTCTTTGTTTTGTACAACTTCCTCCACCAAATGATCAGGGGCAGCGCTCTGGAGTGGCTGGTTCTCAGCCAAAACCTCTTCTTGCACTGCCTCAAATCCCTCTTGCTTCTCGGCCCAGCTGGCCAGCTCCTGGCTGAATTCTCCGTCGTCATAGGCGCCGAAAGCCGCGTTGAACGCATCAACATCTATGCTTGACTCCTGATTCTGGATGGGCACAGCCTGCTGCTGGCTGCCGTATGCGACATTTGGGGTATACATAGGTGATGGTCCGTGAGCGTACATCCCTTGAGGACCGCCAACGAAGGCGGGCTGGGCAAACCCGAGGTGGGCAGCGGCCTTGATATGGCCAGCCTGGAAAAGGGGGGCTGGACTTTGATGACGAGGGACCACCGAAGATGCCATGCGCGAACTATCACCGCCGAATTGCATGGAGGAAAACTGGCTCACCCAATCCTGTCCATACCCTGCGAGGGCTGACGGGGCAGGGCTAGCCCAGGAAGGCCCTTGAGGATGCTGAGTATTGAATCCGTGCGGGGCGGCAATCATCGACGGGGCGGGAACACTGGCGGGGATAGCCGAACGAATATCACCAACGAACCTAGCTGGTCCAATGTTCCCGCCCATGGGTATTTGGGTACTTAAAAGAGGACCATTCTGTTGGAAGCCTGCGAAGGCTTGGTCGGCAGCGTTGGCATTGGCGGATTGGGATCGGAAAGACTGGAGAATACTATTAGCCCAGCCGTAGCAACGGGATCATGTAATGCCTAGAGATGCCTACCGACTGGCTGCTGCCCTGGGCGCCGTTGACCATGCGGTCCTGCTGCAATGAGCGGTCACGGTTCACATGGTTGACGAGATTCTTGGCCCCGTTCGAGGGGCCGCAAAGGCTGTCTGCCATGGCGTCGCGTAACTGAAGCGCGTGGGCGCTTTATGCGTAAGAATGAAGACTTCGGAGGCTTTGTATACGTCTAACACCGAATGTTTGCGTGAGTGGCAAGATATCGAGGCGCGGTCAAGAAGCCGAGGTTCTCCGGTCACGACGGCCAGGTCCTGATGGATGGCGGGGTTGAGAAGCAGAAACCAGGTAGTATTGATGATTCGAAGGCCATTTTACGACGATGCAGAGCTCTGGCTGCGAATCGCCGGACCAGTCTGTGCCATTGGGATATATGGACGCGCCGGTATATTGTTGCGTGGTGTTTGACCGCGATGCTCGAGGGTTCGAGTAGGGCCCGAACTTTGTTCGTTGCGGTTCGACTTCCATGTGACCGAGGGCCAAGAGGAACCTTGCAGGCACGTGGAGCCCGCGGGGTGAAATCGGCGAGATTGGGGAAAGTGGGGGCGAGGGGTGCCTCACCGAGGTGAGCGACGCTCACCTTGAATTTCTTGCCAGGTAGACGACAGGGGTGCCCCAGTTTTGTGGTGGCAGCTCATGAAGCGTGGCCTGGCTGTGCTCTGGCACCGCAATTGGCAAGCTGCACTCTGTCGCAACACCGAAACCAACGGATATCTGGCCCAACACCTCCGTTCTTCTGCTTCCCCAGGAATCCAGCAACTACAGAAAACATGGTGCGCATTCCCACTTGCACCCCTCCACTCTCCCCGTTGCTCGGATTGTCAGCTTCCGCAGCCAGCATCGCTAACCAGCTCACAGGCGGCAGGCGCCCAAGTTATCGCGAACTCTGGCCACGATGACATGATTGTACGTTTGCCCATACTCCGAAAGCCGCCCTCAGCTCCAGGACTACACCGCCCCCCGCCCCCCGCCCCCAGCCAAGCTGCGAGCCCGCGAACCACTTTGCGGCCGAAATCCTAATCTGAGAGCAGCACGATGCAGTCCTGGACTACTACGGCCGGAGGTTAGCGACTTGCTCCTCAGATCGCACGATCAAGATCTTCGAGATAGAAGGCGAGACTCAGCGGCTCATAGAGACACTTAAGGGGTATGTCTACCGTCCCACACCAGCCAGCCCAACCAACCCCACAGGTACTAACAGCAGCAAACCAGGCACGATGGCGCTGTCTGGTGTGTCTCGTGGGCGCACCCCAAGTATGGCAACATCCTGGCGAGCGCGGGCTACGACGGCAAGGTCCTGATCTGGCGCGAGCAAGGCGGTAGCTGGCAGCGCATCTTTGACTTTGGGCTGCACAAGGCAAGCGTGAACCTGGTGTCATGGTCACCACACGAGGCGGGGTGCCTTCTCGCGTGCGCCTCGTCCGACGGCAACGTCAGCGTGCTCGAGTTCAAGGACAACGGCTGGGAGCACTCGATTTTCCACGCGCACGGGCTGGGCGTCAACTCAGTGTCTTGGGCACCGGCCACAACCCCCGGCAGTATCGTCAGCAGCAACCCCGGGCCGGGCTCGACCAGCAACCGGCGCTTCGTCACGGGCGGCTCGGACAACCTGCTCAAGATCTGGGTGTACGACGCGGCGACCAACGGCTACAAGCAGGAGCGCGAGCCCCTGGCCGGCCACACGGACTGGGTCCGTGATGTGGCGTGGAGCCCGACGGTGCTGCAGAAGAGCTACATTGCGAGCGCGTCGCAGGACAAGACGGTGCGCATCTGGACGAGTGATGCGGCTAATCCGTCGCAGTGGAACGTCAAGGTGCTCCAGTTCGAGGCGGCCGTCTGGCGCGTCAGCTGGTCGCTGAGCGGGAACGTCCTGGCCGCTAGCGGCGGCGATAACAAGGTTACGCTGTGGAAGGAGAACCTCCGGGGCGAGTGGGAGTGCGTCAAGACAATTGAGGAGTAAGGGGTTGCTTTGGCGGGCATCGGACTCGTGGCGTTAACGGTTTCTGGAGAGCCTCGTAGAAAATAATGACGACCCTGACCTGGTCATTTTATCAACCTGCGATTCAAGATGTCCCTTCGGGTGGCTGTTCAGGGCATGGTATGAAGTAGTCATTTACGCCCTTCGCGGGTAAGTCATTACTGCGATCTCATCCAGTATGTCTGTACATACTCCATCTCATCATATGAATACAAGTAACCCAGCACCAAATAGTCCATTCATCCGATTCCGCTAACCCAGATACCAAAACACCATCATCCCATCCCATATCAACAAGTCCATACACACACACTTTCAGTGCCACAAACACCACACATGCAATATGCACCCACACACCTCAAGCCATAGCAAAGAACATCCCCCCCAAAACAGACACCACCACCGTCAACCCAACAACCCCCCACCCGCCCCTATTCCCATCCACCCTCCCTGCCACATTCTTAACGCCCGTTCCATCGTTCGCCCCACCCCCGGTCATGCGCTGCACGACATAGATCTCCCCCGTCGAATCACTACTCATAAACACCCTATCCATTGAGTCTACCGCGAGCCCAGCAGGCCGGAAACACTTCCCCGGACACCCTGACAAGTCCGGGTTCGTAAGGACATCAACCGCGGCCTTCTTGCTATCGCTGGGCTCCTCGGGCTCGCCGCGTTCCCTGTTGAACTGGATGGCTGCGAGTCTGTACCCCGCTGGCTGGTCGCGGTTCCACGACCCGTGGAAGCTGACGTAGGCGAGGCCGCCCGAGGAGTCGAACTTAATGTCGAGGGGGGCTGTGTGGGCTTGGAAGGTGAGGCGGGGCGCGGAGAATTCGCTCTTGCAGGTGGCATCTGTGGCGGAGGCCGAGAAGGCGAACTGCGAGCCGACGGTGAGGCCGGCGGGAGAGGGGATGGAGGTGGACCAGACGGCGAGGCAGTGCGGGTAGCCGAAGTTGGCGCCGGTCGTGTTGGAAGGGAGGGTGCCGTGGAAGTTAAGCTCTTCGCCGGGGTTGTCCTCGTGGATGTCGGTGCCGAGGCGGTTGATTTGGTCGGCGCTGTTTTCGACGCTGTACAGGCCGCCGGAGCCGGGATGCTCGGCTACGCCGACCGAGTTGCGGAGGCCCCAGCCGACGAGGGTCCCTTGGCTGGGGTAGTCGTAGGTCTCGGTGCCGGAGAGGGCGGAGATGTTGAAGGCGCGGATCTGGGAAATGCCCGAGGATTTCTCGGCGGCGGCGTCGTCGATGTTGTCGCCGCTGCCGCGGGAGACGAGGAGGAGGTCGGGATGCTTCTTGGAGAGCAGGAGGGTGCGGCTGATGTGGCCCGGGTTGGTCATGTTCTCAATGAGAATGCGCTGGTTGGTGAGGGTCCCTTCGTCGGCGTTGTAGTCCCACCGGTAGACCCTCTCGGCGTTGGATGCGTACAGTGTCTTGCCGTCAGCGGAGAGCTCAATGCTGTGTGTGAGCTGTGGTTGTTTTGTTAGCGGTCGCGGGGATAAGTATCGGGGTTGGGTAACTTGGACTTACGGTTCGCATGGTAATGAGCGTCTTATCTTTCCCGGTAACTAGACATGTTGCTGTGTCGTCCGAGGCGAATTTGATCTGTTTGATCCCACTCCCAGCTTCCACCACCAGTAGGTTCTTGTTCTTATCAAATAGGATTCCACGAGGTTTGGCAAGACCGCTGACTATCAACCGCGCATTCCATCCTTCGGCGACCACGGGGGCGGGATACTCTGACTTTATCTTTACAGAACACTCTTGCGCGGATATGTCCACGGCGTGTAAGAGAGTCGCTGCAATTGCAGCATGTGTAAGAGATCGCATGGTGGGTTTATTTGTCAGGGCCTTGTATGTGATCAAGACCAGGTTCTTGGAAGGAGAATTGGATGTTCCGTCACAGCAGAGAGTGAGGTAGGAAGCAATCAGGGAATTAAATAGCTATCTCGGAGCTGCTGCTGGTTCCTGTGAGGAAGGAAGCTGCTAAGCAGTTTCAGGGTTGCCAAGAATGGACGAGTTACACGCTCCCAGGTTTTGGCTGCCCATCAAACAATCGTACAGTCGGATATGTCGGCCAAAGGCCAAGGCAGTACCGCCAGCACCGACAGACGGGCGTGTTCAACCATTCGTACCACGATCGGGGTGATGTCATTTGGGCACACGCACCCAATGATGGAGAGCTTGGCGACCACCTTTTGTTGGTACATTTGCTGTAAGTAACCCTAACCCTAGACGCGGTGAAGCTCTGATGACTTCACCTCCAAGACATGCTCTAAGCCAGTGTAGGACTAGACTTGCGCAGCAATCAAGTCTTGATTTCAGTGCCCTGGTTACTTGGCTGCAAGGTGCTGCACATAATCTGGGTGTCATTGAACTCTTGTGTGGACTAGGGTAAGCTCTTGATATGCAAGGCGCTCCAAGTCGTGGGGGTCTGCGGTGTGCGCAATATTCTGTGCTGGTGCTTCCCTTACAACCATAGAGGATGTGGCCAGGAGAAGAGGCCACCGAAACGAAGGTCTCCTTGCCCCTTATCAACAGTCAACAATCAATACCCAGGTAATCGACAAGACAGACGACCGGGACCCTGCGATTCCTATCACAATGCATCACAGGCCTGAATTCAAGGCAGAGACCCAAGATATGGCTGGGATTACCCAAGTTGGAACGTAGCTGGGCAACCGCAAAATGCATTGCTATTTTCTCCTGAGTCCTTGTGAATCGTGTGAGAGTTACACAGGACGCATGCAACGCAGCCACAGCGCCATGCCCACGTCTTATCGAGGTTCCCTTTGTACCCGTGTTGAGATAACATTTAGATGCTGTAGCCCTTCCTACATTTTCCAACGGCCTCTTAAAGTGTAATCAACGCCTCTTCTGGTGCGAGTAACGTCTAAAATATAACAATAAGCCAGGCCTTGCTGATGGGTCCCAACGTATTAGGTACCTGACCCCTTGGTGCCTTTTCCTACCTTACCTACCTAGATAGGTACCAAACCACCAGACCACCTCCCAACTCACCACAAGCTCTCCTCAATCTCCGCCACCTCCCTCAACGCCTCTCTAATCGCCCTCTTCCTCTCCTCCGCCAAATCCCCATACGGCCTCCTCATCCTCACCCTCCCCTCCGCCCCTTCCACCCGCGCCCTCCCCGCCGTCACCACCCCCGCCGCATACTTCACCGCGGCAACCCCCCCCTCCTTAACCGCCTGTTCCGCCAACGCCGCCTTCCTCTGCAGCTCCAGCGCCTCCCCCTGCCTCCCCGTCCTCCACAGCTCCCAAATCCTCACCACCACCCTCGGCACCACATTCGCAAACGCCGCCACACACCCCGCACTGCCAACCGCCAACCCCCCAACCAGGAAATCACTCTGCCCCCCAAACGTCGAAAACTCCTCCTGCTTCAGCTCCGCCGCCAGCCTCGTGATCTTCGCGACCGAGCCACACGTCAGTTTGACCCCTACAACCCCCTGATTCTCCCTCGCCAGCTTCGCCACCACACTACTACTCAGATCCAGCCCGCCACACACCGCAGGGAAGTTATACACCACGGTGCCGACGCCCTTCTCGGCCGCAGCGGCAGAGACTTTCTTGTAGAACCCCTCTACGACGGCAGGCGTGCTCATCCCGGGAAAATACCCCGGCGGTAAGAGGAGGATGTACTGAACCCCCACCTCAACTGCATCGGAAAGATACTCGAGCACCTGCGCGGTGCTGTGGCCGGATATGCCGGCCATGAGCGGGAAGGAGGGGGGGCAGACTTCGCGCGCGAGGGACAGGAGGGCGCGGCGCTCGGGGCGGGTGAGGAGGAAGGTCT